>JAAUYE010002213.1_pt1 | contig 11546 bp, 9 predicted proteins | sample 7278081 | NCBI WGS metagenome assembly JAAUYE01 (sample SAMN14350131, study PRJNA611818) | marine sediment metagenome | isolation source: surface marine sediment (0.6m) | place: French Polynesia: Moorea | collected 2018-08
GAACCAGGAGGCTCTCGAGGCCGCCGGTCACTGGGGCGTCCCGACCTTCGTCTTCGCGGGCGAGCCCTTCTTCGGCCAGGACCGGGTGGACACCCTCCGCTGGCGCCTCGACGGACGCGGGCTGCGGCGCAACGCCCGCTAGCGCCGGAGGGCGCCCAGGCCCGATCCGGGAACCGGGGCCTGCCCGGCGGAATCGCGAGCGCTTCCCGTCCAAGCGTCCCCGGGGGCGCCGGCGGAGGGTGTCCACCCGGTCCTGGCCGAAGAAGGGCTCGCCCGCGAAGACGAAGGTCGGGACGCCCCAGTGACCGGCGGCCTCGAGAGCCTCCTGGTTCGACTCGATCTCCGCCATGTGGGTGCCGTCGGCGATGGCCGCGTCCATGGACTCGAGGTCGAGCCCGGCGCGCGCCGCGGCATCGGCGAGATGGCTGCCGACGTGCCATTCCTTGGTGCCGCCGAAGATCACGCGCGACACCTCGGCCGCAAAGTCGACGCCCCGGCCGCGACGCTGCGCCTCCACGCCCAGCTTCGTGAGCCGGAAGATGTAGGGCTGCTCCTTCGCGATCTCCATCGTCTCGAGGTCCTGCACGATCGGGTCCGGAGAAGGCCAGGCGTGCGGCATGCCCAGGAGCTCGGCCCGGCGGGGCCAGTCGAGCATGATGTAGCGGGCGCGGCGTGCGTTCTCCGGGCTGAAGAAGGACGGAGAGCGCACGGCCAGCGGAAGGACGGGCCGGAAGTCCACCGCCACGTCGTACTCGTCCCGCAGACGCACCATGTCCGGCGTCGCAAGATACGAGTAGGGGCTGCGGAAGGACCAGTAGACGTCGACGGTGCCGCTCATCGAGGCCGCAACCTCGGAAGGATCTCCGCGGAGAGCCGGGCCACGTTCTGCTCGACGAGCCCGGGCTCGGCGCCGGGGGAGGCGGCGATCAGGACGAGCCGGTCGATCGGCGCCTGCAGGATGGTCTCGAGACGCTTTCCGACCTCTTCGGCACCGCCGAGGACGGCGAAGCGGTCGAGGAAGTCGTCGGGCAGGTTCCGGGCGTGCGCGGCCTTGCACGACGCATGGTGCTCCATGTCGTACTCGGAGAAGAGCCTCGTCACGGTGGCCTGATCCTCCTCCGACAGGTCGGCGGCGGCCACCGGACCCATGCCGTTGAAGCGGGCCAGGGTGGCAGCCGTACCGCGCGCGAGGTCGCGCGCGGCCGCCCGGTCCTCGTTCACGACGCAGTTGACGTAGACGCTGATGGCGAAGTCGTCACGGCTGCGGCCGTGCTTGGCGAGGGCCGCCTCGACGTCGGCGATCTTGCGGGCGATGCGCTCGGGATAGGCGCCCACCGCCAGCGTGATCCCGTCGGCGTGCCGGGCCGCCATCTCCAGGATCTTCGGCCCCGTCCCGCTCACGTCGACGGGCACCTTGGGCTGGCCGCTCTCCCGGACGCAGCGGATCGAGCTCGCGAAGCCCTCCCTGTCCACGAACTCTCCTCGCAGATAGGCCTGGAGGTCGACGAGGAAGGAGCGGAGCACGCGGAGCGGCGCGGGCTCCCGGCCGATGTAGGCGAGGGACGAGTCGCCGCGGCCGATGCCGAGGCTCACCCGGCCGTCCGTCTCCTCCTGAAGCGTCGCGATCGCGCACGCCACCACCGAGGCGTCGCGCGTCACCGGGTTGGTCACCCCGGTGCCGAGCTTGAGGCGCTCCGTGACCGCGCCGCACATCGCGAGCTGGAGGTAGGAGTCGCTGGCGAGGCACTGGGTGTCGGGCAGGAGCAGCCCATCCCAGCCCGCAGCCTCGGCCCGGCGGGCCAGCGCCGCCGTCATCCCGGCCGTGGGCCAGCCCAGGATCCACCACTCGGTCGCCGTCTCGCTCATTCGGCCTCCGCTTCTCCGGACGAGTTCCGGTCCCCGCATCTTGACAGCAGCGCTCGGCGCGGTCCACCGCGTTCGATACGGGCGTGCTCCCCGGAGCGATCCGGGGCCGAAGGAGGCGCTCTTCTACCCGAGCAGGAAGCCCACCGGGGGGCGCGCCGGGTGGGGCTGGCTGAAGCGGGTGATGTTCGGCAGCACCCGGGGCACGTCGAGCGGGTCGACGCCGAACCAGAGCGCCAGCTCGGCGAAGACCTCGTCGGTGGAGAGCGTCGGGATCAGCCGTCCCCGACCCGTATCGAGCGGGTTGTCCAGCTCCAGGGCGGGATAGTCGCCGTAGAAGTCGCCGCCCCGCACCGCGCCGCCCATGACGAGCTGGTTGCCGCCCCAGCCGTGGTCCGAGCCGCGCCCGTTGGAGCTCAAGGTGCGGCCGAAGTCCGAGATGGTGAAGGTGGTGACCTGGTCGCGCACCCCGAGATCGCCGAGCGCCGCGTCGAACTCGGCGAGGGCTCGACTCAGCGTTCCGAGCATGCCCGCCTGGATGACCAGCAGCTCGTCGTGGTGGTCCCACCCGCCGAAGGTCACGAAGAAGGTCTGGCGGGGGGCGCCGAGCGCGCCGCGCGCGGCGATCGTCCGGGCGATCATGCGGAGCCCCTGCGAGAGCGGCCCCGGCGAGAACGGGCTGTCGAGCGGGGGCACGGAGTCGATCGCGTCGCTGAAGACCTCGTGGCTGCGGATCGCCCGCTCGAGGGTCGCGCCGAACTGGGCCTTCAGCAGGTTCGCCTGCGGGGCGTTGGCGAGAGCGCGAATCGTGTCGGTGCGCGCGCGCTGGAAGGGATCGTCGTCGTCGAAGCCAGCGATCCCGACGCTGCCCTGCGCGCTGATCGCGTACTCCACGGCGCCCTCTCCCGACTGGAAGACGTTCGTGCCCGAGAGCGAGATGCCGAGGGGCAGGCCGTCCGGCGCGTCGAGCGGCTCGTAGAGGTCCGCCAGGCGACCGCCCCACCCCACCGCGCTGCGCGAGTCCGGGAGCGAGGTCTGCCATTGGCGGATCTGGTCGGCGTGTGAGTAGAGGCCGAGCGGCAGCCGGGCCGCCCCCGCTTCCAGCTCCTCGAGGGTGACGCGTTCGACCAGGGTCCCCACGTTCGCGATCACCGCGAGGCGGCCCTCGTCGAAGAGGCGCTGCACCTCCGGCAGGCTCGGATGCAGCCCGTACTCGCGACCGGGTCCGCGGGGCCGGATCGGCAGCAGGGTGTCGCGTGGCAGCGCCAGATCCGAGCGGGCCGCGGCGTAGCCCGCGTACTCGGCCGGGTCGCGAGGGACGACCATGTTGAAGGAGTCGTTGCCCCCGGCCAGCAGGATGCAGACCAGGGCCTTGTAATCGGAGCCCACCGAGCGGCCCTGGGCCGCGGCCTCCGTCGAGGGGCCCAGCTCGAGCAGCGGGAGGGAGGCGCAGGCGAGCCCGGTGCGGCCGAGCTGCCCGAGGAAACGACGACGCGTGATGGCTCGATCCATGATGTCCTCCGAGGTCGTGGCGCGGCGGCTCATTCCGCCACCGCGTAGTCGGGGGTGACGAGCAGCAGGTGCAGCACCATCGGCACCCGCAGCTCCGGCGGAAGCGGCTCGCTCACCTCGCGAATCCACTGGCGGGCAGCCGGGGCCAGCCTGCCGTAGGTGAACACGAGGTCGAAGCGGTCGAGGAGGGCGTCGAGGTCCTCCGCCAGCTCGATCTCCTCCTCCCAGTCGAGCTCGATCGCCATCTCCTCGGGCGAGATCGCGTCCGCCCGGAACGCGTCCGCATCGACCAGGAAGGCGGGCTCGGCGAAGCTCCACGCCACGATCAGGTTGACGAGCGACGCCGCCGTCGACGCCGTCGTGATCTGGAACTCCGGAGCCACGGCGCCCACCGAGCGCACCGGTCCGATCGGAGCGAAGTCGGGCTGGAAGAAGTTGAAGACGCTCGGCGAGCTCATCGGAAGCTGACCCAGCACGGAGCCCACGCCGAAGGAGTCGATGAAGTAGCGACCGCTCGGGCTGCTCGCGTCGAAGGCGCGGAGCAGGGCCACCCAGCGCAGGAAGGGCTCGCGCAGCCGACCCGCCAGTGCGGCGCTGGCGGGCTCCCGCGCCTCGTCGTCCAGCAGGATCGCGCGGACCACGGCGCCCAGGTTGCCGCGCTCGCCCCGGCCGTCGTCCGCGAACACGCTCGCCACCCGCGCGACGTAGGCGGGCGAGGGGTTCGAGGTCACGAGGCGCTGGATCAGCCGTCGCGCGAGGAAGGGACCGGTGTTCGGATGGTCGGCGAGCTGCGCCACGGCGTCCTCCACGTCCGCCATGCCCGGCTGACCCGCCGGAATCGTGACGCCGCCGACCAGCATCTTCGGCCCCGGCTCGTGGAACGCCTCGTACATCACCATGGGCCGCGTGAAGTCACCGTCGAAGCCGCCGAAGGCGGCCCCGGGGCCCTGGAGCCCCAGGCCGGTGAAGACCTTGGCCAGCTCGGTGATCTCCCGGTTGTCGTAGGTGGGGATCGTCTCGCCGGCCTCGTCGAGCAGGGGGACGCCGTCGGGCGCGAGCTCCACCAGGCCGATGCTGAAGAGCTGCATCACCTCGCGCGCGTAGTTCTCGTCCGGGAAGCGGCCCACCTGCGGGTCTCCGCGCTCGTTGTTCAGGTGGCTCAGGTAGATCCCCATCGCCGGGTGGAGGCTCACGGCGAGCAGCAGGTCGTCGTAGCGGCCGAAGGCGTGCTCCAGGAGCAGGTCGTAGTAGCTCGCGACCGCGCCCGGCAGCAGGAAGAGCAGATCGGGAACGTCCGAGACCACGAAGATCTCGCTCAACGCGAGGGCCACGCGCTGGCGCAGGACGTCGGGCGCCTGCATCGTCCGCTCCCACCAGGCGAACTGGCGGAAGAGCGGCGAGCGGCGCAGGTCCTCGTCCGCCGGGTCGGCATAGCGCGCGCTCAGCTCGAGGAAGAGCGGAAGGTGCAGCGAGGGCGGCATGGCGAGCTGCTCGTCGAGCCAGCGCTCCGGCCCGAGCCGAGCCGTGCGCTCGATCTCCTCGTAGCTCGCCCCGAGCGAGGCCTGGGCCAGGAAGCGCGAGGCGGCGCGCATCTCGTCGAGCGTGGGCTCGCTCGGCGGGGGTTCAGGATCTCCCTTGCCTCCGTCGCCGCAGGCGACGGCAAGCGACGCGCAGGCGAGGAGCAGGACGGGACGGACGGAGCCGCTTCGTGTCATGTCGGGCCTCCCTCGGGTGGAGGGAGCATCGCCCGACCGCGGGCGTCACACCGTCTTCGTTTCGTCTCGTTTCGTATCCGAGGTCGACACGCGCTCCGGCCACTCGATGACGAAGCGCGCGCCGCCGCCCGGAGACGCCGTGGCCCGCACGTCGCCGCCGTGCCCGACGACGATGCGCCGCACGATGGCGAGGCCGAGCCCCGCGCCCCCGCTCTCGCGGTCGCGGCTCTCGTCGACCCGGGCGAAGGGCTCGAAGACCTGCTCCCGCTGCTCGGGAGGAATCCCCGGCCCGTCGTCCTCCACCGTGATGCGGGTGCCGTCCGGCAGCGCGTCCCACCCGAGCACCACGCGGCTCTCCGCGTGGCGGAAGGCGTTCAGCAGCAGGTTCTCGATGGCGCGGCGGAAGTGGCGGGGGTCGGCCTGGATCTTCGGGCCCGGAGCCCCGCGCAGCTCGAGGGCGCAGGCTCCGCGGAACCCGTCGGCGTCCTCCGCCAGCTCCTGGAGCGCCGTGGCGACGTCGAGCGTCGAGAGCCGGAGCTCGGTCTGCCCGCGGTCGAAGCGCACGTAGAGGAGCAGCTCGTCGACGAGTGCGTCGAGCGCCCCGATGTCGCGATCGATGCCGCTGATGTGCCGCTCGCGCTCCCGCTCGCTCTCGGCCTCCTGGAGCAGCTCGAGACGGAAGCGGGCGCGCGCCGCGGGCGTGCGAAGCTCGTGCGACACGGCCTGGAGGAGCTCCCGCTGGGTATCGAGACGGGCCTGGAGGCGCGCTCCGACCCGATCGAGCACGCGCGCCACGCGTCCGATGGCGTCGCGCGACGGATCGTCGGTGCGCGCGGAGAGGTCCCCCGCCGCCAGGCGCTCGCCCACCCGCTCCAGGGCGGCGAGCCGCTGCGTCACGGGCCGCAGCGTGAAGCGACCGATGAGCCATGCGAAGGTCGTCGCCGCGAGCGCGAGCACCAGCAGCAGAGCGCCGCCGCCCCGCTCGGCCGGGGGGATCGGCTCCACCACGGCCACGGGGAAGCCCCCGGCGAAGGGAGCAGAGAAGGCCGGTCCCGCGTCGCCCTCCCCCAGGCGGAAGGGCTTTTCGCCCGACCAGCGCCTTTCTTCCACGCGCAGCCCGACCTCCGCGCCCAGGTGCTCGCGGATCCCCCGCAGGAGATCCTGGCGCGCCTCCGGTCCGCTCGGCCGCTCGCGGCCGGTCAGCTCTTCGGCGAGCTTCGCGAGCCGCAGGCCCTGCTCCGCCCGGGCTTCCTCGTCCCGCCCCTCGCCGATCGCGACCACGAAGAGGAAGGCGAGCAGGCTCGTGGCGACCGCCGTCGTCAAGACCGCCCGCCGCAGGCCGCTCATGCCTCCTCCCCTTGCACGGGAGTCTCTTCGGCCAGCAGGTATCCCACGCTTCGCACCGACTTGAGCAGCTCCGCCCCGGCGCCGAGCTTGGCGCGCAGCCGCGAGACACGCAGGTCGATCGAGCGGTCGACGCCGTCGTAGGGCAGCCCGCGCAGCTCGCGGTAGAGCTCGTCGCGGCTCACCACCTCGCCGCAGCGCTCGGCGAGCAGGGCCAGCAGGTCGAACTCGGCGGTGGTGAGCGAGACGTCTTCTCCGCCCACCAGGACCCGGCGTGCCGAGAGCTCGATCGCGAGCACGCCCGTGCGGAGCGACCGGATCTCCTCCGGCCCCCGGGCTCCCGCCAGGGAGCGACGCAGCAGGGCCCGCACCCGCGCCAGCAGGAGCCTGGGCCGGAGCGGCTTCACGAGATAGTCGTCGGCTCCGACCTCGAGCCCGACGATCTGGTCGACGTCGTCGCCGAGGGCCGTGAGCATCAGGATGGCCACCTGCGAGCTGCGGCGCAGCTCGCGACACACCTCGATCCCGCTCCGGCCCGGGAGCATGACGTCGAGGATCACGAGGTCGGGGTCGGTCGCACGCACCACGTCGAGGGCTCGGTCGCCGCGCGACTCGATGGTGACCAGGTAGCCCGCGCCCTCGAGGAACTCGCGCACGAGTGCGGCGAGCTCCGTGTCGTCCTCGACCAGCACGAGCCTTGCGAGCGGCGCATCGGCCTCCGAGGCCTGCACGTCGGCCATGCGGACAGGATAGGAGCCGCGACGCCGCCGAACGAGACCGGGACGTATCGAAGTGTCGTGATTGTGTATCGGGGCTCACGAGCAGCCCGCGCCGCGCCGAACCCTTCCCTACCCTCGCCGGGTCGACGAGGGAGGACCCATGTCGCGCGCGCTCGATCGGCGCACCTTCCTGAAGGCCGTGCTCGCGGGAGCCGGGGGCGCCGCGCTCGGCAGCCTGGGAGGCCCCCTCGCGGCCACCGCGGCGCGCAGGCCGGGCCCGCGCGGCCCCAAGGTCGTGATCGTGCGCTTCGGAGGCGGCGTCCGGCGTCGCGAGGTGATCGACCCGGAGCACGGCTACGCGCCCTTCCTGCTCCACGAGCTGGCGCCCCGCGGCACGCTCTTCCGCAACGTCGAGATCTCCTCCGAGCCCGGCATCGACACGAGCCACGGGCAGGGCACGTTGAACGTCCTGATCGGACGCTACGCGCACTACGAGGACGTGCGCGGCGAGGCGCTCGGGGATCGCTTCGAGGCGGTCCATCCGACGCTCTTCGAGTACCTGCGCCGCAGCCGCGACGTGGCGGCCCACGAGGCGATCCTGGTGAACCACGAGGACCGCATCGACGAGGAGTTCTACGCCTTCTCGAGCCACCCGGGCTACGGCGTCGCCTGGCGCGGCGGGGTCCTCTCGCTGTACCGCTTCAAGTGCCATCTGCTGAGACGCCAGCTGCGCGAGGGCCGTTTCGAGGGCGACGAGCTCGCGCGGAAGCAGCGGGAGCTGGCGAAGCTCGAGGCCCTCGACCACCGCGATCCCAACCGCGACGGGCAGGGCCCCGGGATCGAGGCCTTCTGGGAGCGCTGGCGCGCGCACTATGGCGAGTCGGGCCTGGTCAACCCGCGCGGAGACCGGCTCCTGACCGAGCTCGCGATTCGCGCGCTGCGCGAGCTGCGGCCGCGCCTGGTGATGATCAACTACAACGATCCCGACTACGTGCACTGGGGGAACCCCGCCCACTACACGCGAGGGATCGCCGTCATCGACGAGGGGCTGCGCCGCCTCGTCGCCGCCGTGGAGGCCGATCCCTTCTATCGCGACGACACCGTCTTCGCGGTCGTGCCCGACTGCGGGCGGGAAGACAACCGCTTCATGACGGTGCCCTTCCAGCACCACTTCAACTCGCGCTCCAGCCGGGAGATCTTCGCCCTCCTGTTCGGGCCTGGAATCGCGCGCGGTCGCGTCGTCGATCATCGCGTCGAGCAGATCGCCGTGACGCCGACGCTCGGGCACGTGCTCGGCATCCGCACCCCGCACTGCGACGCGCCGGTGCTCGAGGAGGCGATCGCGTGATCGGAACGATCTGGCGTGCCCTGGTCGGAGCGGTGCTGTGCCAGGTTCTCCCGCTCGCGCTGCTGGTGGTGGGCTGGACGCAGCGCCTGATGCAGCGCGAGGTCCTCCAGGCCTGGCACCGGCAGGGAGACGCCGCAGGGAGCGACTTCCCGGCCTTCGCGCGGGACGACGCGGCGACGGCCGGGCTCTCGGCGCCCCCCACCTGGCTCGTCGCCAGCCCCCGTCGGGGCTCGTGGCGCGACTGGATCGGCGGCCTGCTGGCGAACGGGCGCCTCGGCGTCGCGGCGGCCTGCAACGTCTGGGTCCTGACCCTTCCGGGCTGTGCGCTGTGGCTCTTCGCCTGGCACGACGGCTGGAACAACTCCTTCCACAAGGGCTACGAGCAGGCCAGCGTCGGGCCGGCCCTCGGACTGCTCGGCGTGGCGCTCTTCGTCGCCGCCATGCTCTACGTGCCGATGGCCCAGGCCCGCCAGGCGGCCACCGGAAGCTTTCGCGCCTTCTACGACTTCCGGCTCGTGGCGGGCCTCGCGCGGCGTCGCTGGGCGTCGAGCGCGGGGCTGGCCGGGCTCTACGCCCTGCTCTCGATCCCCGTGATGGCGCTCAAGACGGCTCCCATCGCCTTCGACCGCCTGCCGGGATATCCCGACTGGAGCGACGAGCGGGTGCTGGAGATCCTCGGGGCCTACTTCTTCTGGACCGGCCTGCTGGTCTTCGCGGCGTACGTGTGGCTCAGGCGGGTGGCGGCACGGAGCTACGCCGCCGCGGTGCTCGAGGCGCTGCGCGAGGGAGCGCTCGAGCCCGCGCGGCTCGGGGCCTTCGAGCGCGCCGCGCTGGCGCGGCTCGACCTGCTGCGTCCCGCGCCGCGCCGCGAAGGCGGCAGCACACTGCGCGCCGTGCGCGGTGCCAGCCTCTGGACGGCCCGCAACGCCGCGGCCGCCGTGACCACCCTGCTGTGGCTCGCCTTCGTGGCGCAGATCTTCGGGTCGGAGTTCCTGAGCTACCACCAGGCCCTCGGCTGGCTCAACCAGCCCCTCGTGCAGCTTCCCTACTTCCGGTACGTGCCCCCCGGCCTGGGCTGAACCCTCCGGTCCGTGGTATTCCTCGCCTCACACCCCGCACGCGAGGAGCCCCCCTTGGCAGACAACACCCAGATCTTCCTGGTCGAGCGCCCGACGGGCCGGCTCGAGGAGTCGCACTTCGAGATCCGTCAGGGACCCGTGCCCTCGCCTGCCGAGGGGCAGGTGCTGGTGCGGAACATCCTGCTGTCACAGGACGCCGCCAACCGCGCCTGGCTGCAGGGGCCCACCTACAAGGCCGCCGTGGAGCCCGGAGAGGTGATGCACGGCTACGCGATCTGCGAGGTGACGGAGTCGCGTTCCACCGACTTCGCCCCGGGCGACATCGTGGCCGGTGAGGCGGGCTGGCAGCAGTACGCGGCCCTCGACGCGAAGGCCGTCGCCCGCTGCCCCGAGCACCGTCCCCTCACGCACCTGCTCTCGGTGCTCGGCATCGCGGGGAAGACGGCCTACCACGGCCTCATCCACGTGCCCGGCATCGCCGAGGGCGAGACCCTGGTGGTCTCGGCGGCGGCAGGCTCGGTCGGCTCCCTGGTGGGACAGATCGGGAAGATCAAGGGCGCGCGCGCGATCGGGATCGCCGGCGGCCCGGAGAAGTGCGCCTGGGTGGTCGACGAGCTCGGCTTCGACGCCTGCATCGACTACAAGAACGAGGACGTCTCGACCGCCCTCCAGCAGCACTGTCCGCAGGGCATCGACGTCTACTTCGACAACGTGGGCGGGCCGATCCTGCAGGCGGCGCTCTTCGCCATGAAGCTCCACGGCCGGATCTCCTGCTGCGGGGCCGTGTCCCAGTACGACGGCGGCGAGCTCACGAGCCCGGTGGGCGTGCCGGGGCTGCTGGTGGTGAAGCGCCTCCGCATGGAGGGATTCATCGTGATGGACTTCGCGGACCGCGACGCGGAGGCGGAGCGCGACCTGCTCGAGTGGTCCCGGAGCGGCCGGCTCAAGGTCGTCGAGGATGTGATCGACGGGCTCGAGAACGCCCCGCGCGGCCTGATCGGACTGCTGGCCGGCGAGAACCGCGGCAAGCGCATGATCCGCGTCGGCCCCGACCCCGCCTGACGCGGCCGGTCCTCCGCGCGAAGTCCTCCTACTCGAAGGGCGCCCAGGCGTCACAGGGCAGATCGAAGACCACGCGGTCGATCAGGGCCTCGGGCCGGCCGCCCGGCAGGAGCGGGCGGTGGCGCATGTGGAGCCGCACCGACGCGATCCGACCCCCTTCCGCTGCGCCCGCGTTCCAGCGCGGGCAGAGCCAGCCCACGTAGCGGCTCTGGAAGGGCTCGCCCCGCCGCACCAGGGAGTCGACGTACATCTTGAAGCGGTAGTCGCGGTGCAGCCGGGCGGCGCGCTCCCACTCCGGCCCCTCGCCCGCCTCGAACAGGTCCAGGGCTCGCCCGTCGCCCCGCACGCCCTGCCACGCGTAGCCATACGAGTTCTTCGGGGGCGCCGGGCCGTACATGCCCCACGCCTGCATGAGCCGGGGGAACGCGATGAGCTCGTTGAGAGGCCCGGGCAGCGACAGGCTCCGGTGGACCACGCCGAGGTTCGACACGAGCACGAGACCCCAGAGCGCGAGGAAGGCCGCCCATCCCGCCCGCGCCAGACGGCCGCGCGGGTGCAGCGGGCCGGCGTCCCGCGCCTCCGCCACGAGGCCCCGGGCCCAGCCGCCCGCGCGCTCCCAGACCGCACCGGGAACGAAGGGCAGGAGCGCCACGGTGCAGATCCAGGGAAAGACGCCGAGCTCGATGGTCAGCCGGATCGAGTGCTGGAAGACCAGGAAGGCCGGGATCAACAGACAGCGCGCCGGAACCGTGAGGACCGGCAGGAACAGCAGCAGCGGGCCCAGCAGCTCGAGAGCGAGCGTGGAGTAGGTCAGCCAGCGCATGAGCTCGGGGAACCCGAGCAGCCATTGCCCGAACGGCCGCGACCAGTAGGCGTTGGCGAGCGCCATCTCCTACGCGCTCGC
>JAAUYE010112517.1_pt1 | contig 11531 bp, 7 predicted proteins | sample 7278081 | NCBI WGS metagenome assembly JAAUYE01 (sample SAMN14350131, study PRJNA611818) | marine sediment metagenome | isolation source: surface marine sediment (0.6m) | place: French Polynesia: Moorea | collected 2018-08
CGATAGGCGTCCCGGATTTGCATGCATCCGGTAAGGATCATTAAAAATGCAGCAGCCATCGCACAAACCATGATATCCGCCAGACCGGTGCTGGCGGCCGCAATCAGACCGGCGAATATTGCAAGCGCCTTCCAGGCTTTACGTTTTTGAACAATTTCATGGTGTACATCTTCCACCACGATAAAATCAGAACCTTCACGCAGGCGCTCCAGTTTTTCTACTTCGCACCATGCCAGGATAATATCTCCGATTCTCAGATTGATATCATGAATCTGTCTTTCGGTATAGTGCAGACCGCTGCGTTTCACCGCAATAATGTGCAGATCCGGATCACGTTTCAGATCCGTTTGCCTGAGCTGTTTGCCTAACAGGTTAGATTGCGGTGGAAGGATGAGTTCCACAACCACCGGTTGTGTTTTGCCGACCCCGAATGACAGGCCTTTTTCCGATACCGGCAACTCTACGCCTTCGTGGTTTAGGATCTCAACCAGATCATTGGCAGAGCCCTTTACGAGGATAAGATCATCGGCCGCGATTTTAACCTGGTCCCGGGGAGGGTGAAAGATATGGGAATACCGAATCAGCTCGAGGACTTCCAGATCAGGGTAGCGTTCAGCGAAAAATCGGCCGGGCTCCTCTTCGATCAGTCGACTGCCTCGTGGGATATAGAGCTCGGCCAGGTAGCGCCGGTGTTCGCTGTTCTCGAGCTCACAGCTGGGATTTGAAAGCGAGGGCATGATTTTGGGTGCAGCCACCAACAGAAATGCGATGCCGAGAATGGCAATGGGAATACCGACAATAGACAGCTCAAACATGCCAATGGCGCCGTGGCCGAAATTGGCACTTAAATCACTGACGATAATATTGGTTGAAGTACCAATCAGGGTGCAGGTGCCGCCTAAAATGGATGCGTAGGACAGGGGAATTAAAAATTTGGACGGGCTCAAATTAAACTCGCAGCACATGCTCATGACTACGGGTATAAAGAGCACCACCACAGGGGTATTGTTAATGAATGCCGAAGCCACTGCCACAGTCAGCAGAATCACGAGCATTGCCAGTGTGACGTTGCCGCGCGACAACCCTAGAATCCTTTGACCGATATATCCCACAGCTCCGGTTCGCAGCATGCCCTTGCTGATCAAAAACATCGAGCCCACCGTGATGACGGCCGGGTGTGCGAACCCAGCCACGGCTTCCAGGGGAGACAGCACCCGGCTGACCATCAGTGCCACGATAACGCCGATGGCCGTAAGATCGACCGTTATCTTTTCGCTAATCAGCAGATACAGGGCAACGATCAATATCGCGGATACGATCCATATGTCCATGGTGATTCCTTCTTAGCAGATGGGCACAAACCAAAAACAAAGAATTAGATAATCCGTAGCATATCCATCCTGAGTAATTGTTCCGAAAAGAAGTCTAGCTTCCCCTCCCCTGGGAGGCTGTGTCGTAATAAACAAAATGACATTTATTGCTGATTTGTCATTCCGGGCTTGACCCGGAATCCAGTGTCATTTCTTGGTGTTACGCATCTGGATGCCGGATCGGGCCTGTCCTCAACTTGATTGGGGATCCGGCATGACGGGTAGAAATGAGACGCTTTTTTGAATTACGACACAGCCTCTCAAGGGAGAGGGAACTGTTTTACATATAGCGAGATTCTCGAATATAACTTTTCATAAACGTTCACGCCAAGCAATATCAATGCAAAACAGGTATTAACTTATGTACGAAGATATGCAAGTCAAAAAATTTGGCATAAAAAATGCTCCCGCAATTTCAGCAGAAACGCCATATCGAAAGTTAATATTTCAACAAAGGAGAATATAATCATGGAACTGACAGACATCGCTCCGCTGGATACCTGGCGTGAGCTCGAAGAGCGGATAAATGATCGCTCGGGAATGAATGCCTCGGTGTTTAATGCTGAGGGCATCCGCATAACAGATTTTGTGAAATGGGCCAACAATCTTTGCCCGGAAATCAAGGCAACCGAAAAAGGTCAGAGCTACATCTGTTCGGTGGCCCATCAAAACCTGGCGGCCCAGGCAGCCAAAACCCGCAAACCCGTCATCGAAGCCTGTGATGCCGGTATGTTGAAACTGGTTGTACCTATTTTTGCCAACGGCGATTTTTTAGGTGTTGCCGGTGGATGCGGGAGCATAGAGCCCGAAGAAGATATCGATACGTTTATGATCAATAAAACCACCGGGATAAGCGAAGAAAAACTGGCCCGGCTTTCAGAAGGCATCCCATTAATGACCTATGATGAAGCGGAATTCCATGCCGCCTATATCGAGAACGAAATTTATCATATCATTAAAGCTTATGAAAACGCCGCATGAATGCTAACCAAAACGCCGCATGAATGCTTATGAAAACGGTTGCAAATGTTCGATGGTTATTAACCTGTTTACCCGGATTCGGTGTTTCGGCTATCGTTTCATTTGAGTGACAGTCCCATGAATGATACACGACCGGATTTCGCATCATGCCAATCCGGGCGAACATTTGAATGCAGCATGCAACAGTATTGTGAGTAAATATAATATTATCAGGTAATTATGTTGCTTGATAGGGATTATGAACAGCAAACGAATTTCACCTTGTGACACCTTGAAAATGACCGGTTAATTCGTTACAATTATGTTACATTGTAATGTTACATGTTGCAATTTTTTAACATATATTCTATAAAAAAACGTATGCAGACTAATAGCGATCCAAGGTTTTTGCCCGTAATTTTTCAATCCATTCCTCATGGTATTTTTACCATAGACGAGCATGGAAAAATAACGTCCTTTAATCAAGCGGCCGAACAAATCACCGGATTCCGGGCTGCCGAGGCTGTCGGCAAACGCTGCTATGATGTCTTCAGAACCGACATCTGTGAACAGGACTGCCCCCTCAAACGCAGTGTGCGCACCATGGAAAAAACCGAGGACCGTGAGGTAACGATTCTTACCAAAGATGATAAAAAGCTTGTTATATCCATTTCCACAGCTGCCATGACCGATGATGCGGGCAATGTTGTCGGCGGGGTTGAGATGTTTCGAGATCTCTCCCAGGTGGTCGAATTGCGAAAAAAGCTCGAAAAATCATATATTTTCGAAGGCATCGTCAGCAAGAATCTTCAGATGCAAAAAATTAAGGAGCGCATACCGCTTTTTGCGGCCAGTCCCAGCACGGTGCTGATTGAAGGCCCCAGCGGTACCGGAAAAGACCTGGTTGCCCGGGCCATTCATAATCTAAGTCCCCGTAAAGATGCACCTTTTGTTACCGTCAACTGTTCGGCTTTACCGGACAATCTCCTGGAATCGGAGCTTTTCGGATATGTTCAGGGTGCCTTTACGGACGCTAAAAAAGACAAGCCCGGCCGCTTTCAACTGGCCCATACCGGAAGCATTCTGCTGGATGAAATCGGTGAGATCTCTCCGGCGATGCAGGTTAAGCTGTTGCGGGTCCTACAGCAGCGTGAATTTGAACCTCTGGGTGCCACCCGGACAGTGAAAGTGGATGTCCGCGTCATTGCGGCCACCAACAAAGATCTGGAAGAAGCCGTTAAAGAAGGATCTTTTCGCGATGACCTTTACTACCGGCTCAACGTCATCCGAATTCAGATCCCGGCTCTGTCCGACCGCAGGGAGGATATACCCCTGCTGGTGAATCATTTTATCGGCCACTTTAACCGGCTTCAGGGTAAAACCGTTACCCGGATCAGCGAGCCTGCTCTGGCGGCCTTAATGACGGCACCGCTGCCCGGCAATATTCGGGAACTGGAAAACGCTATCGAATATGCCTTTGTCATCTGTCAGGGTGAGAGCATCGAGATTCACCATCTGCCTCCCCAATATTCTGAAATAAAAAGACAATCACATGATGTTTCTAAAGTCGTTCTTTTCGATTCGGCTGAAAGGGATGTTATCCGCTCCGTCCTCAAACGCAATCAGGGCAATCGCACCCATGCCGCTCGGGAGCTGGGAATCTCCCGCCAAACCCTCTGGCGAAAAATGAATCGCCTCGGCCTCACCTCCTAAATCTTCGTATAAAATCCTAATCAAACAAAACTGGCACGCAGTTTGTATTAGCGCTTATCGACCTGGCATTTTGGAATGGCCTACTCCGCCGAAGTAGCTTCGGCGACGAAGGCGGGACTGGAATATTGGAATAATGGAACATGACCTCCCCGTCCGATACCCAATATTCCAACATTCCACTATTCCATTATCCCATGTGGCTTTAATACATATGATTGAACAAAAATCATAAATTCAAAACTTAGATATTTTAATGTACTAGCCAAAAGGAGGATATGAATGGCCCTGATGACCCCGGAACAATTTGAAGAAAGTTTGAAAGCGTTGAAACCGCGTGTATTTATGAATGGAAAACCGGTCGAAAGTATTCTGGAAAACAAAAATACCCGCACCGTCGTGGAAGCGAACAAAGCCAGTTACGCCTGGGCTCTGGACCCAAGGTATAAAGATATGATGTCCTGTTATTCACCGCTGATTGACGACGTGGTGAATCGTTACACCCATGTCAGTGCCGGCATCGACGATCTGGTGAAAAAGGCCGAAGCCGGAACTTTTACGGCTGAAATGCTGGGGACGTGTATCTATCGCTGCGTGGGATATGATGCCTTTCATTCCCTGGCCAGCACCTGCTGGGAGATGGACAGGGATCTGGGAACGGAATATTATCCGCGTTTTTTAGAATATTTAAAGAAAGTGCAAAAAGAGGATCTTTCCGTAGCCGGTGCCCTGACCGAACCGCGGGGCAAGCGCAGCCAGAAGACCCTGGACTGGCCCGACCCTTACCTTTCGTTAAAAATGGTGGATAAAAACAAAGACGGCATTGTGGTACGGGGTGCCAAGATAAACATTAGCGGCGCCTTTGCCAGTCATGAACTGGTGGTATTGCCCCAGGCCGCCCATTTTGAAGGTGAAGAAGACTATGCCATCGCATTTGCCATTCCCACGGATGCCGAAGGCATCACCTACGTATGCCAGTATTCTCCGTATTCCGCCGAAAGAGACCTGGCCGATGATATCGAAGAGCTGGGCAATCCCCTGTTTGGCCAGCGTGAGACCTCCATGGTCATATTCAACGATGTCTTTGTTCCCTGGGAACGGGTGTTTCATTGCGGGGAATTTGATTATTCTTTGAAACTGGTGACCCGCTTTGCCAAAACCCACCGCATGACCTGTGGCGGTACCTGCAAGGTAGGATTTATGAACCAGATTATCGGGGCATCGAAATTGATCCAGGAGTATAAAGGGCTTGAAGATGCCGACCATATCAATGATCAGCTCATGGAGATGGTGGTCCTAAGGGAAACCGGCCGTGCCTGCGGTCTGGCTTCCGCCCAGAAAGGCGTCGAAGAACCGGTGGGCTCCGGAGTCTATCTGCCGGACGAGTTGATGAGCAACGTTTCCAAGTTGAATATCTGCAATGCCTTCTGGCGGGTGATGGCGCTGGCCGGCGACATCGGTGGCGGCCTGATCGTCACCATGCCTTCGTTAAAAGAGTTGAAAAATCCGGAAGTCAAAGATTACGTGCAGGAATTTTACAGCTTCGGCTCGGATGAGCCCACGGAAAATATCATGAAAGCCCATAAATTATTGCAGCACTGGGCGGCCGGACAGCACGGGGTTGCCACCTGGCATGGCGCCGGCCCCGTCATGGCCAACAAGATCATGCTGCAGCGGGTCATTGACTACGAGCACGATAAGGACATTGTCAAACAGACACTCAACTTGAAAGATCACTGAGCTTCTGCTCTTCTCGATGAATGATACTGGAATCTTTCAATTGCAGCTAATTTCGGATTATTGGCGTACTGCAGTGTTGGAGCAATGGCTATGGGATTGATGTCTGATTTCTTTCAACACTCCAATACGCCAGTGCTCCAGTACCAAAACATTCGAGAGCTTTTGGTAACCTTAAAAACACCTTTTTAAATCTTTTTGGGCAGATCTTAGCTTAACTCTGTTATACTATTTTTGCGGCCGTTGCTTGACCTCCCCCATAAATCTCTTATTTCATGACACATAGTGGCACTTGTTCTTTTGCCTATTCTTTCCTGAAGTGGCTGATTGCGTCTATGGCTATTCATGCGTTGATCTCCCCATCTGATACACAATCGGCCCGCTAGAAGTACTGCTCATCAGAATTTTATTAGACGCAGCCGAGGGTCTGATTAAATCCAACGGGGCGCGACCGCATCTTGGCAAATATTGCGAAAGCCTGGACAAAAACGATCTGGAGCGTATGCATCAGGAATCCTTTGCCAGGTTCCAGCAGCTGATGGCGGAACATGACCCGGATGGCAAATTTACCAATGCGTTTACACGGCGGATGCTGGCACCAGATGTCCAGCCTTAACATTTAAAGCAGATATGGTGTGGTATCCTGTAAATAAGATATAAAATGAGTGTCGCTCATGCACAGGCGGTAGCCCAGTTTAATGCCGCCTGGTTGCCGTCTGCCAGACGGTGTCGCAATCATTAATTTTGCTTATTATTCACTAAACTGACCCATTTGTCATTCCGGGCTTGACCCGGAATCCAGGATCTTTCAATGTTGTTATGCAACTGGATGCCGGATCAAGTCCGGCATGACGGGCAGGAACAAAGCGCTATTTCTGGGACACGACATAAGTGTGTCATTTATGGCATTTATTTCTGAGGCGGCGTATAGAGATCAGGCCGCAGATCGGTCAAGTAGGGGTTTGCTTGGCGCGAATGGTCTATGTCCGATATATCGATTTCGGCAAGCAGCAGTTCCTCATCAACACCGGCACGCAGCCGATCTTTGCCGTCCGGGCCGACAATGCAGCTGAGGCCGCAATAGATCAGTTCGTCTTCTTGTCCACAGCGGTTGGCATAGGCCACAAAGATTTGGTTTTCATAGGCGCGGGCCGGAACCAGCAGCCGGCAGGTGCGACAAAAAGGTTGCATAATAGCGGTCGGCACGGCAACGAGGGATGCACCGGCCAATGCCAGGGTGCGCACGGCTTCCGGAAACTCTACATCATAGCAAATCAGAATTCCAATCTTCACACCTTCCAATTCGGTGATAACAAATTCGTTTCCTTTTTGAAAAAGACGGTTTTCTTCCGGGCCGTAAAGGTGGGTTTTACGATAATTGGCAAGATGAGTACCGTTGCGGTCAATCAGTATCGCTGAATTATAAACAAGGTCTTCTTTGCGCTCCGGATAACCATAGATCAGCGCGATTTCGGCTTCGCGCGCAATTGCCGCTGCGGTTTGGAATGCAGGTCCGTCCGCCGGTTCGGCCAGTTCAAAAACCGCATCACCGATGTTGTAACCGCTCAGAAACATCTCCGGGCAAATCAACAACTGTGCCCCCTGCTCAGATGCGGATTGAGCTGCCTCGCTGAGCAGCTTCAAGTTGTTCTCTTTCGAGCCGGGTACTCCTTTACACTGGTAGATAGCGATTTTCATATTTTTTCCTCTAGGTGGAATGGATTCTAATTTTATAAAAAAATAAATTTGGACAGGATTTACAGGATTGACTGGATTTTTTATTCGCCGAAGGCGATTGGAATTTCCAGGCTTTCCGGAGGAAAGCCTGGAAAAAGATCCTAATAATCCTGTAAATCCTGTCTAATTAATCCTTTAATAAGATAAGAATCCATTCCTTATAAAATTCCAAATACCGAATTCGCTCAACGGTCTTCAGGATTGAGCGCGCCCAATAGCTTAGGCAAATCGCCGAAGCGCCCGATCAGCCCGAAAATCAAGGCGGCCAGCAGCACGAAGACCACCGTTACGGAGGCCATTACCGGTGTGTAGCCGTAGCGCAGGGAATTGAAAATTTTGATCGGTAAAGTCTCCACCGTGAAGCCGGCCACCATGTAGGCTACAATATACTCGTTGAGGCTTAAAACAAATGCGAAGGCATATCCGGATATCATATACGGGCGAATCATCGGAAAGATGATCGTGTGAAACACCTTGCGGGAGTCGGCCCCCATGGTTTCGGCAGCCTCGACGATTTCGTGATCGATGGATTCAAATCCGAGTGAAATCGTCACCAGGGGCAGGGTGACGAAAAATATGGCATGGGAGACAATCGTCGCTGCCATACTTCCATAAAGACCCACGGTTACCCAGAAAGAAAGAAAACCCAGCGCGGTTATCACAGGTGGTAGAATAAATGGTGAGATGCCCAGCGTAAACAGAGCACGGGCGTAAAACACCCGATAGCGCCACAAAAAATAACCCAGGGGCAGTGCAATGGACAATGCCAGCAGACTGGAGGAAAAAGCAATGGTCAGGCTGTTTTTGACCGGAATCAACCAGCTGTTTTCAGTCAAAAGCTCGACATACCAGCGCAGGGACAAACCTTCGGGCGGGAAAAATAATCGTTTCTTGGCATTCAGCGACACCCCGCAAACCACCACCAGCGGCCCGCTCAAAATAAATATTACCAATCCGAGAAATATGTTGCGCAGGGTTTTGCCCATGTTATCTAAACTATCAAAATCTATTTATGAATTGACTATTTTCTATTGATCCGCCTGAGGCGGAACTATTGAAGGAATTCTATCGATTTTAAAATAATTAAATGACGAAGTGTAGCGACTTCCATCAATAGACAATAGTAAATTTTCAATGTTAGGATTTCACCTGCTTGCCTTTACCGATGGCCATGGTCAAGGCCACCAGCATCAGACTGACCAACATAAAAAATATCGCCATGGCCGCCGCCAGCGGCATATTGGTCTGATAAATGGCCGCATCGGTGATTAACACCGAAAGGGTCCAGTGGCGGGGGCGGCCGAGTATCTGCGGCAGTAAATAAACGCCCAGGGTAAAGACAAACACCATCACGAAGGCTGCCACGATGGCGTTACGCAGCGATCCGACCACAACCGAGAAAAAAGTGCGAACCGGCGAGGCGCCCAGTGTCTGGGCGGCCTCGGGCAATGCCGGATCGAGCCGTGAAAGCGGTGGATATAGAACCAGTACCGTATACGGGAAAGCCAGATAACAGATTCCCAATATCAACGCTATAAGGCCCGGATACCACGCCACGGGGCGTTCCATCAATCCGAGCCAGACAAAGATGTTTGACAAACCGGCCGTGCGCGACAACAGCAATGACCATGCAAATCCGACGATGACCTCCGATAGCGATAAAACCGACATCAGGAGAACCAGCCAGACCACCTGGACGCGTCGCTGCATGCGAGTGATCACATACGTAAACGGAAACCCGATGGAGACACACACGGCCGCCGACAGCCCGGCTACGAAAAGTGAGAATACCAGGGTTCGGCCGAACAGCAGCGAGTAGAGGTTTTTGTAATTATTCAGGTCAAAGCCGGGAATGTAAAAGCCACCGGGTTGTCGATGAAAAAATCTGACGGCGGCCATGAGGCAGAAAGGGACAATAAAAAAAATTGCCAGCATCAAGGCCGGGTAAGCCAGTGTCAGGTGCGCGCGTATGCCTTGGGGTTTTTCGCCGATCATGATCTCAGTACAACACAGGCCGCTTCCGGTAAGATGGCGGTCGCCGGATCACCGCGTTTGACGGCCGGTCTTCCCTTGGGTGTTGATTGGCTGACGATTTGAATCCCGGCGCAATCCAGGTAAATCTCGACGCTGGATCCGACATCTCGAATAAAGGCAACACTGCCCTGCAGGCGATTATTTCCTTCTTCAACACCCGGTAGCACGTGAACTTCTTCGGGGCGTATCGAAACCGTGACCTTCGTATCGAGCGCCATCCCGTCGGGCATTTCCGCAACTTCCAGACATGTTCCGCCAACCATGACTTCCCGGGGTCCCATGCAGCTGCCAGATAGAAGATTGCTGGTGCCGATAAAGTCGGCCACGAAAGTATCGGCCGGATTGCGATAAATTTCGAGTGGTGATCCCATCTGGTGCACGCGGTTGTCCGTGCCCATCACCACCACCAGATCGGACATGGTCATGGCTTCCCGCTGATCATGGGTGACGAGGATGGTGGTGATCGCCAGGCGTTGTTGTAACATGCGCAACTCCACCTGCATATTTTCCCGCAATTTGGCATCCAGGGCTGAAAGCGGCTCGTCCAGAAGAAACAACCGGGGCTCAATGGCCAATGCACGCGCCATGGCCACCCGCTGGCGCTGTCCGCCGGAAAGCTGTGATATGTGCCGGTCAATCATACCGGATAATTTTACAAGATCCAGTAATGCTTCAGCTCGCTTGCGCCGGGCGGCCTTATCGGTTTTTCGAACCCGCAGGCTGTAGGCAATATTTTCGCCCACGGATAAATGCGGAAACAGGGCCAATGATTGAAATACCATGCCGAAGTTGCGTTTGTGCGCCGGTGTATGGGTGATGTCCTCTTCATTTAACAGGATGCGTCCGCGGTCGGGCTTTTCCAAGCCGGCGATCAAGCGCAGCAGGGTCGTCTTGCCGCATCCGGAAGGTCCCAGGAAACAGACGAATTGACCTTCAGGCAACATGAGGTCCACATCACGGACGGCTACCACGGAGCCGAATTTCTTCTCTATGTTTTCGAGGTTTAAACCTGCCATAATGACCAAAGCAAAGGAATATAGGTGTCTTATTTTGGGATACGGGTTCCGCGGTGCGGGTTGCGCGTTTTGATAATCCGATCATCTACCACGTAACGCGTACCACGCAACACGTAACTTTGACACCTGCCTGTCCTCCGAAGCCTTAGAGGCGAAGGAGGGAAACCAGATTAGGAGTAATGTGGTTTGAAACACTGCAATAAGGAATGGAGCCAAAATAAGGCTCCATTCCTTTTGATTGATCGTCGGTTTAATCGGTGACCATTTCCGTCCACTTCTGATTGACCCAGTCGCTTAAATCGCCGGTATAGATATCATAGCGCGGGATAATCGGCGCAATTGCGCTGGACACGGAATTAAATTCATCGTCGCTCAACCCGGTTACATCACGCCTTACCGTGGGGGCTGTTCCGACTTTACGCGACATCCTGGCCTGGATTTCCGGACGGCACATGTAGTTGATAAAAATGTAAGCTTCCTTTAGCTTTTTAGAGGCTTTGGACACGGCCCAGCTTCCGGAATCATAGACACCGCCTTCTTTCGGGAAGGTCGATCGCACGGGGTGGCCGTCGGCTACGGCCAGTCCGGTAACATCGTGATAATATTGGCCCATAGGGATCTCGCCGGACTGCAGCCCCTGTTGGAACTGGCCTTCATCCCGGTACCACAGCTTCACATTGGGTTTGACCTCGGCCAGTTTGTTTAAAACCTTGATGATGCCCTCTTTGGAGTTCAGAATGTCATATCCGCCGAAAAAAGTCTTGGCCGTGATTTCCAGAAGGAATGAATTGGATGCCAGCGCGAGCAGTCCCAAAGAATTCTTTTTATCCGGCTTCCACATGTCGCCCCAGGAGGTGGGTGCGGTCTTGAAGGCCTTGGTGTTGGAAACCAGGGTGATGTACCAGCCGACCGCCCCGATACCGCTTACGCGGCCGTCGGGATAGCGATTGATATTTTGGGGTAAAAG
>JAAUYE010015011.1_pt1 | contig 11527 bp, 20 predicted proteins | sample 7278081 | NCBI WGS metagenome assembly JAAUYE01 (sample SAMN14350131, study PRJNA611818) | marine sediment metagenome | isolation source: surface marine sediment (0.6m) | place: French Polynesia: Moorea | collected 2018-08
GGACGGCCGCGAGCGGCAGCTGATCCTCGAGCGCAACGCCGAGCTGCGCAAGTCGCCGGGCGTGATCGTCGACAAGTCGCTCGGGCGCTACTGCCTGTCGATCCCGATCGAAGATTACGAGGCGCTCGGGCGGCGATACCCTGAGCTCAAGTCGCCCTGCAACGAGACGCGGCGTCGCTTTTATCAGCGATTCATGCGATCGCCGGAATCAATACCTTACCGGGTGCAGCCCGGCACGAGGGGATCATGAACTACCAAAGCTTAAAGTCGATCGTCGCGTTTTATCTGCACCGCACCGATCTGGATCAATACATGGACACGTATCAGGAGCTCGCGGCGCAGGAGATCGCCGCCAGGTGCGAGCTGATCGTGCTCGAGAAGCGTACGACGCTGACGTTCACCGAGGCGACGCACGACCTCCCGGCCGACTTCGCCAAGATGAAAAGCGTCTCGATCGAGCAGGCTCGAGGGCCGGTCCCGATGAACGGCTACACCCGCCAGCAGCTCGAGCGGCTATTTTCCGGCGAGAATCACGAGCCGGGTGGCTATACGCTCGACGGCGGCAAGATCGAGATCTCGCCGTTCGGAGGTTCCGGGACGGTGAGCATCACCTATTACTCGATCCCGGCGCTGATGACCGGCAACGCCGATCAGAACGCGGTGCTGGCGCGCTGGCCCGATCTCTACGTGCAAGGCATGGTCGCGCAGGCGTTTCAGTCGGTGCAGGACGATAGCGGCCTGCAGGTCGCGCAGGCAAAATTCAACGCGGCGGTCGATTCGGCGAACGAGCACGACCGGTTCGCGGTCATGAGCGGCAGCGCGCCGCAACTTTTGGAGGCGTAAACATGCCGCTTGAAACAGCAACGTGGTTCGAGGATCTGGTGCCGACGAACCCGCTCGGCACCGATCCCAAGGCGCAGGGTGACGACCACCTGCGATTGATCAAGCAGGTGATTCAGAATCAATGGCCTGTCCTCGGCGCGGAAGCCTGCAACGTCACGGCGGCGGCTTTGAATGCGGCGCTGTCGGTGCCGCGCGCGTTTGTCGGACCGTCCCCGCTGTCGGGCACAGTTGTCGATATCGCATTGCCAAATGATACATGGCGCAAGGCGACGATCCATATCATCGGAACAACGCAGGGCGCAGGCACTGGAAATCCGCAATTGCGGCTCGGTACTGGCGGGGTTCCGCTCGAAACTGGCGTTTATGATTGCGTAGTCGCACGGCATTTAGACGCCGCTACGGACAGCACGGTTGGCGGGATTGTGCAAAACGGTTTCCCATTAGATATTGTGGAAGATCCGGCGCAGCAAAATTATCGATTCACGGTCGAGAGAATCGGAGCGACCAATTTATACTATTGGACGAATCAGGGCGTGCGGGCGACCGTCGCGCGCGGTATGACCGGCGCGGGCGTCGTCGATCTCGGCGGACTTTGCGATCTGCTGCGGTTTGTATGGGTCGGCGGCTTTACGGCTGGTACTGTATACGCACAGCTCGATCCATGAAAAACCGACGCGAATACCAGCTGCGCCCGGCGGGCATCGTCAACGACCTGCCGCCCGCCCAGGTCCCGCCGGAGTTCTTCACCGCCGGGCTCAACGTCGAGCTCGACCCGGCGGGGATGCGCCGCAGCGGCGGGCTCGCGCCGGTATTCGGTACGCCGCTCTACCCGCCCGAGCATATCGCTTACAACAAGGACGCCAATCTGTTCTACTGGCTTTACGCCTCGAGCACCGGGATCGGCGTCACCGACGGCGTTAATCACTTCGACGTCACGCCGACGCCGCCGCCAGGTTCAACATACCCGGTCCAGTGGACCAGCGCATTTTTAAATGCGCTGATCGTGCTCAATAATCAGGTCGATCCGCCGTGGTATTGGGATGGTCAGACCGCGAACCCGCTGCTGCCGCTGCCCGACTTCCCGGCCGGTACGACCTGCAACGCGATCCGCGCGTTCAAGAATAACCTCGTCGCGCTCGGCATTTTTGGCGCGGGCGGCGACTTCATTAATCAACTGCTCTGGTCGAACAGTGCGGATCCCGGCACGATCCCGAGCTCGTGGACGCCGCTGCCGGAGAACGACGCCGGGAGCAACGTGCTGGCCGACACGATCGGCGCGCTGCTCGATGGCCAGCAATTCCGCGACACGTTCATGCTGTTCAAGGAGCACAGCACCTATTTAATGAACTACGTCGGCGGCATCTTCGTTTTCGGGTTCCGCAAGCTGTTCGCGACCAGCGGGATTCTCGCGCCCAACTGCGCCGCCGAGTATCTCGGCAATGTCGCGGTGCTGACCGATGGCGACTTTATTCTCTCCGATGGCGTCGGCGCGCGCTCGCTGATCGACAAGAAAATGCGCAGCTGGCTATTCAACCAGATCGACCCGCAGGCATATCGGCAATGCTTCGTCGCGAGCTTTCACGCTGAAAATCAGGTCTGGTGTTGTTTCCCGGAGGTCGGCGAAAGCGACTGCACGCTCGCGCTCGTCTGGGATGGCAAGACGGACAAGTTCGGCGTGCGTGAGCTCGACCCGGCTACGCCCTATATCGCCAAGGGCCAGGTCGGCGCGGTCGGGGCCGTGATCGACTGGGACAGCGACACCGAGGCATGGGATCAGGACGTCACCAGCTGGAATCAATCGATCTTCAATCCGACGCAGGACAGCCTCGTTCAGGCAGATCGGGTCAATAGCAAGCTATACGGAGTGAACGAGGGCGCGGACTACGTCGGCAAGATCATCAGCTCGCGCCTCGAGCGGGAGCGCCTCGACCTCGAGCAGCCGGACCGGGTGAAGGTCGTTCAGTGGTTGCGCCCGAGAATCGAGGCGACGCCGGGAGTTGAGTTTACGATCCGCGTCGGGGCCAGTGACGACGACAGCGAGCCGGTGCAGTGGTCGCCGCCGGTCACGTATACGGCGGGCCAGGTTCCGCAGAAAGTCGACACGCTCGTGAGCGGGCGCTACATCAGCTATTCGATCGAGTGCACGGTCGCGAACAGCGGCTGGCATCTCTCCGGCGTCGATATCGGGTACGTGCTCGGAGGGCTCTACTGATGCCGCCGCCCGGCGCGCCATTACCGGGCGGGATGGTCAACTGGCCCGCCTTTGTCGACCCCAACGCGCCCGGCGTCGCGCCGGACGTGCCGTATATCCAGACGACGCCGCCCGAGCAATACAGCGAGGCGCGCTGGTGGCTCGACGACGAGCTGCAGCGGATTCGCTCGGATCTCGCGAGCCTGCGCGGCGAACCGTCGGGGCTGGTGCTGTTCGGCGTCGCTGACCCGGTCCCGTTCAATACCGGGACGAACTATATCGTGAACTACACCGAGGGCGCGGCGTTCAAGGGTGGGCAGCGATCGTTTCTGAATCAGGCGACCGGCGAGCTGCAGGCGCAATCGACCGGGGTCTACCGGATCACGGCCGGGATCTCGGGCAATCAGGGAAACGGCACGTTTAACGAGGACATGTTTCTGATGCTCGACTACAACGGGCAGCTTGCCGCGATCGCGCGCGAGCCGGTCCCGAGTAACAAGACGGCGGGCCGGATTTTTACCTCGACGCTAACGCGCAAGCTCGAAGCGGGTGATATACTCAAGCTCGCGACGACGGCAACGGCCGACATGGGGACGTTTACGATCGTCGCCGCGACCTTCGAACTAGAGAGGATTGATTGATGTTAGACGCCGAGCTGTCCATGCCGATTATCAACGCCCAGGTTGACGACGGCGAGATCTGCCATATTGCGCTGATCGAGCCCGAGCATGTGCTCGACGTTTGGCCTGTGATCGAGCCGCATTTCAAGGCGTCGCTGAAATGGGCGCATGACTCGATGACGACGCTCGACCTGCTCGCGGGCCTGCTCGCCGGTCGGCTCTACCTGCTGCTGATCATGGAAGGCGACGCGATCGTCGGCTCGAGCTGCCTCGAGGTCGCCGAGCTGCGCAATAAGCGCGTCTGTCATGCGATTCACTTCGCCGGGCGCAATCTCGATCATTGGGTTGATGTGTTTATGCAGGTCTGGGAGCGGGTAGCCTATGAGCTCGGCTGCGACGAGATCTCGATTAAGGGGCGGCCGGGCTGGGCCAGGTACGCGAAAAAGCTCGGGTTCGAGCACGAGTACACCATTATGAAAAAGCAAATCACGGAGGCCGAATAATGGGCGGCAGCAAATCACAATCCAGCAATCGCGGGCTGCAGCTGTCGGAGTCGACGTCTGGCAGTTTCGTCGATCCGTCGCAGCAACCGTTTCTCGATTTCCTGCGCCAGCAGGGGCAGGGGCTCGCGCAGCAGCAGCTCGGCGGCGGTTCGGGGTTTCAGCAAAACGTGCTGAACCCGGCGATGCAGGCGCTCGCCGGGCAGCTCGGCGGGGATCCGAATCTGCTAAACCAGCAGATCGGCGCGGCGCAGCAGTCGATCAGCGAGAACCTCGCGCAGAACATACTGCCGACGATCCAGTCGCAGGCGGGCAGCGTCGGCCAGCTCGGCAGCTCGAGGCAGGGTGTCGCCGAGGGGATCGCGCTGCGCGACGCCGCGAGGCAGGCGAGCGACGTCGAGCTCGGCCTGCGCACCGACGCGCAGCGCCGCCAGCTGCAGGCGCTGTCTCTGGCCCCGATGGTCGGCGGGCTGCAGTTCCAGCCGCTGCAGAACCTTGCGGGCCTGATCGGATCGCCGACATTGTTAAACGTCGGGCAGAGCAGGTCGCGCGGAACCACGCGCGGCGGCTCGAGCAGCAAGGGGCTTAGTTTCTGATGGCTATCAATCTGTTATTGCCGTTGCTCGCGGGTGGCGGAATCAAAATGGGGATCGAGCGCAGTCTCGCGCAGCAGGATCGCAACGCGCTGCAGCAGGCGATGCAGCAGCAATTCGGTCGCGGCAACGTGACCGGCGCGCCGATGATCGGCAGCGGGCCGACGCTGAACCCCGACGGCTCGATCGCGGTCGGCGGCGGGGCGCAGGCCGGGGCGGGCATGTTCTCGCCGCAGCAGATGGCGCAGGGCGCGATCGGCCTGTTCGGTGCGCCAGGTGGCGCGGAGCTCGGCTCGCAGCTGTTCCGCGACGCGGCCAGCTTCTACCATCAGCAGCAGCAGCAGCTCGCCGGGTTCGGGCAGCGCGACCTCGAGCAGGAGCGCCAGCAGGATTTCACCGCGACGCAGGACGAGCTCGATCGGAATTTCCGGGCCGAGCAGAACCAGATGGACCGCCAGCAGCGCGAGGCGATCGCGGCGGCCAAGCTGCAGGCGCAGGCGAACGCGGCGCTGCCCGGCGGTCCCGCGCGGCAGGGATCCGTCCCGGCCGGGTTTAACGAGTACATCGCGGCCGACGGCTCGAGCTACCTCGCACCGGCCCCAGGTTCGCAGCCATACATCGACGCGCAGACCGAGATCGAGACGAGCGAAAACGCAATTCGTGAGATCGACACCATGCTCGAATCGATCCGGGCGTCGGGTTCGGAGATGTTCGGCGCGGAGGCTGGTCGTCAGGGGCTGCGCTATCGCAACATCGTCGCCGCGATCGCGCAGCTGCAGAACCTTGGCGTACTGCAGGAGGCCGAGGCCGAGCGCCTCGAGAACTCGATCCCGGACCCGAGCTCGATCACCGGGGCGACGACCTCGAACGATCGCATGATCGCCGCTTACGAGGAGCTGCAAAAGCTGTTTCAGAACAAGCTCCGCGGTGCCAATCGAAAATACTCGCTCTGGGGTCTGGGTTCCCAGCTCGAGACGGCGACGCCGCGCGAGCAGCGCGAGGCCGAGGCGCAGGCGCAGGCAGCTGCCGCCGCGCAGCTGCAGGGCATCACGATCGATCAGTCGGCAGCGGCGAACCCGCCCATGCAGAACCAGGTCGGCTCGATCGTCGGCGATGCGACGCGGCGCGGTATGCGGCAGGCGATCGGCGGCCTGCCGTTTATTCCCGGCGGGCCTGTCCTGCAGGGGCTTAACGCGGCGAGCGGTCTCTTTACGGAGTAACGAGAAATGGCAGAACGTATCACCGGCACCGACGCCAACGGGATCAAGTACGAGTTCAAAAACGGGCAATGGGTGCCAATGGCCGAGGATCCCGGCATTGTCGGCGCGGGCCTGATCGGCGCGGGCGAGACGTTCGCGACGCTGGGGCGCGGTGCGGCCGACGTCGCGGCAAACCTCGTGCAGGATATCGTGCCGGGCGCGGAGCAGTTCCGCGAGGATCTGATGCAGGAGCAGCTCCAGAGCAACCAGCTGATGCAGCCGCTGCAGGAGATGCGCCCGATATCGACGACGGTCGGGCAGGCGCTGCCGTTCGTTGCGGCCGCGCCGCTTGCCGGGCCGAGGCTCGGCGGCCAGGTCGCGCTCGATGCGGCGCTGGGTGGGCTAGGATTAGGCACGCCGGAGGAGCGACTCCAGCGTGCAGGATTTGGCGCGGTCGGGGCATTAGGCGGTAACGCGGTGCAGCGCGTCGTGCAAGGGATTCAAGCGGGATCCCGAGCGGTCGCAGGCCAAGCTGCTGAAACAGGGGCCGACTTCCTGCCGGGTACGGCTGGCGCGGCCCAGGTCGGGGAGATTCCCGGACCCGGCCGGGTAACGCCGCTCCGACGCGCCATTCAAAACGCGGGCCGTCAGATCACCGGAGAGGGGATCGAGTCGCCGACTGATGTGCGGCATATGTTTAACTTGAGGCGGCAGGGTTATCTGCTGCGGCCGGGATCCGATACGGGAAACAGGGCGACTCAGCAGATCATGAGCTTCGCCGAGAACAGCCCGATTTTGTCAGACGTCGTGCAGCAGGAGCTGAATCAGGCGAACAAGCAGCAATTCAACCGCCAGCTGCTCGGCGTGCTGGGTCGCGATGTGCCGGAGACGCGCGCGGCCGAGTTCGCGCCGGAGACGGTCGCGCAGCTGCGCGCGGAGGCGGGCGAGCTCGTCGACGCCATTAAGGATAGACACCCGAAGATTAAAATCACCGAGCAGGATAAGGCCGGTATTCGGGCATTACGAAACAATTTCGAAAAGGACGTATCGACGATCTCTAAGGAGGATCCCGGGCAAAAGGTGCTGGATAACCTGATCGATCAAATGAATCGCGAAACTTTTTCGACCGAGCGATATACGCGGATACGGTCCAGGTTGCGCGCCGAGCAGCGGGCAGCATCCGGGCATCGTGGAGGACAGGCGCGCGGTGTCTTGTTCGGGTCTGCGATCGACAAGCTCGATGAAATTTTCGAGCGATCTATCCCGGAGGTCGATGCTGAAACGTTTCGACTTGCGACCGCGCGGTTTCGATTACTCGAGGCACTGGATCGGCGCGGGGTGGTGAGTAACGAAGGAGACGTTAATATTCCGTCATTTAATAGCGCGCTGCGCGATTTATTCAAAGATGAATATGGGGGGATAAACGAGTTCGGCGGGCTCGACGAGTTCCCCGAGTTCAATCAGCTATTCGACACGGTCAAGGCGTTCAATCGATTTCGGGATATCCCGATGGGCTCGCCGACGGCGACGCGGCTGCAGGCTAATCAAATCCTCGAGCAGCCGGGCCTCACCTTGGCGACGTTCGCGTCGAGGTCGTTGCTGCGCTCGGCGATTCGCGGCGCGCAGCGATCGCCGGAGGAGCTCGCACAATGGCAGGCGCTGTTGCAGTGATTCTCCTGCTCGCCGCGATCTGCGGCGGGTGCGTCAATGTGGCGGTGATCGGTTCAGAGAACGAGACGACGATCCAGATCCACGGCGCGGGGCCGATCGAGGATCGCAAGGTCCGAAAAGACTCGAGAAAGTAATACACTTCGACTATAATCTCTATATCGGGATCGCGGTGGTCCCGCTCAACAATGGAGCAACATCAATGCGTTATTCATCTGCGAAATATTTCTGGCACGAGTCCGCGATTGGGCTCGGTGTCCGGTGTCTGCTGAACATGGCCGACGACGCGGGCGCGTTTAATCTTTTTCGGGAAGCGTGCGAGCGCGAGGGCTGGGGCGGCAACGACGCGCTCCAGGTCGGAGAAGTCGCGAGAGCCATTCATAAGATTCAGGGCGAGAAGCTCGCCCGAGCTCGAGGTGAGTCATGATCGAATTTTTCTCTGCAATTGCTGGTTTCGCGATCGCGCTGGTGCTCGGCGCGATCATCCTCGGCGTGCTGCGGGGTCTCTGGCTGGTGGCGCGTTATGCGCTGCTGGTCAAGATCGCGCGCGGTATCGAGAAGCGCGAGCTGCGCGCCAGGTCGGTCGATCGACGGCGCGCGCTCGAGCGCGAGTATGTTCGCAGACAGCAGGAGGTGCGCTAATGGCTATCGGTCTAACAATCTTTTTCGCGGCCTTAGGGGCGATTGTCGGTGGCCGTGCCGGGTGGGCCAAGGGTATCATTTACGGCTGGGCTATCCTGCTGTTTGTTCTGTGGCTGGGCGTTAATGGCTAAGCACATCCCCGGCGGCCGCCCGGTACGCAAGACGGTCAAACTATCGTTAGACGAGGAGCACGCGATCGAGGCGGTCGCGTGCGCGCGTGACATTAAATTTTCCGAGGCGCTGCGCTATCTCGTCAGCCTCGGCCTTTCTATTCAACACAATGGAGATCTTCACGAGGTTAAAAAAAATGGCAGAAATTCATGATATTACTAACAGGATTACAGAAAGCGATGTCGACGAGTTCGGGCAGGTTACAAAAAAGCTTGAGGACGCGATGAAAGGGCATAAATTGCATGTGGTTAGTGCGGCGATATGCTGGGCATCGGCAAACATTACCGTCCAGCTCGGAAAATCAACCGACGGCGATCCGGGCGGTGATTTCGTTTTTTTTATTAGGGAGTTTGCGGATCAGTACGTGAAGCTGGTTGCACCGCATTTCGACGAGGATTAATTGATTTACACAATGGAGATCAACAATGGCAAAAATGATAGTAATCACTGACGAGCAGCATCTGCTGCTGATTTCATGCGTGCGCGGATCGATCAACACGGTCGAGCTGCAGCGCGAGGCGGCGCAGCGCGCGCTGCCGATGCACGACGAGATCCTCGAGTCGCTAGAGGCGCTCGACGAGCGGCTGCGGCAGACGTTTATGGCCTGCGGCGAGGAGCTGCTCGACTACGTGCCGAGGCGCGAGGTCGATGATCGACAGCAGCGTGATGAGCCCCAGGTCAACGATGGGATCGGTGAGCCGGGTCTGATCGAGCAGGCGCTGCCGACGCTCACCCGCGAGCAGGTGCGCGAGCTCTCGCTCGAGGCGGCCTCGAGCGGCAAGTCGATCCAGCAGCTCGCGATCGCGCGGGGTTGGTTATGAGCGGCCGTTTTCATTTCACCGACGAGCTCGCTTCCGATCTGTTCGACGAGGATCACGGCAGGCAGGGGATCACGATCGGCGACAAGCTGCTGGTCGATTGGGCGCGGGAGGGATACCGCGAGGGGTTCAGTTACGTGCAGGGCGAGTTCGTGCGCTGGGATATGGAAACGCCCGGCGCGGACAGCTGGCCCGACGTCGTCGCGCGCTGGCGCCAGGTCGAGCCGCCAACGGCGTATGCGCTATACGAGGCGCTGCCGAGCACGCATACCGAGCGATCATTCAAGATGATGGCATCGCACGCGCCGCAACTGCGCGAGCGGATCCCGGAGTTTTTGAAGTGGCGCAAGTATGGTTTTATGATGGCATGGCGGCACGTTGGGCGGCGCTACGCCGAGGATCGCGAGACGCTCGCCGAGCATCAGGCTACGGTCGATCGTCACCGGGCCGAGGCCGAGGAACAGATGTCGACGTTTTTCGCGGAGGCTGTCGGTAAGTCTTAACGCGCGCGGCGCACTGATGCGGCTGGGTGCTGTCGGGTTCTGCCCGATACGCCCGGCCGTTTTTCGTTTTGCGCCAGTCGATCGGCTGGTAGCAGTCGCGACACACGCCTCGGAATATCTTCCTGTTTTTACTCATAAAAAAACCTCGCGGAGACTGCTCTGCCGCGAGGTTCTGGGTGCGCTGGCTCTCGAGTTCAACAAGGCTCAAGGCGGTGATGCCAGCTGCTCGCGGCCAATGGACAAACCGCAGCCAGACCATAGCACGGCTCCCGCGGTTGACGCAAGGTCGAGGCCGGGCGTAAGATTGGCAGCGCCAGGTCGCAGGATCGGGTCGGAGCTGTTCAGACGTCGCTTATTCCGGGGCGTCCCGGTGGCCGAGGCTCTGGCGGGTTGGCTAAGGGATCGTGGGTGGTCCCGTGGTGTTGCGTTATAACCCATTACGAATCGTTGGCGCAGCGCCGAGAGGCCGAGGGCGATCGGAGGATCGCTGACAATCAAATCGACGCTGGGGCGACCCAGCCGAAAAGCACAAGGATACGGCGACGATGACACAAAGAACGACGGCCAGGTTGGGATGCGTTTGCTTGAAGCATTGCAGGGTTCGACCTCGAGCGACTAGAGCAAGCGTCCGTGTGGACCTCGCAGGGGTTAACCCGAGAGCACGCGGTAGGGCGAGAATGGCTCTGATCAAGATAGGCGGCGCGCCTTTTTTTTAAAAAGTGCTGGCGCCTAGGGATAGTAACGGGCCAACTCCAGCGAGAGCCGCCCGCCTGCTGGCCCTCCAGCAGGCAGGCGGGTGGCGGCGACTGCCGCGCGGGTCGAGTCTTCGTTTTTTTCAAAAAAGCGGGGTCTCGACGGTTATCGAAGACTTTATACACAGCGTCAGGCAAAAAAAGGAAAGGGTCAACAAGGTGACCCGGCGCGGGTTCACTCTCATGAAACATCGACCCAGGTCGGCGTTTCGATTTGATGCTGGCCCATGATTTTGATATAACTGGCACCATTCAACGACCGAGGCACAAATCATGCCGAGCCGGGCAGGTTCCCCGAATCAGACCGCGCGAGACTTCGCCGAGCTATACGAGCACATGATCCAAGAGACCGGGACGAACCCGGTCGTCGTGCTGTTCAAGCTCATGCGCGCCAGGTCGAACGCGATCAAGCTGCAGGCGGCCAAGGAGCTGCTGCAGTACCGCTACCCGAAACAGGCCAGCGTCGTCGTGCAGCCCGAGGCCGCCGCGCAGATGGTCCTGCTCTGGGATGATCATCCCGAGCTCGAGCAGCCGAGCGACGAGGAGCTCGAGAAGCTGACCGCGATCACGGCCGAGTTCGAGGAGGTGCCGGATCAATGAATCACCGGCTGCATTGCACGTGTAAACTGGCCCAGCTCATGCGCGACGTGGTCCCGCTGCCCGGCACGACGTACCAGAAAATGATCCTCGTCGACCTCGAGCCCGGCGAGTCGGTGCCGCTGCACGCCCACGAGGAGCACACGGTACTTTACTATCCATACTCGAGCGTCGACCCCATCGTCGTCTGGCCGCAGGCGGGCATGATGATCTACCTGCCGCCCGGCACCGAACACGAGGTCGAGCCCGTCAAGGAGCAACGCAAATCGATAGCCATGATAGTCGAGCCTTACGGGTCCGGCTGAACTACTCGCCGCGCTGGTTCCAGCGCAAGGTCGCGGATGCCCGGACCCGCTTTAATGTATGGGTGTTCCACCGCCGCGCGGGCAAGACCGTCCTCGCGATCGCCGAACTGATCAAGGCGACGACC
>JAAUYE010119044.1_pt1 | contig 11525 bp, 10 predicted proteins | sample 7278081 | NCBI WGS metagenome assembly JAAUYE01 (sample SAMN14350131, study PRJNA611818) | marine sediment metagenome | isolation source: surface marine sediment (0.6m) | place: French Polynesia: Moorea | collected 2018-08
GAAGCGAGCGTTGCGGCGCATGAGGTACTGGTAGCGGAGCGGAGCCTCGCCCGGCCCGACGAAGACGAAGTCGGCGCCCACCAGCGCCGTACACAGGTCGGGGTGCGCGAAGGGGTCGATGCGTTCGCCGAGCCCGGCGAGCAGCGAGGCGAAGGCTTTGGGCTCCGCGCCCTCGCCCGTGAGCTCGAGGGCGGCCCGGTACGGGGTGCTCCTGCCGAAGGGATCCCGGGGCAGCCGCGTCATTCGCGTGACCGCGACGCCCAGCGGAGCGGCCTCGCGGACGAGCTCCGACGCGAGCGACGCCACCTGCTCGGCGAAGGCGTCCTCGGCGCCCGACCGGGGGACGAGATGGCTGAGCAGCTTCATGTCCACCTCCTCCGGAGCCGGCTCAACCCTCGTGGAACTCGACGCCGTCGACGGGGCGGTGCGGGAGGCCCATGAGCCCGGCCGCGGCCTGGCTCATGCCGTTGATGAGCGGTACCCGCGGCACGGGCCACACGCTCCGACCCACCGCCTGGTTCTCGGCTCCGGGGATCCAGCTCGGCCCCTTGCCGAGGTGATCGAGCGCCCCCGCCGCCACCTCGGCGGGGTCCATGGCGTCTTCGAAGCGCTCGCTCACCTCGAGCACGCTGGGCGTCCGCGTGGCCCCTGCGAGCACGCCGAGCACGTCGACCCCCTCCGGCGCGAGCTCGTGCCAGAGCCCCTCGGCCAGGATCGTGTCGAAGGCCTTGGCGGCGGCGTAGGTCGCCTGCCAGGAGCTTCCCGCCAGCGAGGCCAGCGACGACATCAGCACGAGGCCGCCGCGTCCGCGCGCGCGCAGGCTCCGGCCGAAGTGGTGGGCGAGCAGGAGCGGTGCCCGGCAGGAGAGGTTCAGCACGGAGAGCAGGTCCTCGGCGGTGAGGTCCACGACCTTCTCGAAGACCCGGTTGGCCCCGGCGTTGTGGACGAGGAGCCCGACGTCGAGCCCGCGGGTCTCGGCCGCGAGGGCGTCGGCCACGTCGGGCCGCGTGAGGTCGAGCGCGATCGCCCGCGTCTCGACCCCGTGCGCTTCGCGGATCTCGCCGGCCACGCGCTCCAGGAGCGCCCTGCGCCGTGCGACCAGCGCGACGTGGAGGCCCCGGCGCGCGATCTCGCGGGCGAAGGCCTCCCCGATGCCGTCGGATCCTCCCGCCACCAGGGCCCACGGGCCGAAGCGCTCGCGGAAGGCCTCTCCCTCGTACCGGGCTGCCATCTCCCCCTCCTCACCCACTCCTCGCCGGGGCGGGCTCGACCGCCTCGGCGGCCACCCCAGGTCGTCTCGGTGGACGGTTCCGCCCTACGTCGTCACGGCGTTCACCGTCGCCACGGTCATGAGGCGGTCCTCCTGGCCGGCATCGCGCAGCTCGACGCGCACCAGGGCCCCGCCCGGCTCCCGGCGCAGCACCTCGGCGCGGCTGCGGATCGGCCCGACGCGTCCCAGGGCCAGGAAGTTCACGGCCAGGTCCGTCGAGACGCAGGGCTCGCCCGTGAGCGCCCGCGCGCGCGCCTGCGCCGAGAGGTCGACGAGCATGCAGACCACGCCCCCCTGGAGCCCGCCCAGGCTGTTGCCGACGTAGGACGACATGGGGAGCTCCACCGCGCCCGCCTCCGGGTCGACCACCCTCGCGCCGATCTGCTCGAGCACCGGCAGAGCGAGCTTCGACCCGCCCCTCGCGAACTCGGTGCGGGGCTCGTCGAAGCCGGTTCCCATGCGCTGCACCTCGCTGCGGGCCGCGAGCACCGCGAAGGTCATGGTGGCGAAGCCGAAGCGCTCGCCGCCGGCATCGCCCTCGCGGAGGACCACCTCGATCACCACCGTGGAGCGCGTCTTCCGCAGCACCTCGGGAGCCGCCACCACCGTGCCCTCCCCCACCGGCCGCGTCACGTGCAGGACCAGGTCCGAGGTGGCGACCCAGCTCGGGCGCGCCGCGCGCACCCCGCACTCGCCGCCGGCGGCGTCGACCAGGGCGGCGAGCACGCCGGCCCGCACCTGCCCCCGATCGTTCCGCAGCTCCGGCACGAGCTCGAGGCCGGCCCGGGCGCCGGCCGCGTCGCGCTCGATCCAGAGCCGAAGGTCGCGCAGCAGGTGCACGTCGGGCGGGTAGCCGCCCGGCAGCCGCGCCCCCTCGCTTCGCTCCGCGCCGGCCACGGCGTCAGCGGAGGCGCCGGAACAGCGAGCGGATGTCGTCCACCAGCAGTCCTGGCTGCTCGAGCGCCGCGAAGTGGCCGCCTCGCGGCATGTCGGTCCACTGCACCACGTTGTACTTCTCCTCGATCCAGGCGCGCGGGGAGCCCATCACCTCCTTCGGGAACCTCGCGTGACCGACGGGCGTAGCGAGGGGCTCTCCGAAGCCGTAGCTCTCGGCGAGTCGCGTCTCGCGGTAGAAGCGCCCCGAGGAGCCGCCGGTCCCGGTCACCCAGTAGACCGTGACGTTGGTGAGGAGATCGTCGCGCGACACCGCGTTCTCGATCACGCCGTCGCAGTCGGTCCAGGTGCGGAACTTCTCGGCGATCCAGGCGAGCTGGCCCACCGGCGAGTCGTGGAGCGCGTAGCCGAGCGTCTGCGGCTTGGTCGACTGGATCTGGGCGTAGCCCGACTCCTCCTGGACGTAGTGCTGGAATCTCGCCAGCTCGGCCGCTCCCTCCTCGCCCGCCTTTGCCACGGCCTCGGGGCCCGGGGGCGGGACGAAGAGGAAGTTGAGGTGGATCGCGAAGCAGTGCTCCGGGTCCTCCCGGGCGAGGGCCTGGGTGCACATCGACCCCCAGTCTCCGCCCTGGGCCCCGTAGCGCTCGTAGCCGAGCCGCCGCATGAGCTCGGCCCAGGCCTTCCCCACCCGTCCCGGGTGCCAGCCCCGGGCGTTGTTGGGCTGCGACCAGCCGTAGCCCGGGAGCGAAGGGCAGACCACGTGGAAGGCGTCGTCGGCCTCGCCGCCGTGCGACTCCGGATCGACCAGCGGGCCGATGACGTGGCGGAACTCGACGACCGATCCCGGCCAGCCGTGGGTCAGGACGAGGGGCGTCGCGCCCTCGTGCCTGGAGCGAACGTGCAGGAAGTGGATCTGCTGCCCGTCGATGGGCGTCCGGAACTGGGGGAACCGGTTGAGCTCGGCCTCGTGCTTGCGCCAGTCGTACTGGTCGGCCCAGGTGCGGGCGAGATCCTTCAGATAGCCCTGCTCGATGCCGTAGCTCCAGTCCGGGTCCTCGAGGGGCTCGGGCCAGCGGGCCCGGCGGATCCGCTCGCGCAGATCGTCGAGGACGGCCTCGGGAACGCGGATCTCGAAGCTGTCGACGGCAGCGGGCACGGCGCTTCTCCCTCGGGTTTTCGCGGAGCCGTGGGCCAGAGTACATTGACCCCCGCGCTCGCGGCGAGCCCGCGCTCCACCGGGCCCGGGCTCCACCAGGACGGAGGAACGACGTGACCTGGGACCTCGTGATCCAAGGCGGGAGGGTGGTGGACGGCACGGGCATGCGGGCCTTCGGCGCCGACGTGGCCGTGAAGGACGGGCGGATCGCGCGCATCGGCCGCGTGAGCGGCGAGGCCGTCCGCCGCATCGACGCCGACGGCTGCTGGGTCACCCCGGGCTTCATCGACGTCCACACCCACTACGACGTGCAGCTCGACTGGGATCCGCTGGCCACGCCGTCCTCGTGGCACGGCGTCACCACCGCCCTCGCCGGGAACTGCGGCTTCACCCTGGCGCCGGCGAAGCCCGAAGACGTGGACTGGCTGGCCGGCATGCTCTCGCGCGTCGAGGGCATGTCGCGCGCGGCGCTCGGCGAGGGGCTGCGCTTCTCGGGCGGCAGCTTCGGCGACTACTGGAAGCGCTTCGACGGGCGCATCGGCATCAACGTGGGGAGCTACGTCGGACACTGCGCCGTGCGCCGCTGGGTGATGGGCGACGACGCCTCCGAGCGCGAGGCGACGTCCGACGAGATCGCCGCCATGCAGGAGCTGGTGCGCCAGGCCATGCGCGAGGGTGCCGTCGGCTTCTCGACGTCGCAGATCGACGTGCACGTGGGCGAGGACGGCCGCGAGGTTCCCTCGAACCACGCCTCGGCCGAGGAGGTGCTGGCGCTGGCGGGCGCGCTCGCCGAGTTCGACCGCGGCGCCGTCGAGATCATTCCCCGCAGCTTCGCCCAGGGCTACGACGAGAAGGATCGCCGGCTGCTGCTCGACATCTACCGGGTCTCGGGGCGGCCCATCGAGCTCAACATCCTCGTGCCGAGCGCCGACCACCCGATGGGCTGGCAGTCGACGCTCGACTTCTGCAAGGAGGCCTTCGAGCAGGGGGTCCGTCTCCACCCGCAGTTCACGACGAACAAGCTCGAGCTCCACCTCAGGCTCTCGGACACCTTCGTCTTCGACGAGATGCCCGAGTGGCGCCGCGCGCTCACCCTGCCCGAGCCCGCACGCTCCGAGCAGCTGCGCGACCCCGCGGTGCGCGCCCGCCTGCGCGCCGAGTACGACGACCCCCAGAGCCGGGCGGTGAGCTTCGAGTGGGGCGGCCTCGAGGTGGAGGCCGTGCGCGACGAGGCCCACGCCGGCTGGCTCGGCCGGACCGTCGAGGAGCTGGCGGCGGAGCGCGGCGCGGACCCGCTCGACACCTTTCTCGACCTCTCGCTCGAGGAGGGCCTCGACACCCAGTGGCAGACGCGAAGCTCCGAGGTGGCCCGCCAGTTCATCCACCACGTGGTGAGCACCGGGATCGCGGAGCCCATGGTGATGCCGGGCTCGAGCGACGGGGGTGCGCACCTCGCCTCGTTCACGGGCGCCGACTACACCACGCGGCTCCTCACCGACTGGGTGCCGGAGCACCTGTCGCTGGAGCAGGCGATCTGGCGCAACACGCTCATGCCGGCCACCGTGCACGGCCTCTCCGACCGCGGCGTGCTGCGGGTGGGAGCCCGGGCCGACCTGCTCGTGATCGACCCCGACCGCCTCGAGGCCGGCACGGCCCGCCTGGCGCGCGACTTCCCGGCCGGCACGGAGCGCTACGTGATCGACGCCGAGGGCTACCGCGCCACCGTGGTCAACGGTGAGGTGCTGCTCGAGGACGGCAAGCACACGGGCGCGCTGCCGGGCGAGGTGATCCGCGGGAGCTAGCTCGTCGAGCTTCGCTCGCCTGCGGCTCGCTGCGCGTCGGCCCTTCGGGCCTCCTTGCCGGTCGAGCTTCGCTCGCCTGCGGCTCGCTGCGCGTCGGCCGACTGGGGAATTCCGCCGCACCGTTTCCGGCGCCGTCCAGCGGGTGCCCCCTAGCTTTTCCCACTCGTGTAGAATGCCCCATCCCGCGGGGAGGTCCTTCGTTTGTCCACGACCGAGCTCAGCCTGAGCCGTCCCGAGGAGGGTGTGCTGCTCCTCACCCTCGCGGGGACCTGGCGGCTGGCCGACGACCTCCCGCCTGCCACCCGGGTGCGCGACGAGTTCGCGTCGTCTCCGCCGGCGCGTCTGCACTTCGACACCAGCGCGATGGCCGACTGGGACACCGGCCTGCTGATCTTCCTGCGCCGGGTGCTCCAGGACTGCACGGCCAGCAACGTGGCCGCAGACCGGGATGGGCTGCCCGAGGGCGTGCGCCGGCTGATCGCCCTGCTCGAGGCGGTCCCGGAGAAGAAGGACACCGGGCGACGCGCTGCGCGGCGCTCGTTCCTGGTGCGGGTCGGCGAAGACTTCGAGAAGCTGATCGAGGGGGCCCGGGAGTTCCTCGTCTTCCTCGGCGAGTCCACCCTGGCCTTCGGCCGCCTGCTGAGCGGCCGGGCCACCTTCCCGCGCACCGAGTTCGGCATCACGGTCCAGCAGGTCGGAGCCGACGCGCTTCCCATCGTCTCGCTGATCAGCCTGCTGGTGGGCCTGATCCTCGCCTTCATGGGCGCCATCCAGCTCAAGCAGTTCGGGGCCGAGATCTACGTGGCCAACCTCGTGGGCATCGGCATGGCCCGCGACATGGGCCCGATCATGGCGGGGATCATCATGGCCGGGCGCACCGGGGCCGCCTTCGCCGCCCAGCTCGGGACGATGACGGTGAACGAGGAGATCGACGCCCTGGAGACCATGGGCGTAGACCCCATGGAGTACCTGGTGCTGCCGCGCATGCTGGCGCTCATGCTGATGATGCCGCTGCTCGCGCTCTACGCGGACGTCCTCGGCATCCTCGGCGGGATGCTGGTGAGCGTCACGGCGCTCGGCATCGGAGCCGTGAAGTACGCCGAGCAGACCCTGAACGCCCTCACCCTGGGCGACTTCGTGGCGGGGCTCTTCAAGGGCGCCGTCTACGGGGTGATCGTGGCGCTCGCCGGCTGCCTGCGCGGCATGCAGTGCGGCCGCAGCGCCGCGGCGGTGGGCGACGCGACGACCTCGGCCGTGGTCACGGGGATCACCTTCATCATCGTGGCCTGCGGGCTCCTCACCGTGCTCTACGACCGGCTCGGGATCTGAGCATGGCCGCCGCCGAGCAGCTCGCGAGCAAGACGCACATCTCGATCCGCGGCCTCACCATGGCCTACGGCAGCTTCGTCGTGCAGCGGGACCTGACCTTCGACATCCCGCGCGGCCAGATCTTCATCATCATGGGCGACAGCGGCTGCGGCAAGAGCACGCTGCTGCGCCACATGATCGGCCTGCGCCGCCCGGCCCAGGGAGACGTGCTCTACTCGGGCGAGAGCTTCTGGGGCGCCAGCGACGAGGAGCGCGAGCGGCTCAAGCGGGGCTTCGGGGTGGCCTACCAGGGCGGCGCCCTGTGGAGCTCGATGACGCTGGCCGAGAACGTGGCGCTCCCGCTGCGGGAGTACACCAGCCTCTCGAAGGACGAGATCCGCGACGTCTGCTCCCTCAAGCTCGCCCTGGTGGGTCTCGCGGGCTTCGAGGACTTCTATCCCTCCGAGATCAGCGGCGGCATGCTGAAGCGGGCCGGCGTGGCGCGCGCCATGGCCCTCGACCCCGAGGTGCTGATGTTCGACGAGCCCTCGGCGGGCCTCGATCCGATCAGCTCCCGGCGGCTCGACGACCTGCTGATCGAGCTCTCCCGCAGCCTGGGAATCACCGTGGTGGTGGTCACCCACGAGCTCGCCAGCATCTTCACCATTGCCGACTCCTCGGTCTTCCTGTGCGCCGAGGCGCGCACGCAGATCGCGCTCGGAGACCCGAAGGAGCTGCGCGACCACTCCGACAACCCGAAGGTCCGCACCTTCCTGAACCGGGGGGAATCGTGAAGAAGGCCAACCCCGCCCTCGTCGGCGCCTTCGTGATCGGCGGCATCGCCCTCGCGGTGGGCCTGGTCGTCGCCTTCGGCGGCGGCAGGTTCTTCGCCGATACCGAACGCTACGTGCTCTTCTTCGACGGCTCGGTGACCGGGCTCACCCGGGGCTCGGCCGTGAAGCTTCGGGGCGTCGAGATCGGCGAGGTGCTCGAGGTGAGCGCCATCGTCGGCGACGCTCCCCGACTCGAGGATCCCGAGACGGAGATCGAGGTGCTGACCGAGGTGATCATCCAGATCGATCGCTCGCGCTTCAAGCGTTACGGGCGGGTCATCCCCCGGGAGCAGCGGTCGCAGGTGCTCTCCGAGGCCGGCCTGCGCGGACGCCTCGAGCTCCAGAGCATCGTGACGGGGCAGCTCTACGTCGGCTTCGACTTCCACCCGGAGACCGAGGCGAGGCTGGCCGGCGCCAGCGACGAGTATCCCGAGCTTCCCACGATCCCTTCGCTGACCCAGGAGATCTCGAGCACCATCCGCGCCCTCGTGGCCCGCATCCAGAAGATGCCCCTCGAGGACATCATGGACAACCTCAACGAGGCGATCGCGGCGATCCGCGACCTCGCCCGCTCTCCCGACCTCGCCAACGCGATCACGCACCTCGACGAAGCCCTCGTGTCCGCGCGGAGCACGCTCGACTCCACTCGCGGAACGGTGGTCGACGCCCGCAAGCTCATCAACAACGTCGACGGGAAGGTCGAGCCCGTGGCCGACTCCGCGGTGGGCGCCCTGGACCAGGCGCGCACCACCCTGGCCAGCGTGGACACGGCGGTGCATCCCGAGTCCGACGTGCGCTACGAGCTGAGCGTGGCCCTCGAGGAGCTCGCGGAGGCGGCCCGCGCGATCCGGCTGCTCGCCGACTTCGTCGAGCGCAACCCGAACGCCCTGGTGTTCGGCCGCCGCGGCGGCGGAGGGAGCTGATGCCCGGACCGGGAAACAGGGGCACGGCCATCGCCGTGCTGATCCTCTCGCTGGCCCTGCTCGCCTGCGCGTCGCGGGGCGTCCAGATTCGCGAGTACGTGCTCGCAGCCGGTGCCGCGGAGAGCAGCGTGACGTCGCCGCGCGACGTCTCGATCGGGGTGGGCCCCGTGAAGCTGCCCCGCTACCTGCGCCGGGTCGAGCTCGCGACCCGCGTCGGGCCGAACCAGATCCGCTACGAGGACACGCACCGCTGGGGGGAAACCCTCGACAAGGGACTCGCGCGGGTCGTCGCCAGCAACCTGTCCGCGCTCGTGCCCTCCTCTCGGGTCGTCACCTTCCCCTGGCGGGGCGGCGAGGAGAAGGACTTCCGCGTGGTAATCGAGGTCGAGCGCTTCGAAGCCACGCCGGACGGCTCGGCGGTGCTCACCGCGCGCTGGTCGGTGCACGACAAAGCGTCGGACGGCGTTCTGTCGGAGCGGTCGAACATCGCCGAGGAGAGCGGGGGTAAGGATGCGGCCGCACGGGTGGCGGCCATGAGCCGCGCCGCGGACGAGCTGAGCCGCCAGATCACCGCGGTGATCCGCTCGAAGGCGGGCTTCGCGTCCCGCTAGCCCCGTGGCCAGTGGTACGATCCTCGCCTGGACGATCCGCACCGCCGGCAGGATCCACGCCGGCACGATCCACGCGGGCAGGAGGATCCGCGTCGGCAGGGAGCACGCATGAAGAACCTCTTCGGCTACCAGGGGAAGCGCGTGGTGATCGCGGGCGCCGGCTCGGGGATGGGCGAGGCCACGGCCCGCGTGATGGCCTCGCTCGGCGCGGACGAGATCGTCACGGTCGACGTCAAGAAGCCGCCCCTCGACGACGCGAAGTTCCTGGAGGTGGACCTGCGGGCCGCCGACGCGATCGAGTCGGCCGTGGCCGAGATCGCCCGCGGCGGCCCGATCGACGCGCTGGTCTACGCCGCCGGGCTGCCGGGCGGCTCCTTCCCGCCGGTCGACGTGATGCTCGTGAACTTCATCGGCCTGCGGCACTTCATCGAGACCGCCGTGCCGCACATGGGACGGGGCTCGGCCGTGGCCAGCGTCTCCTCGGCGGCCGGGGTGGGCTTCCTGGCGCTCCAGGAGCAGGTGAAGCCGCTGCTCGAGATCCCCGATCACGCCGGCGCGCGCGCCTGGGTGGAGGAGAAGGCGAAAGAGGAGGGCTTCGACCCCTACACCTTCTCCAAGATGTGCACGATCGTGTACACGCTCTCGCGGGGCGCGAGCCTCGCCCCGGCCACGGGCATCCGCCTCAACTGCGTGAGCCCCGGCCCGACCGACACGCCGATGATGCCCCACTTCGTGAAGCAGACGAGCCAGGAGTTCATGGACCGCTTCCCGAAGCCCCTCGGACGCAACTCGACGCCCGAGGAGCAGGCCTGGGTGCTGGCCTTCCTGTGCAGCGACGCGGCGAGCTACGTGAACGGGGAGAACCTCTTCACCGACGGCGGCTTCGCGGGCGGCCTCTGGACGGGCGCCATCGACCCTGCGGCGATGATGCCGAGCGGGAGCTAGCGCGGAGACCCGCGGAGACATCCGGCTGTGGCGCGGCCTCGGCCTGGCCCTCGTGCTGCTGGCCGTGGGCATCCGCGTCCACAACGCGCTCCACTACCCGGCCGACTGGGGCTTCGATGCCGCCGCGAACTGGCGCTACATCTACCGGCTGAGCGAGGACCGCGCGCTGCCGCACCCCGCCGCCGGCTGGTCCACGGCGGACCCGCCGCTCTACTTCCTGGCGGGCGCTGCGGTAATGGCAGGGCTCTCGGCCGCCGGCTCCCGCGACCTCGCCGTCGTGGCGATCCCCCTGCTCGGCACGCTCGCCGGCCTCGGCGTGGTGGCGCTGGCCGTGTCGCTGGTGCGCCGGGTCGATCCTCGGGACGAGCTCCGCGCCTGGCTCGCCGGCCTCCTGCTCCTCTACCTGCCGGCCCACGCGCACGCGAGCGTGATGGTGAACGAGGAGGTCCTGGTGGCGCTGCTCGTCGCGCTCACCGCGTGGACCCTGGCGGCCTTCCCCGGCGCCGCCGACCCCGGTGGCGACGAAGCCGATGGCGCCCTGCGCCGGGCCTTCGCCGCCGGCATCGCGGCAGGCCTCGCGCTCCTCACCAAGCTCACCGGCGCCCTCGCCGTGGCGGCTGCCGCCGCCAGCTATGCCGTGGAGGGCTGGCGCCGCCGCGCGCCCCGGGCGACGCTGCGCTGCCTCGCGGCCCTCGGTCTCGCCGTCCTGCTGGCGGGAGGCTGGTGGTTCGCGCGGAACCGGCTGGTGTTCGGGTTCTTCCAGCCCTTCGGCCTGCCCGCCCACCAGATCATGTTCGACATGCCCCCGGGCGAGCGCGGCCCGCTCGACTACCTGAGGGTCCCGCTCGCCACCTTCAGCGATCCCCAGCTGCTGAGCCCGGCGCTGCTGCACTCGGTCTGGGGCAGCACCTACGTGGCCACCTGGTTCGACGGACACCGCTTCGTCCTGCCGCGCGACGACGGCGCGGTCTCGCGCCTGGGCACCGCGACCCTGCTCCTCGCGCTGCTCCCGACGGGGGCCTTCGCGCTCGGTCTCGCGCGCGGGGCGCGCCGCGCGCGGGCGCGTCCGGGCCGCCCCGACCTGCCCCTGCTCCTGCTCACCGCGCTCACGCTGCTGGGCTACGTGGCCTACACCTGGCGCAACCCGTGGTTCGCCGTCGTGAAGGGCACCTCGCTCTCGGCGCTCGCCCTTCCCTTCGCCTTCTACGCCAGCGAGGCGCTCGCCGGCTGGCTGCGCCTGCCCGACGCCCGACGCCGTCTCGCCGCCGCGGCCCTCGCCGCCCTGGCCGCCTGCACCGCCGCGGGCTTCACCTTCGACGGACTCTTCCCGAAGCGCGAGATCCCCGGCCTGGAGTGGCGCACGCCCGGCGAACGCTGACGCCGATCGAAGACCGGAGCCAGGACGGGTACCCTTCTGCCGCGCGCCGTCGAGGATCCCGCATGGGTGTCGGCAGCGAAGACGTGGCGATCGAGAGTCGGAACGGCTCCGAACCGGCCACGGTGCGCGAGGCCCGCGCCGTGTACTTCGCCGAGAACGGGTTCCCCCCCGACGGGGGCTACGCGAAGCGCTGGGTGATCTTCGCGGTGGGCCCCCTCCCCTTCGCCTTCCCCAACACCGAGGGGCGTCGACGCGCCGTCCCCTACCACGACCTGCACCACGTGGCCACGGGCTACGCGACCGATCTGGCCGGAGAAGGCGAGATCGGGGCCTGGGAGCTCGCCACCGGCTGCGGCCACCATCCGGCCGCCTGGGTGTTGAACCTGCTGGCCATGTACGGCGCCC
>JAAUYE010163247.1_pt1 | contig 11525 bp, 9 predicted proteins | sample 7278081 | NCBI WGS metagenome assembly JAAUYE01 (sample SAMN14350131, study PRJNA611818) | marine sediment metagenome | isolation source: surface marine sediment (0.6m) | place: French Polynesia: Moorea | collected 2018-08
GCCGACCTGGTCCTGATCGACGGCTCGTCGTACCTGTACCGCGCGTATCACGCGCTGCCCAAACTGAGTAACTCGGCCGGCGAGCCGACGGGCGCGCTGCATGGCGTGCTCAACATGATCAACAAGCTCGTCCGCGAACAGCCCGCGAAGCGCATCGCCGTCGTCTTCGACGCGCCCGGCAAGACCTTCCGCGACGAGATGTACGCCGACTACAAGGCCAACCGCCCACCCATGCCCGACGACCTGCGCGAGCAGGTCGAGCCACTGATCGATGCCGTCCGCGCGATGGGCCTGCCCCTGTTGCGGGTCGAGGGCGTCGAGGCAGACGACGTGATCGGCACGCTGAGCCGGCGCTGCGCCGACGAGGGTATGAACGTCCTCGTCTCGACCGTCGACAAGGACATGGCGCAGCTCGTGGACGATCGGGTCACGATGGTCAACACGATGACCGGCCAGGTCCTCGACCGCGACGGCGTGAAAAAGAAATTCGACGTGTTCCCGGAGCAGATCATCGACTACCTCGCGCTGGTCGGCGACAGCTCGGACAACATCCCGGGCGTGCCCCGGGTCGGTGCGAAGACCGCCGCGAAATGGCTGAACCAGTACCCGACGGCCGACGACATCATGGAGAACGCCGAAGACATCGGCGGCAAGGTCGGCGAGAGCCTGCGCGACAACATCGAGCAGCTCAAGCTGTCGCGCGAACTCGCAACGATCCGCCAGGACATCGATCTGCCGGCCGGGGTCGACGACCTGGTTCCCGGCGAGCCTGACGAGGCCGCACTGCGTGAGATCTACGGACGCTTCGAGCTGCGGCAGCTGCTGCGCCAGCTAGACGGCGCGGAAGGCGACGCGCCGGCCGCGGAGGTCGAGGCCGAGGGCGACTACGAGACGATCCTCGACTGGGACGCGTTCGAGCGCTGGCACAAGGCCATAAAGAAGGCGAAGCTCACTGCGCTCGACACGGAAACGACGAGCCTCGACTACATGGAAGCGGAGATCGTCGGCATCTCGTTCTCCAACGCTTCGGGCAAGGCGGCCTACCTGCCGCTTGCGCACGACTACCCGGGCGCCCCGGAGCAGCTGCCGCGGGACGAGGTGCTGTCGAAGCTCCGGCCCTGGCTGGAAGACCCGGAGCAGAAAAAGGTCGGCCACCACCTCAAGTACGACGCCCACATATTCGCGCGCCACGGCATTGCGCTCGAGGGCATGGCGTTCGACACGATGCTCGAGTCCTACGTGCTGAACAGCGTCGCGACCCGGCACGACATGGACTCGACCGCGCGCCACTATCTCGCCCGCGAGACCATCCATTACGAGGACGTCGCCGGCAAGGGCGCGAAACAGCTCACCTTCAACCAGGTCGACCTCGAGGCCGCGGCGCCCTACGCCGCCGAAGACGCGGACATCACGTTGCAGCTGCACGGCAAGCTCTGGTCCGAGCTCGGCAAGATCAAGGCGCTGAAGTCGGTCTACGCGGACATCGAGCAGCCGTTGGTGCCGGTGCTGCTGGCCATGGAGGAGACCGGCGTGCTCATCGACAGGCAGATGCTCGCCGATCAGAGCCAGGAGCTGACGAAGCGGATGGCGGAACTCGAGAAAGAGGCCCACGAGCTGGCGGGCGGCCCGTTCAACCTGGGCTCGCCGAAGCAGCTGCAGCAGATCCTGTTCGAGCAGCAGGAACTGCCCGTCATCCGCAAGACGCCCAAGGGCCAGCCGTCGACCGCCGAGGACGTGCTCGTCGAACTCGCGAACGACTACGAGCTGCCGCGCGTCATTATCGAGTACCGCGGCGTGAGCAAGCTGAAGAGCACCTACACGGACAAGCTGCCGCTGCAGATCTCGCCGGGCACCGGGCGCGTGCACACCTCCTACCACCAGGCGGTCGCGGCTACCGGGCGCCTGTCGTCGACGGACCCGAACCTGCAGAACATCCCGATCCGCACGCCGGAGGGCCGGCGCATCCGCAAGGCCTTCGTCGCGCCGAAAGGCCACGTGCTGCTCGCCGCCGACTACTCCCAGATCGAGTTGCGCATCATGGCGCACCTGTCTGGCGACGAGGGCCTGCAGGCCGCCTTCGCCGCCGAGCAGGACATCCACCGCGCCACGGCCGCCGAGGTGTTCGAGACCGAATTCGACGATGTCAGCGACGACCAGCGGCGATCGGCCAAGGCCGTGAACTTCGGCCTGATGTACGGCATGTCGGCGTTCGGTCTCGCGAGGCAGCTGAACGTGCCCAGGGGCCAGGCGCAGGAGTACATCGACCTGTATTTCGACCGCTACCCGGGCGTCAAGGCGTTCATGGACGACATCCGCGACAAGGCGAAGAAACAGGGCTACGTCGAGACGGTGTTCGGGCGACGCCTGTACCTGCCCGAGATCAACGCACGCAACCCGCAGCGCCGGCAGTACGCCGAACGCACGGCGATCAATGCGCCGAAGCCGGGCACGGCGGCCGACATCATCAAGCGCGCGATGATCACCGTGCAGGACTGGCTGCTGTCATCGAAGCCCGGGGCGCGCATGATCATGCAGGTGCACGACGAACTCGTCTTCGAAGTCGAGAAGTCCGCCGTCGATAAGGTGCGCGACAAGGTCGTCGCGCTCATGGAGGACGCCGCGCACCTCGACGTCGCCCTGAAAGTCGATGCCGGCGTCGGCAAGGACTGGGACGAGGCGCACTAGCGCCAGACGAATGCGTACGCGATCGTGAACGAATCGAAATCGCCGCCGGCCGACGTATCGAGGGGAACGCTCGCCGACATCCGCAAGGCATGCTGGCGCTTGAAAGGCCATACGAACGTGGCACCAATCCTGGAATTCTCCTGGCGGTCGTCGCGCGTCGCCTCACCCACGTCCGTGCGCCCGCCCCAGTAGTAGTTCATGTCGAGAGACGCCCAGAAGCCGGGTCGGATGCGCTTGATGACATGCATCGCGGCAGACATAACCGGATCCTGGTCGCGCGTTTCGCCGAGGAAGTCGTCATTGTCCTCGAAGAACCAGGCGCCCAGCTCGAATTCCAGCAGGAGCCGCGGATGCAAGGGATGGATGACGCCGATAGCGGGTTTGATGGCCCAGCGATTCGAGCCGGCGTTGAATATTCGGTCAGCGTCGTAGCCGCCGGTCGGTGCGGAAACCAGGACACTGGCGCCGACTATCGTCTTGGGATTCGTCCGCAGCGCCAGGAAGCCTTTGCCGTCCATGGCCGGTGCGCCGGCCAGGTTGACTGACAGGCGTGCGCGCACATCGGCCAGGTTGGATATCTCCCGGCTGCGAAACATACCCTCGGCGAAGCCCTGGGCCGACCCCCAGGCATAGGGTACGTTCAACTGCAGGTTCGTGGTTCGTCCGAACCAGTCGAACGTCTGCTGGTAGGTGAGCGACAGGAATTGGATCTCGGCCTCGACCCCCTCGACCGGGAGCGAGGGATCTGTAAGTACATCGCCATCCGAATACTGGTAACCCGTCACAAAGAGCTTCGTCCCCGTTGGCGCCGGCCAGTAGGCGCGTGGAACCAGCTCCTGCGCCGAGGCCGCCGGTACCAGCGCCAGGATGACGGCAAGGAAACTTACGGAAGCGAACACTCTCACGGAATCGACTCCTTTGCCGACGCACGCTGGCATTGCCCAACGGTCTATCACTTTATCTAAGGCCTGTCGATGCTGCAGAACCCGAGCGGCGCCTGACCCCGGGGCGGTCCCGATGCATTTCTGTTTATAAAACAGACATTTGGCTCTACCCGGGAACTCCTGTGCGGGAGCAGACTCTAATTTCCAGAGTGCGTAAGTACTCGCCTGTTTACCTCCCTAGACAGGCGTGCAACACGGTAACCCCAAGCCTGTTGCTTCTTCTTGCCCCGGATATCATTCCGGGGCTTTTTTTATGCCTATTCGCCTGGTCGGATCGCGCTTCGAGAAGCGCTCCTGCGGGCCCGATTCCGCTCTTCGATGCCTGTCGTGCTGTAGGAGCGCGCCTGGGCGCGCGATCGATGTTCGGCCTGGTTGGCGCTTCGAGAAGCGCTCCTGCGGGCCCGATCCAGCCCTGCGATGCCTGTCGTGCTGCAGGAGCGCGCCTGGGCGCGCGATCGGACTCAAGCATGCGCGCCAAGGAATCGCTCCAGGACCTCGCGCGCTTCCTGCTCACCCTGGCGCTTCAGCGCCGAGAACGGCTGCACCGTCGCGCGCCCCTCGAGTTCCCTCTTTACCTCGAGGACCGCTGCCGCGACCTGTCCTTTCTTCAACTTGTCCGCTTTCGTCAGCAGGACGTGGATCGGCAGCTCGACCGACTCCGCGAACGCGATCATCTGGCGGTCGAAGTCCGTGAGCCGCCGCCGGATGTCGACGATGAGTATCAGGCCCGCGAGGCTCTGCCGCGACTCGAAGTACTCCGCCAGCAGCTCGCCCCAGTGACGCCGCATCGATTCGGACACCCTTGCGAAGCCGTAGCCTGGCAGGTCCACGAGTCGCTGATCCTCTCGCAGCTCGAAGAAGTTGACGAGTTGGGTCCGGCCGGGCGTTTTGCTGGTGCGGGCGAACTGCCGCCGGTTCACGATGACGTTGATCGCGCTCGACTTGCCGGCGTTCGAACGGCCCGCCACGGCGACCTCCGTCCCGGTGTCCGGCACGAACTGGCTGCGGGCGTTGGCGCTCTTGAGGAAACGGGCTTCCGGGTACTGCGACATGGGGGTATGGCCACGGGTTTGTGTGTATAATTCAGGGCCGCAGAATCCAGGGTCCCCCGGCCAGGGGGGCCAGATTATACACAGTCCGAGAATGACAACGATGGCACCGGCCACCGTGAAGAAGTAACGGTTACATAAGATGAAAAACACGCTCGCTTACGTATGCGCAGTCGCCGGCATCACGCTGGCCGCCCTCCCGATCCAGGCCGAGAGCCTCGTTGACGGCTCGGCCGACGCCGGCAAGACCAAGTCCGTGACCTGCGCCGCCTGCCATGGCGCCGAGGGCATCAGCGTCAACCCGCTGTGGCCGAACGTCGCCGGACAGGGTGCGCCGTACGTCGTGACCCAACTGAAAGCGTTCAAGGAAGGTGCTCGCCAGGACCCGCTGATGACCAGCCAGGCGATGATGCTGTCCGACGAGGACATGGCGGACCTGGCGGTCTATTTCGAGGGCTTGCCCGCCCCGGCACAGGCCGTCGCCGACCCGGACCTCGTCAGCAAGGGTGAGGCACTTTATCGCGGCGGCAATGTCACAACAGAAGTGGCGGCATGCATCGCCTGCCACGGTCCGACCGGCACCGGCAACCCGGCAGCGGGTTACCCGGCCCTGAAGGGCCAGCACGCGGCCTACACGGCCAAGCAGCTGCGCGACTATGCGTCGGGTGCACGCGTGTCGGACGGCAAGACGCGCGTCATGCGCGACATAGCAGGGAAGCTCAGCGAGGAAGAGATCGTAGCGCTGGCATCGTATGTTCAGGGACTGAAGTAAGCCCCTGGTAAGGACGGAAGACTAGTCATGAAGAATGCTTGGATTGCAGGGGCACTGGCCCTTTTGATGATGCTCGGGTTCGCTGCCTGCGGTAGCGACAAGGAACCGCAACCGGCTGTCGAGGCGGCCCCGGAGGAACAGCCCGCCGTCGAGGAAGAGACCGCTGTCAGCGAGGAAGCGGCAGCGGAAGAGCAGGAGGCGCAGGTTGTCGTGGAAGAGTCCGCTGCCGAGCCGGAGAGCGACGAGCAGCCGATCATGCTGGCCCGCGCGGACAGCACGGACACCCCGGTGCAGAACTGGAAGTTCAAGGAAGGCCAGCACTACATCCGCATGGTGCCCAGCCAGCCGACGATGGGCGGCGCCGACAAGATCGAGGTCGCCGAGTTTTTCTGGTACGGCTGCCCGCACTGTTACAGTTTCGAGCCGACCATCAACGCATGGGCCGAAGAAATACCGGCCAATGCCCGCTTCGTGCGCATCCCGGTCGTCTGGAACAACGTGCACGAGCTGCATGCGCGCCTGTTCTACACGATGGAGGTCCTGGCCCGTAATGGCGCGCTCGCGGACGGCGAAGCGTTCCACGACACCGTCTTCCAGGAGATCCAGAACCGCGGCAACCGGCTGACGAATGAGGATGCCATCAGGCGCCTGTTCGAGCGCTTCGGCGTCGACGCCGATTCGTTTAGCAATACCTGGAAGTCCTTCGAAGTCGACCAGAAACTGCGGGTTGCGAAAGATCTCGGCCGCCGCTACGCCATCCAGGGCGTACCGGCCGTCGTCGTGAACGGCAAGTACCGGACCGGCGGTGCCGAGGCAGGAAGCTACGACGCCGTCCCGGACGTCATCGACGAACTCATCGCGCGCGAAAGCCAGCGCTAACCGTGGCGCGGAATGGTCGTGAACAAGATCCTGGCCATTGCAGGACTCACGATCATGAGCGCGATCGCGTCCGCTGCCCCGACGGCTGACGAGTCGTTCTCACAACTCGCCGACCGCTACCTCCAGGAAGTAGCCCTCCGTTCCCCGGTCGCGGCAACCGCGCTTGGTGACCACCGCGCCGACGATCGCCTCGACGACGTCGACGACGCGGCGCGACAGGTGCTCCGCGAGCGCTTCGTCGGGTACCGCGAGTCGCTTGCCGCGATCGACCGCAGCGAGCTGTCGCGTGCGAACCAGGTGGACGCCGCGATCCTTCACAACGAGATCGAGTCGACCCTGTTCGAACTCGACACGCTGGAAGAGTGGGCATGGAACCCGCTCTATTACGTCCGCATCGCCGGCAACGCCATCTACGGACTGCTGTCCCGCGACTTCGCACCGCTCGAAGAACGCCTCGCGAACGCGGCGTCGCGTCTCGAGCAGTTGCCGCGTTTCTTCGCGCAGGCGCGTGAGTCCCTGCAACCGGAGCGCGTGCCGAAAATCCACGCCGAGACCGCGATTCAGCAAAACCGGGGCCTGATGAGCATCGTCGACTCGATGATCGTGCCCGTCATGCAGGAGCTGCCGGAGGCAGACCGGGAACGGCTCGAGCAGGCGATCGAGACCGCCCGCGTGGCGGTGGCCGAGCAGCAGGCGTGGCTCGAGAACGAACTCCTGCCGCGAGCGAACGGCGACTTTCGTATCGGCGCCGAGCTGTACGATCGCAAGCTAGCGTTCGCCCTGAATTCTCCCCTGACCCGCAAGGAGATCAGGGCGCTGGCTGAACGGGAGTACGAACTCGTACGCAACGAGATGTACGAGCTCGCCAGGCAGGTGTACCTCGGCATGCACCCGTACACGGCATTCCCCGACAACCCCGATGAGTCCTACAAGCAGGCGATCATCCGCGCCGCGCTCGAGGTCGCCTACCGGCAGATGCCGCCGCGCGACGGGATCGTCGAGACCGCGAGGGAATACCTGCAGCAGGCCAGCGACTTTGTCGTCGAGAGGAACATCGTCACGATGCCGGAGGAGCCGGTCGAGATCATCGTGATGCCCGAGTTCCAGCGCGGCATCGCACTTGCCTACCTGAGCCCGCCCGGACCGCTGGACAAGGGCCAGAAAGCGTTTTACGCGGTGGCGCCGCTGCCGGCCGACTGGACCGACGACCAGGTCGAGTCGTTCCTCCGCGAGTACAACCTGTACTCGGTGCAGAACCTGACGATTCACGAGGCCGTTCCGGGCCATTACCTGCAGCTCGCGCTGAGCAACCGGCACCCTTCGGCGCTGCGCAGCGCGCTGTGGTCGGGACCGTTCGTCGAGGGCTGGGCGGTCTATGCCGAACGCGTGATGATCGAAGAAGGCTATCTCGATAACGATCCGCTGATGCGCCTGATCAATCGCAAGTGGTACCTGAGGTCCATCACGAACGCGATCATCGATTCCGCGATCCACGTCGACGGCATGACCCAGGAAGAGGCGATGAAGCTCATGATCGAGGGCGGCTTCCAGGAAGAACGGGAAGCGGCCGGTAAATGGGTACGCGCACAGCTCTCGTCGGCACAGCTGTCGACCTACTTCGTCGGCTACCAGGAACACGCGGCGCTGCGCGCCGATGTCGAAACCGCGTGGGCCGACGAGTTCACGCTGCGCCGCTTCCACGACCAGGTGTTGTCCTACGGCTCGCCCCCCGTTCGCTTCGTGCGCGCGCTGATTCTCAACGAGCCGATCGCCTCCGGCCCCGACCCGGATGCCGCGAACAACCGCTAGCACCGACAAGCGGCGGCGATGCCGTGATGTAAAGCGCGGCTAGCCGCCTCCCGCCGTCGGGAGGGAGCTCGGTGCCTGCGGGCTCTTCGTCGCGTTGCGCATCGCTTCCTGGTTCTCCAGGCGCTCCTGCTCCCATTCGGCCGCGGTTTTGCAGACACGCTTCGACAGCCGCGAGCCGGTCTCCTTTTCGCGCTTGCACACCATCCGGTCAGGATCGCTTTCGACCTGGTCTACCGACGCGTAGCCGGCAGAATCCGGGCTGGACGCGCAGCCGGCCGTAACCGCAAGCGACAGGAGTGCGCACATCGGTCCCCCAATGACCCTAGCTGGAACCATCTTCCTCCCCCTGCTCTGTGAGAGCCTCAACGTGTTCGACAAACGGTTGGTAGTTGCGCCAGCGGCCGCTGGAGCGCGTGTGTAAAGCTTCGCGCACCTGCCAGACGCTCGCCGTCTTCACCTGCGATCTCGCCCGCTGGAATTCCAGGCAGGCCGGGTCCCAGGGCAATTCGAGGAAGTCGAGCAAGCCGCGCAGCACAGGCTCCGGATCCCGCACCAACTCGTCGTAGTCCACGGTAAATATATTCTCCCCGAGCAGCTCGCGCCAGCGCGCCACGAGGCGCTCCTGCTGGCGGTAGTAATGCACAGTATCGCCAAGGTCCGTCGCGTAGCTCAGCGGTGCGCCGAGCTGCTGGAAATAGACCGACAGGCAGTTATCCCTGAGCTCACGGCGCGTGAGGATGATCTTCGCCCGCGGGAACATGGCGCGGATGATGCCTAGGTGCAGGACGTTGTCGGGGCGCTTGTCCGTCACGTGCGTTGCGTCCGGGAACAGCGCGCGTACCGCTGCCATGTACTCGTCGGCCACGGCGGCCAGTTCACCGGACGTCACGTCCGCGAGTCGCTGCGGGAACGGTTTCAGTCGCTCCGTCAGCAGCCGTGGAAGGACATCGAGCTCGCCGCCCATCTGCACGGAGGCGTGTGCAGACAGAATCTGCTCGACCAGCGTCGAGCCCGAACGGTACATGCCGCAGATGAAGATCGGGGACGCCGCGCTCGACGTTTCCGCCTGCGAGAGCCAGTACTGGTCGAAGCGAGCCAGCATCGAGGTTATGCCGCGCTCCGCCCTCTCGGCGTCATAGCGGCCGCGGAGCCGCTTGCCCAGCTCGTTCGCCTGTCGGTAGGCATCGAAGGCCTCACCGTAACGGCCGACGTCATCCAGCGCCTTGCCGAGCGCGAACAGCAGTCCCTCGCGGGCCTCGGGCTCATCGGCACTGACGGCCACCGCCGCCTTCAGCCGCTCGAAAAGCGGATCGTCGGCTTGCTCGACTCGCTGCGCGTTCGCGATGCGTGCAAGCGCGTCCCAGTAGCGCGGTTCGATTGCGAGTACGCGCTCGAAGATAGCGACCGCCTGCCCGCGCTCCCCCTGCTCCTCGTGCAGTCCTGCCAGGTTGAACAGGGCGGGAATGTAGCCGGGTTCGATCGACAGCGCCTTCTCGTACATCGCCTGCGCCCGGTCCGGCTGCCGCATCTCCGAGTAGAGCACGCCGAGGTTCGAGTAGACCTCCTGCACGTCGTCGATGCCGAGTTCGATCGCTCGCTGGTAGGAAGCGACGGCGTCGTCATGACGACCGGCACGTTTATAAAGCAGCGCGAGATTGAAATGCACCACGGCGTTGCCCGGATCCTGCGCCAGCAATTGCTCGTGTTGGCGTATCGCGGGATCCGTATCTTGCGGCGAGGGCATTGCGCGCGTGCTGCGTTCAGTTGGTTGCCGGCGTCTCTCTCGCGGCCATGCGCTCGATCATCACCTGCCAGTTCTCGAGCGAGAACAGGTGCGCAAATACGCCCGCCAGGTAGCCCTGGCTGAAGAGTTCCATGACCACCGCGTCGTCGAGTTCGTTCAGCTTGTCGCTGTCGACGGCGACGTAGCTGGCGACCGGAACTTCCGTGCCGTCCTGCGCTTTTCTGGTCACCTGCTGCCCGGCGAGCAGCCCGAGCGCCTTCAGGCGCAGGCCGAACTCGGCCGTGCGCTTCGCTTCGGCGTCGTAGCGGCCGCAGAAATCGATCAGCGCCTGGGTTTCGGGAGTGACCTTGTTGTCGTCACCGAAGAACGGCTGCTCCGGATCGTCGCTGATACTCTCGGCCGCCCGGTCGATGACGACCGCGAACTCGTCGTCCGAGCGCGCCGCCAGGGCGAACGGATAGCAACGGATGTACGCGGGGATGTAGGTCTCGCGTTCCCAGTTGCCGTTGTCGTCGATGAACAGGTTCACATCGTCGAGCGTGCCGACGACCGCAAGCGGAACCGGGTTTTCCAGGTCGGAAAACACGATGGGAAAGTGTTTCTGCGCGCTCGCAATCTCGCTCAGCGTCACCGGGAGGGCCCGCGACTTGCGGGCGAACTCGAACGGCCGCGCGGGCATTCGCAGGCCCAGCGAGCCATGCGACTGGTGATTGAGCAGTTCCGGTTGCCTGTAAAAGAGCTTCTGCCCGACCGGTGCGGTGTCCTGCCCGGCCGCGGTGTTCTGGTCGGTCATGGCGTGCTAGTTACCTTCGAGGCCGCCCGTCGTGCGCTGCGCGCGATCGAGCGTGCGGGCCGTGTCTTCGCTGGCCTGGTGCCACTGGCGGGCCGTCATGCAGATTTTCTCCGAGATTCGCGAACCGGTCGGCTTGTGGCGCCGGCAGATGATGCGGTCAGGGTCCTTGCGGACGTCCGCGGCGCTCAGGTACTCGGTCTCGTGCGACGGATCGGCGGAGCTGGCCTTTTTCGTGCCGGAGTCGGTGCTGCAGCCGACCGCGAGGGCCGCTGCGGCGATCAATGCGAACGGCACCAGGCTTCTTGTTATACGGGAGTCAGGAGAGGTCATATGTTCGCCTTTGCTTAGGTGTTGGTATTACCGGTGCTTGGACCGGGATTCTCGCAAAAGGTTTTGCCGCAGGGAAGAAAAAGGCGGGCCGAAGCCCGCCTTTTCCTTGACTTGCCATAAGGCTGCCGTATCAGAGCTCCAGGGCGATACCCATGAAGATGTAGCGGCCCATCGGATCGTAGTAGCCCGGGAAGGTGTTGCCGTTACCCGGATACGTGCCGACGTCCGAAGACAGCGGCGGATCCTCGTCCGTGATGTTGTTGATACCGAAGCGCAGCTGCGTGGAATCGAACACCTGCCAGGTCGCGGCCAGGTCGATCCAGTTGTACGCATCCCAGTTAGCAGCACCCGCCGTGTTCAGGCGACCGGCATCGTCGACCTCGCCCATGTAGCGCCACATCAGCGACACGTCGAGATCCCACGGGGTGGCCCAGGTCGTGCGGAAGGTGTGCGCCCACTCGGGGAATGCACCGACGCACTGGCCGTTCTCCCACAGGCCCTTACACTCAACGACTGCCGA
>JAAUYE010135449.1_pt1 | contig 11524 bp, 10 predicted proteins | sample 7278081 | NCBI WGS metagenome assembly JAAUYE01 (sample SAMN14350131, study PRJNA611818) | marine sediment metagenome | isolation source: surface marine sediment (0.6m) | place: French Polynesia: Moorea | collected 2018-08
ACCTGCAAGCCGAGTTGCTGCAGGATATCGGCCGGCGCCTGGCCCTGCTCGACCGGGCGCTCGAATCATTCTCGCACCCGGCGCTGGACCGACCCCTGTTATGGCGCATGGACAACGCGCTCGACGTGCTCGACTCGTTCAGGTCGCTGGTGGCGGACAGCCGGCAGCGCGAGACGATCGACTATTTCGAATCAGGTTACCGCGCCAGGGTGCTGCCGCGGCAGCAAGAACTGCGCCGCGCGGTAATTCACAACGACGCCAACCGCGCCAACGTGCTGGTGGACGAGTCGGGCCTGCGGGTGGTCAGCATCATCGATTTCGGCGACATGATCGAGACCTGGCTCGTGATCGAGCCGGTAATCGCGGCGACCTACGTGATGCTGGGCCAGCCCGACCCGCTGGCGAAGGCGGCCAGCCTGCTGCGCGGATTCGATACCGAACTGCCGCTAGAGCCCGCGGAGATCGAGCTGGTCTACGATTTTATCTGCATGCGCCTGTGCACCAGCATCTGTATCAACGCCCACCAGGTGGCGCTCGAGCCCGATAACGAATATCTCAGTATCGATATCGCGGACTCGTGGGATTTGCTGGTCTACCTGCGAGACATCGACCCCGCCGCCGCGCGCGCCGCACTTTTCCCGGACTAGGCCGATGTGCCGAATGACGCCGTTTTGCTAGGTATCGAGATTATCCGAGCACGCGCTTGCGGTAGCTGGCACGATGGATATCGATGATTTCGACGCCGACGCTGGCCACCGCGGGTAGCATCGGCTCGACCCTGGCGAGAATCGCCTCGCTGAGCATGGTTTTCTGCTCGTCGCTGCGACCGTCCAGCAGGTGCACAGCGACGTGCACGAAGGAATCCCGGGTTTGTCCCATGCGGTGGTATTGGTAAGCGATCGCACGCGTCTTGATATCGTATTCCGAGAACAGTTCCGAGCTGAAGGTGGCTTCGTGCACCGCATCGACCAACTCGTTCAGCCCGACCAGCCCTGCAACATCTTCAGAGTGTTCTATAATCACATGTGGCATTGTTCTCTCCTAGAGGACAAATTGAAGGGAGCAGATTCTTAACCGGATCTGTTCCCTTTTTCTTTTCGGGGCCGGTATTCCGGATTTCAGCCCACCTGCTCAGGCCCTGGGTATGTGCAGCAGGAGACCCGTCACGCACGCCCGAAAACAGGCACCGACGAAGTGTTACAAGATCCCGGATCGCGCCTGATGGCGCGTCCGGGATGACTAGAGGCGGCTTTAGCCGCCTCTAGTCACATGTTGGGATAGGTCGGGCCACCGCCGCCTTCAGGCACGGTCCAGTGGATGTTCTGGCTCGGATCCTTGATGTCGCAGGTCTTGCAATGGACGCAGTTCTGGGCGTTGATCTGCAGCGCGGGCTGGCCCTCGAGCTCGACGATTTCGTACACCCCGGCCGGGCAGTAACGCTGCTCGGGGGCATCGTATTTCGCGAGGTTCAACGCAATCGGTACGCTGTCGTCGCGCAACCGCAGGTGCGCCGGCTGGTTGTCGTCATGGTAAGTCCCCGACAGGTAAACCGACGACGAACGGTCGAAGCTGACAACGCCATCCGGCCTGGGATAATCGATTTTCGGATAGTCGTCCTTGTGGCCGATCTGCTCGTGATCGGCGTGATGCCCCATGGTCCAGGGCGCCTTGCCGCGAAACAGGTAGGATTCGAGCGCCGCGTTGAACAGGCCCAGCCACAGCCCTTTCTGGAAACCGGGACGGATATTGCGCACCTTGTGCAGCTCCTGCCACAGCCAGGAATCTTTCAGCTTTTCCGGGTAGGCACTGGCTTCCAGCGCCGGGCCCGGGTTTTCCTCGTCGTACTCCGCCGGCAACAGCTCGAACACGGCCTCGGCGGCGAGCATCGCCGATTTCATCGAGGTATGGGTACCCTTGATTTTCGGCACGTTGAGGAAGCCCGCGGTGTCACCCACCAGCAGCCCGCCGGGAAAGGTCAGCTTCGGAATCGACTGCAGCCCGCCCTCGGATATCGCACGCGCGCCGTAGGAGACCCGGGTGCCGCCCTCGAAGATCGGCCGGATCGCCGGATGATTCTTGAATCGCTGAAACTCTTCGAACGGGCTCAGGTGTGGGTTGCGATAATCCAGCCCGATAACAAATCCAACGGCAACCTGATTGTTTTCGTTGTGGTAGAGAAAAGACCCGCCATAGGTGTCCGACTTCAACGGCCAGCCGATGGTGTGCAGGGTGGCACCCTCGTCGTGCACCTCGGGCCTGACTTCCCAGATTTCCTTGATACCGATGCCGTAGGTTTGCGGTTCGACGCCATCGCGCAGGTTGAACTTCTGCATCAGCTCGCCGCTTAGCGAGCCGCGGCAGCCCTCGGCGAAAATCGTCTGCCGGCCGAGCAGCTCGACCCCCGGCTCGAAGTTGTCGCCAGGTTCGCCATCCTTGCCGATACCCATGTCGCCGGTAGCGACACCGCGCACCGCGCCCGAGTCGTCGTACAGCACTTCGGCCGCGGCGAAGCCCGGGAAGATTTCGACGCCCAGCTCTTCGGCCTGCTCCGCGAGCCAGCGGCACAGGTTGCCGAGGCTGATAATATAGTTGCCCTCGTTGTGCATCTGCGGCGGGGTCGGCATCGAGATAGATCCCTTCTCGGTCAGGTACTTGAAGGCATCCGATTTCACCGGCACGTTCAGCGGCGCCCCTTTCTCTTTCCAGTCGGGGATCAGCTCGCTTAGCGTGCGCGGTTCGACCACCGCGCCGGACAGGATATGCGCGCCGACCTCGGCACCCTTTTCGAGAATGCAGATGGTGAGCTCGCGCTCCTGTTCCTGCGCCAGTTGCGCGAGGCGTATGCCCATGGTCAGACCCGACGGCCCGGCGCCGACGATGACCACGTCAAAATTCATTGCTTCTCTTTCCACGATGATTCCCGGTTGGTTGTCTACGAAAAAGCCGCCGAAGTATAAGCGACCCACGACCCTAAAGCACTTACAGCGACGCACGATATACGCAGTCCGTCGACAGTTCTTACGAATAAACGACATTCATAAGTGCCCTCGGGGACGGCGCGAACAAGTGATTTCACCGCAAGGATGACGGCGACGCGGCGGACGGTAAACAGGGCGGGTTCTCGAATCGAACGAGGTGGCCTGTAAACCCGGTTACCGGGGCGCGGTTTTCGGTTAGCAGGCGCCCGGGCAGCCTGATTCAGGCTATTAACTTGATTTATTTACGACGATTCTTAAGATGTTCGTAATTTTTGCAATAATTAACATAATTTAACATGCAAGATTTCTCGGCCGCGTTCGACCTGGCGTTTTCACTGATCATAGGTGCCGATCCCGACCTGATCGAAATCATCGGCCTCTCCCTGCGCGTCAGTATTACCGCCGTGGTGATCTCGGCGCTGGTCGGTTTTCCGCTTGGTGCACTGACCGCGGTGGTGCGGTTTCCGGGTCGGCAGACGATTGCAATCATGCTGAATGCCCTGATGGGATTGCCCCCGGTGGTGGTCGGCCTGCTGGTTTACATGGCGCTGTCGCGCGCGGGACCGCTTGGCTGGATGAACCTGCTCTACACGCCGGCGGCGATGATCGTCGCGCAAAGCATCCTGGTTACACCGATTATCGCCGCTCTGTCGCGCCAGGTAATAGAGGACATGCATCACGAGTACGACGAACAGTTTCGCTCGTTCTGCATACCGACGCACCGGGTCATCGGCGCGTTGATCTGGGATTCGCGTTACAGCCTGTTGACGGTAACCCTGGCAGGCTTCGGCCGCGCCATCGCCGAGGTCGGCGCGGTGATCATCGTCGGCGGCAACATCGATCACCTGACCCGCGTCATGACGACCGCGATCGCGCTCGAGACCTCGAAAGGCAATCTCGCGCTGGCGCTCGCGCTCGGCTTCATCCTGCTGATACTGGCGCTGTCGGTCAACGCGGCGGTTTACGGACTGCGCGCCAGCGCTCGCCGACTCTCCTATGCCTGACGCGTCGCCAGCAATGCCGTCGCAAACCATCGCCTCGCTGCTACCCCTCGAGGTCGATTCGTTGTGCTTTCGGGTGGAGCGTGACGACCTGCTGAAAGATATCAGCGTGACCGTGGAAAGCGCGGGCATCACCGCGATCCTGGGACCCAACGGCGCTGGCAAAAGCCTGTTTTTAAGACTGCTGCACGGCCTGCTGAAACCCGCGTCCGGCGAAATTTACTGGCATCACCAACGGCTCGACAAAACGATACGCCGGCGCCAGGCGCTGGTGTTTCAAAAACCGGTGCTGATGCGCCGCTCGGTGGCGGCGAATATCGATTTCGTGCTGAACTCCGACACTCGATCCCGACAACAGCGTGACGAGGTACTGCAGCAGGCGGGCCTGTACCGCCAGCGCAGTCAACCCGCGCGGCTGCTGTCCGGCGGCGAGCAGCAAAGACTGGCGCTGGCGCGCGCGCTCGCGACCGAGCCCGAGGTACTAATGCTCGACGAACCCTGCGCCAGCATCGACTCGGCCACCACGTTGCAGATCGAAAACCTGCTGCAAGAGACTTCCGCGCGCGGGGTAAAGATCATTCTCGTGACCCACGACATCGGCCAGGCAAGGCGCCTGGCGGACGACGTCATCTTCATGCACGACGGCCGCCTGCTCGAGTATCAACCCGCCACCAGGTTTTTCGACTCGCCGTCGAGTCCACAGGCCAGGGCTTATCTCGACGGCAGGCTCGTTATTTAAGCAATCCCGACACAAGCATAACGACAGGAGACAATTGTGAGACTGCTGCTCAGAAAAATACTGCTCACCGCCGCACTTACCGTGCTCGGCAGCGGCCTGGCCTCGGCGGCCGAAACCTCGATTATCGTCCAGTCCACGACGTCGACCGCTAACTCGGGTCTCTACGATCACCTGCTGCCAATGTTCAAGCGCGAGACCGGCATCACCGTCAACGTGGTTGCGGTCGGAACCGGGCAGGCGTTGAAAAACGCCCGCAACTGCGACGGCGACGTGCTGCTGGTACACGCCAAATCCGCGGAACAAAAGTTTGTCGCCGAGGGTTATGGTGTCGAGCGTCACGACGTCATGTATAACGATTTCATCTTCGTCGGGCCGCCAGTCGATTCCGCCTCGATCGCCGGCAGCAAGTCCGCGCTCGACGCCCTGACCCGCATCTCCGGCAGCCAGTCGAAATTTGCCTCGCGCGGCGATAACTCGGGCACACACAAGAAAGAGATGGCGTTATGGAAAGAAACCTCTATCGATCCGACCCAGGGTAGCGGTAAGTGGTATCTCGAGACCGGTTCGGGCATGGGCGCGACGCTCAACGCCGCGGTCGGCAGCGGCGCCTACACCATGACCGACCGGGCAACCTGGATCAGCTTCAGGAACAAGCAGGATTTCGAGATCCAGCTCGAGGGCGACGACGCGCTGTTCAATCAATACGGCATCATCATGGTCAACCCGGAAAGATGCGACCAGGTCAAGCGCGAGGCGGCGCAGCGCTTTATCGACTGGATCCTGTCGGACAGGGGACAGGCGGCGATCGCGGCCTACCAGATGAACGGTCAACAACTGTTTTTCCCCAACGCCCGGTAGCGCGAGACTGCGCGTAGGCCGACTATCCCTGGTCTGCCGCGTTGAAATGCACCCGGAACTGGTCGTCGATACTGTATCCGGCCAGGTCCGCCGCGTGCTCGCGAAACGCGATCGTCTGGCAAAACCGCAGTAGCGACTGCCAGGTCGGCTCGAACCACGCACGCCGATCGACCAGTATGTCGTAGCGTTCGTCGATCACCGGTACGTAGCCAAGGCGATGCTGGGCGGCCAGCGAAGCAAGGCCGAAGGTGGCGTCGGCCCGGCCTTCGACGACTTCGATAACCGCATCGGCTTCGCTGCGCGTCGGCGGCGACCAGTCGATACCGTCCGCATCGACCTGCTGCTCCCGCAGCAGCGCCTCGAGCAGGATCTGACTGCCGGCCTCGGCTTGCCGCGGTACCACGGCCTTGCCGACCAGGTCGCCCAAACCCGCGTACTCCTGCACCGCCTCCGGTGGCACGATGATGCCGCGCGAACGCTTTGCCCACTCCACCAGCACGACACCGCCACGGGCAAAACGCGACTCGACCTGCGCGTTGTTCCAGCTGCCGCTCGGGGCATCGTAGAGATGCAGCCCGGCCGCGATGCCCTCGCGATTAGCGAAACGCGACAGGCCGTCGAGGCTACTGTCGAAATAGCTGGCGAGGCCGCAGCAGGAGGCTCGCAGCGCCCATTCCAGCAGCGGGTCATGACTGCCGACGATCACCAGCGGCCGCGGCGCGGCGGCACGCGGAGCCGCAGCGGCAGGATGCGTTTCGTTCTGCGCCAGCCAGTCATCGATTGCGTCGCGCGGAAACAGCAGCTTGCCGGTGGCACGGGTACAGGGTACCGCGCCCGAGGCCACCAGGTCGTAGACCTTGCGCTCCTTGATTCGCAGCAGTTCGGCGAGCTCCCTGGTGGTAAGATATTCAGTCAACGGCGGCACGGTATTCGAGGGTAACGCTTCAATTTAGCACAGTCGCCGCGGCCGCAAAAGCAGGCGGAAACATGCCCGGGCCGCGGTGAACGCAGATACCCGAACAAAGAGCCTGGTTTGCGAGCGTCGCTGCGTTAACCGTGTTCCCGCAGTCGCCGGGGAAACTTTGTCAGACGCTGTCCGGCGCCTTGAAAGTGATCACGAGCACGTCGCGAAAAGCCTCCAACTCCGGATCGAGCGGGGTGATCGGGGTGACCCCGTGGTAGACGCGACGATCGTTGACCAGCACCATGTCGAAGGCCTCGCGCAGCATGAATTTGCCCACCAGGTTGTTGTCGAGATCGAAGATCGTGGTCGCGCCGCTGTCGATGTTGACACGCTTGATCATGACGACGATGACGAAGTCGACGCCATCGCGATGCACGCCTTCGGGGGTCGGCTTGCCCAGCTGGCCGTCGCGCGCCTCGATGCGGAACTGGTGCAGCTCGATATGCCACTGGTGATTGCCGCTGAGCCGGCTGAACACCCGGTTACCGAATTCGAGCAGCGCGGCCAGCGTCAGGCTTTGATGCAGGTCGTCCAGTATCGGCGCGAAGTAGCGCGCCACGCCGCCATTCAACGGATTGTAATCGACGGTCTGGTAGTGCGGCTGATACGGCATTCGCTGCGCCGGCTCGCCCGGGTTCTGGATTGCGTAGACCGCGTGACGGCGCTTGCGGTACTTGCCACCATCGGCCATGTACTGGTCCTGCTCGAGGTGCCCCCAGCTATCGAGGAAGCTCTGGTCATCACCGATCGGCGCCTGCGCCAGCTCCGACAGCAACTCGATGGCCTGGCCGGAGTCGACGAACAGAAAATCATCCGCGCCCAGGCGTTCGACGATATCGGTAGTCTGCAAAGGATCGGCCTCTAGCCTGTCAGCTTCGACGAGCGTCGACCGGCCGGCCGCGTGGCACAACGGCTGTCATCGTAAAAAACGCGTGGTTACGAAACGATCGTAATTTTCCAGCGGCTCGCCGAGCTGCCCATGAGTCGCAAGAAAGTCGGCGAGGTCGCTGATGTAGTCGCCAACCTCGGCACCCATCCAGGTTTCCGATTTCTGCTGCTCGATCGACGGAAAACCAAACTCGGAAAGGGCCCGGTCGGAGACCCCCTGGTCCATTTGTGCCGCGCGCGCGATCGCCGCGCGCATCGGGTCGGGATTTAGCTGCCACTGCTCGTTGGCCGCCCCGACCACGTCCATGAAGGCCTGCACCATTTCCGGATGCTCGTTCATGAAAGCGGTAGACACCGTGATCGCATCGAACAACCTGAGTCCGAGCGCTTCCTGTTCGGCCCCGGAAAGCAACGGTTTGCCGAGCGTGCGGATAGCGCGCAGCACACCGCCGGAGGCGCAGGCCATGGCCACTTCGCCCCGCTGCAGCGCGCTGGCGGTTGCGGTGCCGTCGTCGGTGGCCACGATCTCGACCTGCGATTCGTCGATCCCGAGATGCTCCAGTACCCGCAGCATGCGATAGTGGCTGAGGCTGCCGGGCGACACCGCGACCTTGCTGCCGGCGAGCAGCGCGGCATTGTCGCGCGTGATTCCGACATTGTCCGGGACGATGCAATTATCGTTTTCGGGATATACGCCGGCAATGCCGACCATGGTCAGGTCGAGGCCCTCGGTGATGCCCACCAGGAACGGCACATGCCCCTGCGAATAGGCAATTTGCACCCGCTTCTCGGCCAACGCGGTGTTCATCGAGTTACCGTTGTCGAACGGCACCCAGTTGACGCTCAGGCCGAGCGCGAAGTCGAAGGTTTTCGTGTCCTGGGCAAACTGGGCCGGGCTCGGCCACTGCGTTACGTAGCCAATGGAAATCTCCGTTGGCTTATGGCCCGCGGCACTGCCGGCGACCGGGAAAAGGCCGACCCACAGTGCCACAGAGAGGACGATACCGCGCTTCATGGGCAGGGCATTATCCCCGTTGCCGACTACATTTCAAGATTGCCGAGCGCGACATCGATCGAGTTGATAATTTCATCGATGTCGTCTTTGGTGCAGATCAATGCCGGGCTCAGGCACAGGGTATTGTTGTACTTCGGCAGGCTGCGATTGGTGCGACCGATCATGACGCCCTGCCTGAGGCAATCGGCCGCCACCCCGGCAACCAGGGTCTCGTCCAGCGGTTCGCGGGTTGCACGATCCTTGACCAGCTCGGCGCCGAGAAACAGCCCCTTGCCGCGCACGTCGCCGATGACCGGGTACTTGTCCTTGAGCTCGTGCAGACGCTCGAGGCAGTAATCGCCCTGCTCGACGACATTATCGAGCAGGTTCTCCTGCTCGATGATGCGCATGTTTTCGAGCGCCGCGGCGGGTCCGCCGGCACAGCCGCCGAAGGTGCTGATATCGCGGAAGTAGTGCATCTTGTCGCTGGGTTCGGCGAGGAACTCGTTGAACAGGTCCTCGGTGGTGGCCAGCACCGAGATCGCGGCGTAGCCGCTGGCGACACCCTTGGCCATCGTGACCATGTCGGGCTTGACGTCGAAATGCTGGTAACCGAACCATTTGCCGGTGCGGCCCATGCCACAGACCACTTCATCGATATGGATCAGCACGCCGTACTTGCTGCAAATTTCCTGCACGGTTTCCCAGTATCCCTCGGGCGGCACGATGACGCCACCGCCGGCGGTGATCGGCTCGAGGCAGATCGAACCGACCGTATCGGGATCTTCCGCGAGAATGACCTTCTCGATGTCCTTCGCCGCCTGCACGCCGTAGTCCGGATCCTCGCCGCGCGGATCGCGATAGGCGAGACAGTGCGGAACCTCGACGAAACCCGGGGTGAAGGGGCCGTACTGGTCCTTGCGCTGCGCCTGGCCGCCGGCGCTCAGGGTCGTAATCGTGGTGCCGTGATAATCGCGGTCGCGGTAGAGAATCTTGTGTTTCTTGCCGTCGTTCTTCATCGCGGCGAGCTGGCGCACCAGCTTGAAACCCTTTTCGTTGGCCTCGGAACCCGAGTTGGCGTAGTAGACGCGCGACAGGCCCGGCATCTTGTCCACCAGTTTCTCGGCAAACTGCGCACCGGGAATATTGCCGGCCGAGTTGGCGAAGTAACACATCTTGACGATTTGATCGCGCACCGCGTCGGCGATGCTTTCGCGGCCGTAGCCGACATTGACGGTCCACACGCCGCCCGAAACGGCGTCGAGGTATTCGCGGCCATTATGATCCTTGACGCGCAAACCCTTGCCCTCGACGATAACCATCGGATCGGTAGTCTGCCAGGGCTTGTGCTGTACCAGGTGATGCCACAGGTGGTTTTTGTCGCTGCCTACGATTTCATTGATATTTTCGGGTTTCATCGCACTCTCCGCGGGCTCAGGGCTGCCTTCACAATGGATTGGGGGAATCAGAGGCTAAATTGAAAGGAACAGGATACAATAGAGCCAGATTATGCCTATTGATGAGACCACACCCCAGGCAAGATGTTGAATCGCAGTGACAACATGATGTGGAGCCAGCTGTTCCGGCTGTCGCGGGACCGCAAGCTCAGCTACCAGCGCCAGCTGCGCGAGATGATCGTCAGCGCGATTCTAGACGACAAGCTGCCGCTCGAAGTGCCGCTGCCGTCGTCGCGCGAACTCGCGCGCCATCTCGGAATCGCGCGCAATACGGTGGTGCTCGCCTACCAGCAGCTGATCGACGAGGGTTACCTGGTGGCGCGCGAGCGCAGCGGGTATTACATCGATAAAACCATGCTCGAGGGGCGCGTGCGCGTCGACCCGGTGCGCCTCGACGGCGAGCATCAGCCGCCCGACTGGAACCGGCATATCAAGTTTCATCCGTCGCAGCAGCGTAACATCGTCAAACCGCTGGACTGGAAGCAGTACCCGTACCCGTTCCTGTTCGGACAACTCGATCCCGACCTGTTCCCGGTGGCGGACTGGCGCGAGTGCTGCCGCCAGGCGCTCAGCGTCAGCGATATTCGCGACGTCACCCCGGACCGGATCGATATCGACGACCCGTTGCTGATCGAGCAGATCCAGGCGCGCATCCTGCCGCGCCGCGGGGTGTGGGCGGCGCGCGACGAAATCCTGATTACGATGGGTGCGCAACAGGCGCTTTACATCCTCGCCGACCTGCTGATCGAAAAAGGCACCCGCGTCGGCATGGAAAACCCGGGCTACCCGGACGCGCGCAACATCTTCGAACTCAAATCGCCGCGCATGGTACCGCTTGCGGTCGACGACCGGGGCGCAGTGCCGGGCAAGGATCTGAATTCCTGCGAATTCATCTATACCACCCCGAGCCACCAGTCGCCGACCACCGTTACGATGCCGCTGGAACGGCGCGAGCAGTTGCTGCAGCAGGCCGAGAAGCATGATTTCCTGATTATCGAGGACGACTACGAGAGCGAGATCAACTTTGTCGGCGAACCGACGCCGGCGCTGAAAAGCCTCGACGCCAGCGGCCGCGTTATCTATGTCGGCAGCCTGTCGAAAACGCTGGCGCCCGGGCTGCGCCTCGGCTACATGGTCGGGCCGAAAGCCCTGATCGAAGAGGCGCGGGCGCTGCGACGCCTGATGGTGCGGCATCCGCCGGCCAACAACCAGCGCATCGTCGCGCTGTTCCTGTCGATGGGGCATCACGACTCGCTGATTCACCGCCTCAGCCAGACCTACCAGGACCGCTGGGAAGTCATGGGCAAGGCGCTCAACCGGCATTTGCCCGAATCCTCGCGCATCCCGTCGTTCGGAGGGACTTCCTACTGGGTCGAGGGTCCCGCCAGTCTCGATACGCGCCAGCTCAAGGAAAAGGCGCGCGACGCCGGCATCCTGATCGAGTCGGGTGACATCTGCTTCATGCAGGACGATCCGCCGCAGAATTTCATTCGCCTCGGATATTCGTCGATAGCCGCCAATCGCATCGAACCCGGCATCAAGAAGCTCGCAGCCCTGATCCACGAAATGATCTGACCCTTGTCATGCCGGGCCTGACCCGGCATCAAGAAGCTCGCCGGCCCGATCCAAGAGATGACCTGACCCT
>JAAUYE010010689.1_pt1 | contig 11501 bp, 8 predicted proteins | sample 7278081 | NCBI WGS metagenome assembly JAAUYE01 (sample SAMN14350131, study PRJNA611818) | marine sediment metagenome | isolation source: surface marine sediment (0.6m) | place: French Polynesia: Moorea | collected 2018-08
AGTACTCCGGGTTGGAGGTGTCAGTCGGTTTCATTCCTGCGTGGCGCCGGTTTTACTTCCCCGGCTGGCATTGCGTCCGGTCCCGTAATTGCTCGCTAGCATAGCGGGATCGCCCGGAAAGTAAACAGTTTATTGAACCTAACGCGCGCGGGAAAAATCCAAGCGTTTTCCGGCGATTGCCCCGGTCAACCGGCCGTCGCGCCACACCACCTCACCGTTGACGATCGTGGTATCGATCGTCGATGTAAACGCGTGCCCCTCGAACGGCGACCAGCCGCACTTGTACAAGACGTCTGCCGCCTCGACCTTTGTGGCTTTGTCCGGATCGACGATAACCAGGTCAGCGAAGTAGCCCTCACGCACATAACCTCGTTCGCCAACGCCGAAGATATCGGCCGGGGCGTGACAGACGCGGTCCACGATCAACTCGTGACTGATGCTGCCGCGCGCGGCCAGGTCGAACAGGACCTGCACGGCATGCTGCACGAGCGGCAGGCCGGCGGGGGCCTTGAAGTACGGGTTGTCTTTCTCCGCCGCGGTGTGCGGCGCGTGATCGGTCGCGATGATGTCGATGCGCCCATCGTTCAGTGCAGCGAGCAGCGCTTCGCGGTCCTCGGCACGCTTGATCGCAGGGTTGCACTTGATGCGCGTGCCAAGTTCCTCGTAGCGCGACTCGTCGAACCACAGATGATGCACGCACACTTCCGCCGTAATGCGTTTCTCGGAACGATGCGCCGGTGAGAACAGGTCCATCTCGATCGCGGTCGTCAGGTGCAGGACGTGCAGCAATGCATCGTGCTTGCGGGCGAGGCCCGTCGCCAGGGTGGACGACTTGAGACAGGCCTCCGCGGAACGAATTTTGGGGTGCTCAGTCAGCGGCACGTCGTCGCCGTACATTTCCTTCGCCTGCGCCTCATTGGCCCAGATCATCGGCGAGTCTTCGCAGTGCGTATCGACGATGACCGGCGCGTGTTCGAAGATCAGTTCGAGCGCGTCATGATCGTCAACGAGCATGTCCCCGGTCGACGCGCCCATGAAGACCTTGATGCCGCAGGCCTCGCCGATCTCCAGCGCCTTGATCTCCTCGATATTGGTGTTCGTGGCGCCGAGGTAGAAACCGTAATTCGCGGAGCAACGGTCCTCCGCCCGACGGTACTTCGCGGCGAGCTCCTCGCGCGTCACCGTCAGCGGGTCGACGTTGGGCATGTCCATGAAACTCGTGATGCCGCCGGCTACAGCTGCAGCGGATTCCGTCGCTAGGTCGCCCTTTGCGGTGAGCCCGGGCTCACGAAAGTGCACCTGGTCATCGATCATGCCGGGCATCAGGAAGCGTCCCGCCGCGTCGATGACTTCACAGCCTTCAGGCGCGGTTATCGACGCACCAACCTTCTCGATGCGATCGCCCCGGACCAGCACGTCAGCGTCGCGAATCGCGCCCTCGTTGATCAGGCGCGCATTGGTAATCAGTAAGGTGTTCATGATCAAGATTGTGGACTGAATAGACGCTCTTCGCCACAATCGGCCCGATGGCGAGCGAACTCGACTACCTGCAGCGCATCAAGGACGCGTCGGTCTACGACGTGGCCGTCAAGTCGCCGCTCGAACTGGCCCACAACCTGTCCCAACGGCTGGACAACCAGGTCTGGCTCAAGCGCGAGGATCTGCAACCCGTTTTCTCGTTCAAGCTGCGCGGCGCTTATAACAAGCTGGCTGCGCTCGACGACGCCCGGCTGGCCAAAGGCGTCATCTGCAGCTCGGCAGGCAATCACGCCCAGGGCGTGGCGCTCGCGGCTCGCCGCCGCGGGGTAGAGGCCGTCATCGTCATGCCCGTCACGACACCTTCGATCAAGGTCGATGCCGTTCGGGCGCTGGGCGGCAACGTGATCCTGCACGGCGACACCTACGACGATGCTTATGCTCACGCACGAAAGCTCGAGCAGGAAAAGGGCTACTTCTTCGTGCACCCGTTCGACGACCCCGATGTGATCGCCGGCCAGGGGACTATCGGCCTGGAGATTCTCGAGCAATCAGGGGGCGAGATCGACGCCGTCTTCGTGCCGGTGGGTGGTGGCGGTCTGATCGCCGGTATCGCCGCCGGCATCAAGGCCGTCCGGCCCGACATTCGTATTGTCGGCGTCGAGCCGGAGGACTCCTCGGCCATGCGCGACTCTGTCGTCGCCGGCGAGCCGGTCGTACTCGATCACGTTGGAATCTTTGCTGACGGTGTTGCGGTGCGCCGCGTCGGCGACGAGACCCTGCGGCTGTGTCGCGAGCATGTCGACGAGTTCATCACGGTCGACACCGACGAGATCTGCGCCGCCATTCGCGACATCTTCGAGGACACCCGTTCGATCGTCGAGCCGGCCGGCGGACTCAGCGTGGCGGGGCTGAAGAAATACGTTGCTGCTAACGACATCCGCGGTCAGTCGCTCGTGACGATCAACTGCGGCGCGAACGTCAACTTCGACCGGCTGCGGCACATCGCCGAGCGCGCGGCGGTGGGCGAACACACCGAGATGCTGCTGGCCGTCGAGATCCCCGAAGAGCCGGGCAGCTTCCGCCGTTTCTGTGAACTCCTCGGCCGCCGCGGCGTGACTGAATTCAACTACCGCTACAGCGACGCGCGCAATGCCCACATCTTCGTCGGCATCCAGCTGACACGCGGCGAGGAGGAGCAGGCCGAACTCGTAGCTAAACTGCGCGACGCGGGTTACACGGTCGAGGACCTGAGCCACAACGAGCTGGCGAAACTGCATATCCGCCACATGGTCGGCGGCAGGTCGCCAGGCATCGCCAATGAGCGCCTGTTCCGGTTCGAGTTTCCGGAGCGGCCCGGCGCCCTGCTCGACTTTCTCGACGCGATCGGCACCGACTGGAACATCAGCCTGTTCCACTACCGGAATCACGGGTCGGATTACGGTCGCGTGCTGGCCGGCATCGACGTGCCCGAAGACGAAACGGACGAGCTCGAGGCGCATCTCGCCGACCTGGGCTACGCCCACTGGGAAGAGAGCGACAACCCCGCCTACTCGATGTTCCTGTCCTAGGGGCTAGTCCCGGAACGACGGATCGAGGCGATCGAGCTTGCGCACCAGCCCGGGCCACGCGAGCTGGCCCATCATCCCTTTCGTCACGAGCTCCGCCTGCGCCAGGATGCCATCCACGATCGGCTGCGGAACCATGACGAGTTCCCCGCCCGAAGACTGCGCCATGATCTGGGTCTGGCACGCGGTCTCGAGCGCATACATATTAAGGAACGCATCCGCGATCGTGGCGCCTGTCGTCAGCAACCCGTGGTTGCGCAGGATCAGCGCGTTGTTGCTGCCGAGGTCCGCCACGAGCCGCGGTTTCTCGTCGTCATTGAGCGCGACGCCCTCGTAATCGTGATAGCCGAGCGACGCGTACGGAAACAGTGATATTTGCGAAATCGGCAACAGGCCTTCGGCCTGTGCCGAAACCGCGACGCCGGCTTTCGTGTGCGTATGCAGCACGCAACCCACGTCCGGCCGGGCTTCGTGGACGGCGCTGTGAATGACAAAACCTGCAGGATTCACAGGATGCGGTGACTCCAGGACTTTCTCGCCGGCCAGGTCGACCTTGACCAGGCTGGTCGCCGTCATTTCCTCGAACAGCATGCCGTACGCATTGATCAGGAAATGTTCGTCCGGGCCCGGCACGCGCGCCGAGATGTGAGTGAAGACCAGGTCGTCCCAGCCGTACATCGCAATGAGCCTGTAACAGGCCGCAAGGTCGACTCGAACGGCCCATTCTTCGTCGGAAACCTGGTTGCGCACCGTGTCGGTCATGTCCTGTCCTCGAGTAGGCCGATTGGTGGCATTGGAAACTCCCAGATCGGCATATGCAAGCGGATTATTCCTTTTGTTTCGTGACGTCAGGCGGTGGCTTCGGCCGCCGCCTTTTTTCACCACATGTCCCGCATCCGCGACGCCACGTCGATACGCTTGTCGCTGCGGGTGCCCACCGCCTGCCGTTCAGCGTCGCCATGCCCGTGAAACCCGCGTTGCATGGTTTCAAGCAACGCGTCGCTGACGAAGCGGCTGCGAGCGCCATAGACATGCTTGTCACCGTCGCGGCGTTGCTGGGTGACGTGATACCTGAGTGGTGCGATCAGTGACAGCTGCTGCCTGGCGCGCGTCATCGCCACGTACAAAAGGCGCCGCTCCTCCTCGACCAGCGCGGGCTTGCCCGTCGAAAACTCGGACGGGAAGTTGCCGTCCGAAACGTTGAGCAGGAATACGGCTTCCCACTCCTGCCCCTTTGCCGAGTGCACCGTTGACAGTACGAGATAATCCTCGTCGAGCAGGGGATCTCCGGAAAGGTCGCCGGCGGCACTGGGCGGATCGAGTGTCAGCTCGGTCAGGAAACGCTCACGAGTGGCATAGCGGCCCGAGATTTGTTCGAGCTGCTCGAGGTCTGCCTCGCGCGTTTCGACGCCGTCGTAAATGCGCTCCAGGTGCGGACGATACCAGCGCCGTACCTGGGGCAACTGCGCCTGCCAGCCGGCATCTCCACCTTCGGCCGACGCCAGGCTCGCCATCAGTTCGCAGAATCCGGGCCAGTCGTCCGCCGCGGCCGACGGCGGCCGGTAGTCGCGCAGGACCGTGAACAGGAAGTCGCCGGCTTCGAGCTGCTCGTAACACCGCGCGGCGTACGACGGCCCAAACCCCGGCAGCAGTTTAAGCACCCGGAACGCCGCAATCTGGTTGCGCGGATTATCGGCCCACTTGAGGATGGCCAGCATGTCCTTGACGTGCGCCGCCTCCAGAAACTTGAGGCCGCCGTACTTGACGTAGGGGATATTGCGCCGCACGAGCTCGAGTTCGAGCCGGTCGCTGTGATGCGAACTTCGAAACAGTACGGCCTGGTCCATGAGACGCATGCCGGCTTCGCGGTTGGCGAGAATGGAATCGATGACGAACGCCGTCTCGGCGTCGCCGTCCTCAACGGTCACGTAGGTTGGTTTCGCGCCGCGTTTGTTGTCGGCAAACAGGTTCTTTCGATACTGACGTTCGCTCTCGGCGATAAGGCGGTTGGCCGAGTCGAGAATCTCCTGGGTCGAACGATAGTTTTGCTCGAGCGAAACGACTTCGGCGGCGGGCATGAACTGGTCGGGAAAGCCGAGGATGTTCTCGACCTCCGCGGCGCGAAACGAGTAGATCGACTGCGCGTCGTCACCCACCACGGTTACGCCCTCGCCATCCGGCTTTAGCGCACGCAGGATCTGCGCCTGCACGATGTTTGTATCCTGATACTCGTCCACCAGCACGTGATCGAACCAGGATCCGATTTCCGCCCCGAGTTCCACGTCCGCGACGAGATGATTCCAGTAAAGCAGCAGATCGTCGTAGTCCAGCGCCATGTGGTGCTGCTTGCGAGCGACGTAGCCGCGGAACAGCTCGCGCAGTTCCGTCTCCCAGTCGGCGCACCAGGGATACGATTCATTGAGGACGTCCTCGAGCGCCAGTTGCGAATTGACACAGCGAGAGTAGATCGCAAGGCAGGTGTCTTTCTTCGGAAAGCGCCGCGATCTCTTCGTTAAGCCGAGATCGTGCCGGGTCACGTCGATGACATCGGCGGCATCGCCGCGATCGAGCACCGAGAATGCCGGATCGAGGCCGAGATTCGGCGCGAAGCGGCGCAGCAACCGGTTGGCAACCGAATGAAACGTGCCGGACCACGGCAAAACGCCGGCCGGCAGAACCTGCTTGCCATCGAGCGCCCGGCGGACGATGGCGTCGACGCGGCGCGTCATCTCCTGGGCGGCGCGCCGCGTGAAGGTCAGCAGCAGGATACGCTCCGGGCTGACGCCGCGAACGATCAGGTGCGCCACGCGATGGGCGAGCGTCATGGTCTTGCCGGTCCCGGCGCCCGCGATCACGAGCAGCGGCCCGGCCGTAAAGTGACTCCCGGCCGGCTGCCGGCCGTACCCGGCGGCCTGGCGTTGCCCCGGATTCAGCATGTCCAGGTGTTCATCCAGCCGTTCGGCAACCTGCACGGCGACCTCCCCTCGAAAACTATCTGTATTTTTATACAGTACTGGATGAATTTACAAGGAATTCCTCGAGTAGCGCCGCAAGCGCCGCGGGCTGCTCGAAATGCAGCATGTGCCCCGAATCCTCGATCCAGGCCGCCTGCGAACCGGGGAACGGCAGGTCGTGCGGCGGCGGGAAATCGCTGCGCCGGCCGGCGACCAGCAGCACGGGGGCCGTGACCGCCTGCCAGCACGCCTCGGCCTCGGCGCGCCGGTACAGCACGGGGTTCGGCAGCTTGTGCGCCGGGTGCATGCGCAGCCGGACCTGGTCCGCCGCTATCTCCTCTGCCCAGCAGCTCGCCACGAATCGAGCCCGGGAAGGCGCCAGTTCGGGACTGCGTCGCCGGATCAGGTCGGCGAGCGCGTCGAAGCCGGGCCGCTCGACCGGGCCCGGCATATCGCGCCCTTTCGCGAGCCAGTCGCGATAGCGACCTGGGGCGTCGGCCGGATTCGAGTCTCGCAATCCGAAGCCCTCGAGATTGACGAACGCAGCAACGCGCTCGGGGCGTGCGCCCGCATACAGCCCGGCGACGTTACCGCCCATGCTGTGGCCGACGAGACGCACGGGGGCATCGGGGCTGTAGTGCTGTAACAACCGATCCAGGTCGGCGAGATAGTCCGGAAACCAGAATGCCTCGGCATCGACGCGGGTCAACCCGAATCCGCGCCAGTCCGGCGCGACGACAAACCAGTCGCGCGCCAGCTCGTCGACAACGAACTGAAACGTCGCTCCGCAGTCAGCGAACCCGTGCAGGTAGACCAGCAGCGGGTCGCTCGCGTCGCCCCATTCGGTAACGGCGTAGTCGACACCACGAATCGACAGGCGCCTTGTTTGCGGCTCGCGAACCGGCGTGTATGTGCCGCTGTCTGTCATCGCTTCGCATGATGCCCTATTCCGCACGCCGTGTAGCCTGTATAAATGCGGTAATGACTCTCGACATCGCCATTGTCCTGATCATCCTTGGCGTTTCGCTGGTTCTCTTCATCAGTGAAGTCATTCGTATGGACCTCGTGGCGTTGCTCGTGCTCGGCGCGCTCGCGCTGACGGGTCTCGTCGATGCCGACCAGGCGTTCGCAGGCTTCTCCAATGGCGCCGTGATCACGGTCTGGGCCATGTTCATCCTCAGTGAGGGACTGACGCGGACCGGCATCGCCGACATCATCGGCCGCCAGGTCATGAAGCTCGGCGGGACGCGCGAGTTCACGATGATTGTCGTCATCATGGTCACGGGCGCCGTGCTATCAGCCTTCATGAACAACATTGGCGTCGCTGCCCTGATGCTGCCCGTCGTCGTCGACGTGGCGCGCCGGACGCGCATTCCTGCCTCGCGACTGCTCATGCCGCTCGCCTACTCGACCTTGCTCGGCGGCCTGATGACGCAGATAGGCACGCCGCCAAACCTCCTGATCAGCGAGTCATTGACGCGCTTCGGGCTCGAGTCGTTCAAGCTGTTCGATTTCACGCCGCTCGGCGGCGCCGTCATGGCCATCGGCGTCATCTTCGTTGCGCTATTCGGTCGCATGCTGCTGCCGAAGCAGATTGCCGAGCACGGCCGACAGATCAGCCAGCGCAGTCTGCGCACCCAGTACAAGCTTCACGAGCGTACCTTCATGATGCGCGTGCCGACGAACTCGATCCTTGTCGGCAAGACGCTGGCGGAAAGCCGCATCGGCTCCTCGACCGGCCTGATCATCCTCGCGCTGGTGCGCCAGGGTCGCAGCGAACCACTGCCGAGCCGGCAAACCGTCCTGCGCGGCGGCGACGGCATCCTCGTGCAGGGCCGTGTCGACCAGTTTCGGGAGTTGCGCCGCTGGAGCGACCTCGTCATCGAGCGCGAGGCGCCGGTTCTGAAATCCATGGTGTCCGCCAAAGTATCGTATGCCGAGGTCACGATTGCCGACACGTCCCCTCTCGTTTCGGAGCTGGTCCGGCACGCCGCGTTTCGCACACGATTCGACGTGTCCGTCGTGGGCCTGCGCCGCCGCAACCAGTACCGCCTGACCAACCTCGCCTACGTGCCGCTGCGCAAGGGCGAGCGCGTCCTGGTGCAGGGCGAACACGACGCGATTGCGCAGCTCGAGAAGTTCGCCGATTTCGCCGAGGTCGACGTCCTCGAGGAGGAGCGCCTGCAGGAACTCTACAAGACGGACGACCGGATGTTTGTCGTCAGGCTGCCCAAGGACAGCGAGCTCGTCGGTGCAACGCTTAGAAAAAGCCGCCTGGCGGACGTTTTCGACTTTCGCGTCGTCGCGATATTCCGCGATGGCGAGCTCAGCGTCATGCCGCGCGGCGACGAGGAGCTGGCCGGCGGCGACCTGCTGCTGATCGAGGGCCAGCCCTCCGACCTGGACGTGCTGCGCGGCCTGCAGGAATTTGAGATTGAGACCTCGGTGCCGGCGAACCTCGGCGCCTTCGAATCGGAACGCCTGACGCTGATGGACGCCACGCTCGACCCACGCAGCTCCCTGGCAGGCCGTACCGTCGGCGAACTCAATTTCCGCGAACGCTACGGGATCGAACTGGCCGGCATCTGGCGCGAAGGCGAGACCGTGGGTACCGAGCTTGCCGACGAACGCCTGCAGGTCGGTGATGCCCTGCTACTGCTTGGCCCGCGCGACCGGCTGCAACTGCTGTCATCGGACTCGGACTTCCTGATCCTCACGCCGCTCGGCCAGAAGCCGCCCGATACGCGGCGGGCGCCGCTGGCTGCGCTGATCATGCTGACGGTCGTCGTCTCGGTCATGATGGGCAAGGCGCCCATCTCGATCGCGGCCGTGATCGGCGCCAGCATCATGGTCCTGACGGGCTGCCTGAACATGGAACAGGCATACCGCTCGATCGACTGGCGGGCGATATTCCTGATCGCAGGCATGTTGCCTCTAGGCACGGCGATGGCCGAAACCGGCGCAGCCAACTATCTCGCGGACCAGGTCATGGCCTTGCTCGGCGACGCCGGCCCCTGGCCGGTCATCATGGGCCTGTATGTCCTGACCGCAATGGCGACGATGATCATCCCGACGGCTGCCCTCGTGGTGCTGATGGCGCCGATCGTATTCTCCGCCATGGCGGACATGGGCCTGCAGCCGCAAACCGCGATGATGGCGATCGCCATGGCCGCGTCGGCAAGTTTCACCAGCCCCATATCGCACCCGGCGAACATCCTGGTCATGGGCCCTGGCGGCTACCGCTTCATCGATTACCTGAAAGTTGGCGTGCCGTTGACGATCGTCGTTTTCATCACGGTCATGGTGTTGCTGCCGATCCTGTGGCCGCTGCAGGCAGTGTAGGAGCCTCGGGCAAATGTCAGGAACAATAATCATTGCAGGTGCCGGCCACGGTGCAGGCCAGGTCGTGGCGTCGCTGAAACAGCACAAGTTCGACGGCAAGATTGTGCTCATCGGTGACGAACCGCACCTGCCTTACCAGCGCCCGCCACTGTCCAAGAAGTACCTCGCTGGCGAACTGCCGCCGGAACGCCTGTACTACAAGCCCGCGTCTTTTTACGACGACCCACAGGTGGACGTGCGCCTCGATACGCGCGTCACGGGCATCGATCGCACGGCACGTACGGTGACCACGGGCGACGACCAGGAACTGGCCTACGACAAGCTCGTGCTCGCGCTCGGATCACGCGTGCGCAAGGTGGCGGTCGATGGCGCCGACCTGCCCGGCATTCACTACCTGCGCAGTATTGCGGATGTCGATGCCATTCGCGCGGACATGTCGAACAACAAGAACGTCGTCATCGTCGGCGCCGGTTATATCGGGCTCGAGGTCGCGGCGGTCTGCCGCCAGCATGGCCTGCAGGTTGCGGTGCTGGAGATGGAAGACAGGGTCATGAGCCGCGTGGTATCGCCAAACGTGTCCGACTATTACCAGCTCCGGCACACGGAACACGGTGTGCGCCTGATGCTATCCACCGGGCTGGCGGGATTCGAGGGCAGGCGCCGGGTCCGCCACGTGGTGACGACCGACGGCCAGAAATTGCCCGCCGACTTCGTCGTTGTAGGCGTCGGCATTCTGCCCAACATGGAGCTTGCGGCTGAATCCGGCCTCGACACGGCCGACGGCATCGTGGTCGACGACCGTTGCCAGACGTCCGACCCCGACATCTATGCCATTGGCGACTGTACGTTTCATCCCAACGACATTTACGGTCGCAAGCTGCGACTCGAATCCGTTCACAACGCGCTCGAGCAGGCCAAGACGGCCGCCGGCAATATCTGCGGCGTCGAGTCACACTATTGCCAGGTGCCATGGTTCTGGTCGGACCAGTACGACATCAAGCTGCAGATAGCCGGTCTATCCGCAGGTTATGACGACGTTGTGCTGCGTGGTGATCCGTCAGGTGGCAGCTTTGCGTGCTTCTATCTCGCCGACGGGGTCCTGATTGCGGTCGATGCCATCAACTCGCCACGCGAGTTCATGCAGTCGAAAAAGCTGATTGCCGACCGGGCCCGGCCTGCCCCCGCCGAGCTGGCCAACCCCGGGATTCTGCTTAAGGATCTTGGCTGAGGGCGGCGTCGCGCCGCGGAATCTCGATGGCGAGCTCCGCGTCCATTGCGACGGGTCCTTGCTCGACCGAGTAGGCTTTCGCACTCAGTGACTCGACGGCCTCAGTCTCCATGCCGGCGAATATGCCGCTGCCACCGAAGACCCTCGATGTTCCCAGCGCTCCGGGGCCGCTCGTAATGCTGGCATGCCAGTTGCCGCGCCAGTTCTTGCCCGAACTCCAGCGCGCCGGAATTGCGATTTCGCGCAGGAAGCCCCAGTAGTTCTCCTGCTGTTCCACAAACAGGCTGCCCTGGCCGGGCGCGTAGATGTGCCAGACGCTGTCAACGATGGCTTCGCCATTCAGGACGTTGGTTTTCTCGGAATCCGAAGAAAACTTGATGCCGATCGCGGCAGGCTGGTTGCGACTGTCCCGGAGCACGGTTACGAGCGCATCGGTGCGCCGCACGGTGGGCTCCCATAGCTGCAGTACCTTGGCCGGGTAAGGCGAGACCTGCGACCTGCCGTCATTGGTGTAGACCAGCGCATCCGTTGCCACCGCCGAATAATTAAAGGTAATAACCTGGTTGTCCGACACCGACAATGCGGACAAACGATTGTCCGTGGTCAGGGGATTGAAGAGCAACAGCATCAGGAAAGCGGCAACGCCGACCGCAAGTCCAAGCAGCAATGCGATCAGGTATTTCATTCGTCCTCCGCGTGCTGGCCCACGAACGCCGTGATGAGTTCGATGCGACCCTGCAGGTCTTCATCGAACTCACTGGTGCCATCGACCCAGCGTTCGGTGAGGTTGCCCACGAGCGGTGCGAACTCACGCGTGCCGGTTGCGAGGCTGCCGATGCGGTAGCCGCCTTCCTGCGGCTGCGAGTCCATGGCGACATAGGCCGAGCCTCTTGCGGGCAGGTGTAATACCCACTCGATGACTTCGCCCGAAAC
>JAAUYE010052918.1_pt1 | contig 11500 bp, 5 predicted proteins | sample 7278081 | NCBI WGS metagenome assembly JAAUYE01 (sample SAMN14350131, study PRJNA611818) | marine sediment metagenome | isolation source: surface marine sediment (0.6m) | place: French Polynesia: Moorea | collected 2018-08
CAAAGAGACTTTTGGCTTGATTGGCGTTCCCGCCAACTGGCGTCTGTCACCCGATCTGGTGCATCTGAGAATGTAAAGGATTTGCTGGGCATTGTTGAAAGCCGCGTTATTCAATCTAGCGCCTTGGAGAAAAAACAGTGAAAAGAATTAGGTTTTTGGCTTTGGTAATGATGATGGCTATCGTGGCTCAGGGAGCCCTGGCTGCCGAAGCGGGCGGATTTGTGGGCGCTGGTATCGGTATGGCACCGGATTACGAGGGTTCGGACGATCACGAGGCCTCCGCTGCGTTTTTCGGTAGGTACACCTGGGAGAGCGGCCGGTATGTGGCACTTGCCGGTACAACCGGTGCGGGCCAGGCAGGGCGAATCAAGGCCAACCTGGTCCCCGAGAGCATGAGCGACATGTGGCAGGCAGGGCCGGTGCTCCAGTTTCGCAATGAGCGCGATGACGTCGACAACGACAAGGTCGACAGCATGCGAAAAGTCGACAGTGCAGTCGAGGCGGGCGCTTTTTTGGGCCTGCAGAGCGGCCCCTGGGGAGGGAGCCTGACTTATGCCACAGACGTTTCCGACGAGCATGACGGATCGTTAATCGAGCTCGAGGGCTCTTATACCGTTGCCATGAATGAAAGGCTGCATCTTACGTTCGGTGCAAACCTTACCTACGCCGACGATGACTACATGGACACCTATTTCGGCGTGAACGCAGCAGATGCCGCAGCCAGTGGTCTATCAACCTACAGTGCCGATAGCGGAATCAAGGATGTCGGGCTGAGCCTGACGGCACGGTACCGACTGGATAAGAGCTGGGGACTCTTGGGCAGCCTCGCCTACGACCGATTGCTCAATGATGCAGAGGACAGCCCGCTGGTGGACGACGAGGGGGACAAAAACCAATTCGGCGCAACGTTAGCCGTGACCTACTCCTTCTAGGCGGTCGCGTTTTCGTTGAGGCGGAACGGCGGCTCCTGGGCGAACTGAGACGTTGGCCGAGGAATACCTGAGCTATTTGCTTAGATGACCGAGTGCGACACAATCTTGCGATGCAATGCGCCGCTCGGCAGAAACCAACACAAACCGCCGAAGACGGTAGAAACGCGTCACATCTGCTTCTGTAAGAAGTGGACATAGCCTGACTCTGCAGGCATGGGCGAGTCCGGCCAGAAGCGGTCATGGTCGACGAGTAGAGGCCCGCCAGTGGCAATGCCAAGGCGGCTGCGAGCCGTGGCGTAGAGGTCAGCCCAGGCTCCCTTGGGGGGATCTGTTAGTTCAAGTTCCGCGCGACGAGCTGCGTCCATCCGTCGAAACTTTCGGGATGTGGCGCATAGATACGAATGCCCAGGTTGTAGCCCGCATACCGGTGCAGATGCCCACCAGCCGCTCGGGCTCGTTTGCGTCCGCCATCACGCGAACAGCTATGCTGACGAGGTTGCCGCTAAGGAGCCGCCCCCAATCAACTTCACCCTCTACTGCTGTGTAGATGCGGGGACCAGGGCGGTTTTGCTTGGGTGCACCTGATCGAACCAGCTGAAGAATTTGCGTACCGCTTTCCGGTCGCTGGTCTTGACATCATCGCGCGCCAGTAAGTCGTCCAGGGTCAGGTCACCGACAACATAGCGTGCCCAGGCTGCCATCGACATCTCGATGGAAATATCTGGCTGACGTTGGTGTTTGCTCACATCGGGCACGAACTCGGCAACACCGCTGCGCACGTGCAGGCCCATGGTGGGGCTATCCGTGCCCATGAGGGTAATGCCCAGCAGCTGCTCTTGCCCATAGCTGGCCCTCGGGTCCAGTCGCACGCGATACTGGTTTACGTAGACTTCGGGCGCTGCATCCAGAACGACTTCCGGGCCCATGAACATTACCGTGGGAATCTGCAGTTTGCCTTCGAGGGCGAGTGCTCGGGTGAGATACCAGGAGCGGGGAATGCTGGCTTCGGTGTTGTAACCCATCTGCCGCAGGGCATCAGCGAGCAACTGGCGCGCGTCGGGGTCGTCGGGTACCACCTTGAGTAGGTAGCCCGCCAGTTCCGCCGACCAAGCCCACTCCCGGTTCTTGAGCGTCTGCCGCAAATCTCTTTTAACCGCCTCCACGCCGCCAAAGCCTGCGACGATCTTGCTCGCCTGATCGGCGGGCGAAATGCGGTTGAGATTTTCGGCATCGCGCCCGAACCAGCCGATGGCGTGTTGGTAGATATAGGGCGGGTAATAAGACAATTCGCCATAGCTGAGCTGGTTGTTCGGGAGCTCAGCCACGTCCTTCGGCAGTTGCACCCAGTAGCGCAGTTCTTCCGGCGTCTTGCCCAGCAGGATGCCCCGCAGGGTCTGGTCGTACAGATACATGATGGCATCGTAATAGCCGTTGAGCACCGTCTGGATCCGGTCCCGGCCGCTTAGCGGTATTGAATGGGTATTAATCAGGTGTTCCGGTTCGAGGTCGCGAATCAGGCGGATGCCGCCAGCCCAGACGGTGGGATCACGATACACAGAACCGCGAAGGGTGTAGAAATTCGGGAATGTGGGCCACAGATGGTTGTTCAACACGGTGCGCGTCTGCGGCAGGTAGACGATGACCTGGTCATCGGTGTCGCTGTCGAAGTCGGTATAAAACACCATCTCGACCCCGTCCACGGTCATCGCTTGGCCATGGCTGACTGGGGTGTTGACAGGCATAAAACCCTTGGTTCTACCTATCGGTGTCGGGGCCTGGCCATCGGGGCCTTCCGCCGGTAGCAGCACTGAGAATTGTTCTAGGGTGCGTGCGAGCAGCACGGGCGCCAGCTCGGGTATGGCCGCACCAAGCCCGCCACTTTCCAGCACATTCTGATTGACTCGGGGGTGGCCGATGATAGTCAGGTCTTCGCCGAAGCCGTCGGCGATAGCGCGGGTGCCAAAGCCGTAATGGGAATGACTGTAAATCACCGTATGGATCGGCTTATCGCTGATCTTCTCCCGCACCACGTCGAGGATTTCCTGGGCCTCTTCGATATCGTCGCCGGTGTCGTAGATGATCAGGCCGGTCTCACCCTCGATCACGGCCTTGTAACCCCAGTGATAACCGACCAGCGCCCAGACGCCTTCCGCTACCTCCACGGTAAAGGGCTCCTCCGGCTGCACCTCGCTTATGCGCTCCATCAGAGCCGCATTGACTGTTGCGCCGTTAGGGTAGGTGGCATAGCGAACTGTATCGCCGTTGTAGACGCCCTGCGGGTAGGTGAAGTTTTCGGCGGCGACGCCAGTGGCCTTCATTAGCAGGGTGATTATTAGCAGGGTGCGAAATTCCAACATGCTTGGTCTCCGGCATCGAATGCATCAACAGTAGCAATTTACCATGGCTCCATTTTTTGCCGCACCTCGGCGGGGGAAAGGTCGGTTTCAGCCGGGGTGGAGGGGCTCAGTCTGCTTCCGTCAAGTGTAGACATCGCTCTATTGAGCCGAATTGGGCGAATCTGGCCAAGAGCAATTGTCTGGGAGCCGGTAGTGAGCCGTCAGCCACGGCGCCGAGCAGAGCTTGGGATCAATGTTATCAGCAGCCAGCTGTCAAGCCATTACAGACACCACTAGGGTACTGCTGGGGAACAAAAAACGTGTGGTGATCCTTCGATCTGAGCAAAATCATTCGACCGACCGGTGAGCAGATCCTCGAAGGCACCAAGGTTGAGCGCTGGGACTACACATTGATCGTAATCAATTGGAGTCGGGCAGACACTCGCACACGGGAATTGTTTGCACAAGAATGCGCTAGGGTAAATCATTGGATGCGGGGAATGCTGATTTCTCCTCTTTAACGCCTATGGCTTTGATTTGGGACAGATGCCGTCTGCACAACGCGCGGGGCCACCCCGGGTAATTGACATACGAGGATTTTTCAACATGGGGGCTAAGAAAAGGCACCAGTTAGCTTTGGCTAGCGGTCTCGGAATGAGCAGTCTGCTCATGAACCCCACTCACGCCGCCGGGTTCTATTTGAACACTTTCGGTACTCCCTCCAGCGTTGGGACGGCCGGCGTGGCCAATGCCACTCAGACGCTAGGCGCGGATACGGCCTGGTCAAACCCTGCGGCAATGACGTACCTGGATTCGGAACAGATTAAGGCTGGCGCTGAGCTGATCATTCCCAATTTTGAATTTGACATTGGCAGTGCATCGACGCTGACGGCGCCCGTGACGGGTGATGATGGGGGCAATGCGGGAGATGTTGTAGCGGTTCCGAGTTTTTTCTACCTCAAGCCACTGTCGGACGACTGGCGGCTGGGGTTCGCGGTTACTGGCACTTTGGGGGGAGGCTTCGACTACGGCAGTAAGTTTGTTGGCCGGTATGTGGTAAAGGAAGTCGAATTGTCTGGGCTGTTTTTCACCCCGTCTGTCGCCTACCGGGTAAATGACCAACTCTCCGTTGGCGCTGGATTGTCTGCCATTTACGCCAGCCTATATCAAGAAACTGCTATCAGGACCGACTACACACCAGGGGTATCCCCGACGCCTGAGACAGATGGTATAGCTGAGTTCGACGACCTGGATGACTGGACATATCAGGGATTGCTCAGCCTTACTTACGAGTTCTCAGACCGTGCCATGCTGGGCGTTGTCTACCGTAGCGAGGCGGATACCGAGCTGGAAGGCGAGTTCAGTTTGAAGAATGTCGCCACACCAGCAAAAGGTGATTTGTCGATAGATTGGGACAATCCCCAGTGGCTGGATGTGGGCCTGCGCTACCAGTTGTCCGACAAAACAACACTCTTCCTTAATGCGGGTTGGCAGGAATGGTCGGCCTTCAGTAAGAACCGCATAAGTTTCAATAGGGGCGTCCCAGTCGTGACCGACAGGAACTGGAACGACACCTGGTACGGCGGCATTGCCATGTTCCGGGCTATTGATGACAACTCGGGCTTTTCTTTGGGCGTGGCTTACGATCAATCGCCGGTGGATGACAAGGACCGTACATTGGATTTCGTGGTAGACGACATGTGGAAGATCGCGGGCGCTTACGCCTGGAAAAGGGACACGCTCGATGTGGGATTGAGTGCCGCGTTGTACCTTCAGGATGAATCAAAAATTGATCAAACCAGTCAGGGTGTCAGAGTGGTGGGTGAATTTGATGACCCCTATATTTTGTTTCTGGGCGCGACAGTGAAGTATGAGTTCTAGATGAGCGTTTCCGTCCAGCGGACTTCTCATGGACCCGTGCGACCCTCCGTAAGAAAAAAGGAGAGATTTCGGTGAATAAATCGCCGAAATCGGCTCATACGGTTGCTGCGGGCCTATGTCTTGGCTTGGTGGGCGCCGTTATGGCTGAAGAAGGGGATAAGCAATATTCACCCGATGCCAAGCATCTGGGTTTGCCATTACCTAAAGGTGAGCCCACGAGCATTCAAGGCAGGGCCTAGACATCACCTATTTGGTACACCCCCTAAGTGGAGGTGCAGGCCAACGGTGACCATTTCTTCGAACGGAGAGATGTCAGGCCAGGATAGGGCTGCGTTTGCATGCACTACAGACTCGCCCGGCGTCCTATCCGCGAGCGAGTGCTGTGCCTGGCAAAAAGAGGTTGTCGTTTTTGCCAGACACAAGTAGGGCCTTACTTTCCCCTTAGCAGTTGCGGTGGTGTCCACGCACCCTCCATGGCCTCGGGTTTGGGACCATATAACCGAATGACTGCATAGAACGGACCATCCGGTGCGGGTAGCCAATTGTCTTCCAAGGCTTTTCCTGGCGAGTCTTTCTGAAGGTAGAGTGTGATCGACCCGTCGTCATCTTTAATGAAATGGTCAAGCATGGTTGAGTTGATCAGGTATCTCTCGAGTGGGTTGGGTACCAGCAGTTGCGTCTTGGCGTCATACATCGTGAGTGACCAGAATGACTTGACCGGCGGCAGCTGGCCAGCATTGAACGTAATGGTGTAAACATTCTTCGAGGCATCGAGAGGTTGGCCGTCGCGATCAACAAAGTAGGTGGGATAAAGCGCTTCTGATCCGTCGTTGCCGTAGAGCCCGGCATGAGCTGCGGTGGCGCGCAGGATGTAGAAGTCCTCAAGAGAAAAGTTCTTTTTTGCGCTTTCGTTAAGAAACGCCCGGGTCCCATAAATCTTTGCGCTAGCCAGCGGGTCAGCGCTGTGCTGCGCCAGGAACTCCTCAATTTCGGCAAAGCCTGCATCGACACCACGCTTGAGCGCTGCGCGCATATCGACCGGAACATTATCAATGTCGAAAGACTGGTCAGTGCCTAGGCCGATCTTGGCAAATCGCGCCATGAGATCCTGCTCTTCGGCGACCGGCTCGACGAGCGAGAGCACGACGTCGAAGAAGTTAAAGAAACGCTCGTCAAACTGTACGCCTTCGACCCATTTCGGAAACGGTATCTCGGGAGCTGGCTTGGGTGATGTCTGCCCAAGGTGGGCGCTCAATGGCACCAGGTGATAGGCAGCCTGGATTTTTTTTACCCGTTCAATATCCTCTGGGTCAAACAGCTGGGTGCGTGTGATCGCGAGAATATGGTTGGTTTCGCTACGCAGGACCTGGGTGATACCAAAGGGTTTCTCGCCTCCCCATCCGGGGCCAGCGATAAGATAGTCCCCGGCGTCGTTACCCGTGGTAAGCGTGCCGACATACGCAAAATTATGCGTGTAGAGGTCGATCAGCTGGAACGAGTAGTAGCGATCCTCCGGAACGTCCGGCACTGTCAAGACTACCGGCTCGTCGCGCAGGTCGAGCCAGCCCATGCAATAGGGGGTGTCCGAGTTCGGTGTGACGATTGCGGTGTCTTCGGGCGTGAAAACACGCGCCTCACAGGAGAGTTGATTGAATGGCCCCTTGTATTCCGCGTTTGCCTTGTCAACGGTATAGGAGTAAAGAGTTTTATACCCCATCACCATGGGAAAGCCGTAGACATAGGCCTCCTTGGCAATCGCTTGTGCTTCTTGGGTCGTTGCGGAGTTTGCGGCAACCGCGATGTTGGTAATCAAGCCAATGGACAACAGGTATGACAGACTCAGATACTTCTTGATTGTCATTGTGAACACTCCAAAGGTAACAAGGTCAGGCGGATCAGATTATGGCATCCGCTACCTTGCTAGCGGTCTAGCCTTTCCTCGTCAGACGCCGTCATTTAATTGGCTTGGGTTGTGGAAACTCCCAGGACCCGTTCTGAATTTCCTCATGGGGCTCGTACATGCGCACAACGTAGTTCCATCCGGTCGTGATGGGAATACAATTGATGCGCCCGTCCTCGCATTCGCCAAAATGGATCGTGATCGAGCCGTCTGTGTTCGGTTTGGCGGTATGGTTGTTGTAGCTGTTGACGCCGAGGTCATTGGTCTCCAGAAAACCTTGGTCGTTGTATACAGTGATTGACCAAAAGGCGTCGACAGGGACATCGCTGGCAGTCACCACGTGTGGTTTCTGGCCATCATTCTGCGCGACGCTGTCGATCTCATACATGGCCGCAGACCGTGGTAGTCCGCCCCACCCTGAGGCGGTACCCAGCAGGAACGCAACCGGTTCTGTCTCTTCCTTTCGGCCAAACGCGTATGTGGAACTGAAGCCCAGCTCAGCAACGTTGCTCAGCGACTCCCGTATGATCTTGAGCGATGCCTGATCCCAATTAGGCGCATCCAGCGGCCCGTTTCCGCCGCCCTCGACCATGATGGCATCCTGTGCCGCGTGTGCCTTCTTGATGTCTGCTGGGTCGTTCGGGTTAACGAAGGTCCGTACGGTGACCAGAGCGAAGCGTGTTCCAACCGATTCCTCGGTCAATTCGTAGGTTCCGGGCTTCGACTTGACGAACATGTAATGGTCCTGGTTGACCACATGCATGGAGATGTAACGGCTGCCTACATCAGGCAGTGTGAACCTCACTGATCTCGACAGATCGAGCACGAGGCCCGAATAGATGGTGTCCTGGTTCATGCGGATCACCGGCTGATTTTCCGGGGTCACGGGTTCACGGATGTGGTGGAGTTTGCCGACTCCTATACCGAACGCCTCCATGTTTGCTCGCAAATAGGTATCAGACTCGGCGCGGGCAAAGTTGTCGACGGTGACTCTAGCCACGTCCTGTGCAGAGGCCAAGGAACTGCCGAGAATCACAACGCTGGCAATAATCGTGAACGTGCGGAACATGATCTTCTCCTTCGATGCGATGAACGCCTGCGGCTGCGTGATCTGGATCAGTTTTTGTTCAAACCCTACTAACTAAATTAGCAGAAACTCCGTCTCTGGTGGCGGCATACAACCGGCTGCTACCAGCCAACGACCGCAGCGCCGAATGCAGACGAGCAGCACTTTCGGCATAGGGTCCGCTGCGCTGAGTAGGAGCAGCCATTCACTGCTTCCCGACTCAATGGCGGCTCATGGCTAACTGAGACGTTCACGAGATAAATACCTGAGCAATTTTCTGAGATGACCGAGTCCGACACTGAAGAGTTGCTCGACCCCAACCATTGCAACGACTGCTTTTCAACGCGAAATGCCCGTCGGCTAGGGAGTCGCCTCGACCAATGATCTGTCGAGCGCGAGCCGAATCATGACACAATGGATTAAACAGCCATGCTGGCGCACCATTGTAGACATTCATGTCTAACCCTCTCGGAAAACTGCGTGTTGCTGAACTTGCACTAAGCGTATTGTTGCTCGTGTTGCTGGTCGTCTCGCTGCTGCCACTGCCTGACTACTATTTTCGCCAGAAACTTATCGGTGCGGTCGCCGGACATTCTGGTTACCAACTCGAGATCGAGGGTGATTTCACGTCAGAACTCTCTCTGGCACCAGGCTTCATTGCCACGCAGCTGGTTTTGAGTGAAAAAGACGGAGACACGAGCTACCACGTACGGCGCCTGACGCTCGGCGTGTCGCTGATGTCGATGCTGATTGGCGAGCCAGAGATCCAATACCTCACCGTAGAGGGACTGGAGCTTGACCTTGCCGGGCTCGATACAGTCGTCCCGCCAAGCACTCGGAGCAGGCATCCTGATTCGTTTGCCATTCCCCGCGTCAAGCGGATCGAGTTACGCGACATCCTTGTCCGGTTCGACGATCAAACTTCCCTATTGCTGGAAGACTGGCAGGCGCACCTGCCTCTGGGGGGCGAACAAATGCAGCTCGACGGCCATGGAAAGCTTGCCGACAGCGACTACCGTATCCAAGCATCGCTGGGCCTATTAGAGGACCTGGTTCGGCCCGATGCCCCTTACCCAATCGATGCCAAGTTTGACTATCAAGGCATGAGTCTTTCCCTCCGGGGACGAGTTGAACAACCACTGCGCGACGGTGGCATAAACGCACAAATCTCGGCGGAGGTTCCGGATATGACTGGGACCCTGGCACAGTACGGCCTGGCGACACCTGAGCTGGGCGGCCTACAAGCACAGGCTCGGCTAACGGGCAGCGTAACTCAGCCAGCTCTTTTAGACTTCAGCGCCGAGCTGACCCGGGAAGACGCCTTAAGCCTGCAGGCGTCCGGTAGCATTGCGAATCTGCTGGCAATCGATGGTGATGTCATTGCAATCAGTGGATACAGCGATGATCCCGAGCTGTTGGACTGGCTGCTGCCGCAGCGTCTAGCTGGTATCCGTGATTGGCAAATGCGGGGCAATCTGCACCTGCATCCGAGCATACTGGAGATTCAAGATCTTGAGGTACAGGGCGCTGATCCGAAAGGGCTGACCGTCAAGCTCAGTGGCGGCGGTCTGTTGGAGGACATTGCGGGGAACCAACCCTTCTCAAAGCTCGATGTGTTGGTGGACTTCATCGCCACCGATACCGCGGTCGCGCGCCCACTGCTAGGCGACGAATTCCCCGAATTGGGTCCGATTAAAGGGCATCTTAGGCTGACGTCTACATCACCCGGCAGCCTGTCAATAGAGGATGCCGACATCACTGTCGGTGTGGATGCCCCCGTTTCGCTGATGGCCCAAGGAGGTATCGCCCAGATTCCGCTGGCTGAGGATGAACAGGTTTCCGGCATCGACCTGCGCGTAGAACTGGTTGCCGATAACAGTACAAGCCTGAAGGAGTCTTTCGGGATCGAGCTGCCTGCGATTGCCCCGGTAAAGTTAAAAGGACACTTCACCGGCACGACGGCCAGCTCCCGCCTAAGCGAACTAGCCCTGCAGGCCGGTGGCAGAGGCCAACTGCAATTGGGTGCAAACGGGTTTATTGCGTTTGGTGATTTCAGTATTGACGAGTATGTGCGTGACGTCAGCCTGCAAGTGACCTTCTCTGCGCCGATGACCGGGGCCATTGCAAGTTTCGTCGGTCATGATCTGCCCGCAGTTGGTCCTGTGGAAGGGCGGTTTAACCTCACTGGTAGGCAAAAGCGCCTGAAAGCGAGTGGCATCTGGTTGCTGGCTGGCGAAAAAGGGGGGCTTTCGCTGGCCGCTACCGGCGAGATCGGCAGCGTGAAGGCTGAACCTCAAGTTGATCTATCGGGCGTCCATATGCAGCTCGATTTTAGCGCACCGGCTACCGACAAACTCGAGCCGTTATTAGGATTCACACCACCCGATCTTGGCCCTGTTCAAGGCCGTGCCCAACTCCTCGACAAAGACGGCAGTCTGGGTCTGGAAGATGCTGAGATTTTCATTGGGCAACCGAACAAACCGATCATTACCGCCATCGGCCAAGTAGACGATGTTACCAAGATCAATCAGATTTCCTGGCAGATACACATGGACCTGGACACGGACGAGACACTGAGCACGCTGCTGGGGCGCCCGCTGCCTGACCTTGGAAGGTTGCATGGTGACATTGAGCTCTCGGATGCCGACGGTAGTTTGGGCATAGAAAAGATCGAGATCTCCTCCGATCGGCAGGACCTACTGAATGTTCGCATTAAAGGCCTGTTCGACGATCTTAGGCAGACTGATCGTTTGGATGTCGAGTTACAGGTTACCACCCGGGACCTGAAGGTCATTGGATTGTTTCTGGGACAGGACTGGCCGAGTAGCAAACCAGCGAGTTTGAAAGGGCGGATCAAGGCCGACAAAAAGATTGGGCGCTTTAATGGCACGTTGACGGTTGGACAGACAATGGTGACGGCAGACGTGCGTGGCGACCTGACCAAACAACGACCGGCGTTCAATGGGCAGATAGCGACCAAGGAACTCTACTTGCATGACTTCGGCCTTCCCGAGACCCCACCGGACCAAACGGACATCGAGTCCAAAAACGAATCACCCAATAAGACCCTCGGGGGTAAGCTGTTCTCAGACCTGCCGCTGGAGTTAGCTTGGCTGCACGCATTCGAACTGGATCTGCAGATCATGGCCGACGACGTGATCGGCACCGGCGCCAAACTGGATTCCTTCGTCATCCCCGTAGAGATCAAACGATCCGCATTGAAGGTGACTCCGGCAACCTTTGTCTACGAACAGGGCGTCTTTCTGGTTGATTTTCTGCTCGATGGAAAATCGGAAACCCCGCGCCTCGGACTCAAGATGACTGCGGATGATGTCGGAGTGGGTCCGGCTCTAAGCCATACCGGTGCCCAAGTGCCCGTCGACGG
>JAAUYE010168558.1_pt1 | contig 11488 bp, 5 predicted proteins | sample 7278081 | NCBI WGS metagenome assembly JAAUYE01 (sample SAMN14350131, study PRJNA611818) | marine sediment metagenome | isolation source: surface marine sediment (0.6m) | place: French Polynesia: Moorea | collected 2018-08
ACCTGCACATGCTCGATCCCGTTCAAGGTGCGATGCATTTCGACGTCGCACAGGACAGGGCCGTCGACATCATGAATATCGTCCAGAAGTCCCTGCCCGGCTACCTGGTACCCCGGCTGGTACGGGAAATACCGGGGAAACCGTCAAAAACAGCAATTTTCACTATCTGAGCTACAATCTAGAGTATTTCAGGCAAAAACAATAATAATTCTACTATCTTGTTGTTTTAACAAAAAATATACAAGCGAGCGGAATTACTGGGCTAGATAGTGAACTGACTGGAAATGAAATTACACGTACCCGAACAGCAGGCACCCGTCAAAGGTGCCATACCACAACATCCGCGCAAGCTGAAAAAATGGCTGGCAGGTCTGCCTCACGCCAACATGGGCGAAATGACGCGCCTGATTTACAGCGCGGTTCGCGACTTGAACCGCCAGACCATGCCGAACAAATACCGCATCGAAAACATGGAGCTGCTGCGCGAAACGGTACGCAACATTTTCGGAAATCTCGAAAAACACTTTATCAACCGCACGCTGCCCCTGCCAGAAAAAAGCCAGAAGATCGTAAAACTGAACCAGGCACTGCTTCAGGAAATGTCCTACGGCTACAAGATTATCGTGTTCGAAGCTGCGAACAACATAGACAGAAAAGTCGACATAAAGACCCAGAACATCGCGATCCTGCGCGCCATTCGCTATATGTCCGAACTCCTGTTAAGAGCCAGTGAAATCTACGAACCCTGCCCGGCAGGCACCTGGTATGACATTCACCAGATGTACAGCTATGCAGAACAGTGTGGCTTTCACACAAAACAGATACCCGACGTTGAATACGAGCTGAAAAAGGCGAGCATCGAAGAGTATTACAAGCAAGTCATGTTGTTTGCTCTCGCCCGACCGACTGCATTGAGGCAAAGCGATACCGAACGCGTCTATAAAAAGCTGTCCGAATGGGCGAACCTTATAAAGCTGGGTACCGAAGCTCAGGAGCACCATGTCAACCGGTACTTCTGCGCCAGGATCGATGAAGACAGGCCGCCGCATTACCTGTCGATGCAGGACTGCGGTGATACCGAAGGCATTCGCACCATCGACACGACCCGGCTTGTCGAAACCATTCGCAGCGAGCTCGGCAACAACCACAACCAGGAAGACAAACTCGCCGTGGGCGATCAGTTTTCGACCGAAACCCTGAACGTGCTGGCGATGTCATGGGGTGTATGCGCGAAACGCCGCTTCTCGCGCGCAGAGCGCGAGGGCACTATCAAGGCTGTGATCGGCCTGGTTAACGCCTCCAGAACCATCGCGGGCATCGTCGATGAGGAAGACCGACCGACCGAAGAAATTCGACCCGGCAAACGCAACCAGCTCAATATTTCGCTGGAAGCCATTCCCGAAGATTTCAAGGACAGCGAATCCCAGGTGATGTCGCAATACATGACCCATCCTGATATCAAAGGGAATCCGAACGATGCATGGGACATGGTCGCCAAGGGCAGGGTTCTGACCGACGCCTACGACAAGAACAAACTGATGATGGACGACTCCCAGATCAGACGGGCCAGGAGAAACAGCAACGACTGGGAGATTGTCAACGTCAGCGCAGGCGGTTATTGCCTGCGCTGGAACTCGGATGTCGCAACCCTGGCCCAGATCGGCGAACTGATCGCCCTGTGTGAGAAAGAGCCCGACGGCACCGACTCCTGGCGAATCGGCGTGATCCGCTGGATGCGCTACATACGGGGAAGCGGCCTCGAAATAGGTGTGCAGGTACTGTCCCCGAGGGTGATGTCAGCGACCGCTCAGCGCCGCAACAGGCCTAACGAGGAACCTTTCGACTGCCTCATGCTGCCGGGCATCAAACCGTTGAAACTTCCCCCCAGCGTTCTGCTTCCGGCACATGCTTTCAGGCCGTCCGATAACCTGGTGATCAAATTCAGGGAAGCCGACTCGGACAAAACCACGAAAATTGACACAGGCGCCGAAATCCAGCTCGACTCCGTTCAGGAACACACAGGTTCGTTTACCCAGTTCCAGTACACATCCAGAGAGGATATCGAAAAACAGAAACAGGAAGAAAAGAAGAAGGCAGCCGCCAGCAACAAGGACAACTTCGATGAGATATGGTCATCACTATAAGAATTTGAAACTACTATGTCATCACAAGCATTAGCCGCCGAGGCGCCAATGGAAAGATTCGCGGGAGAGAGCAAGGTAAATCTCATCGTAATCGACGATTCTTTCGATACAGAGGAACAGATCGTTAGCGCATTACGCAGCGATGGCTTTGCGGCGCGCTCCGCTCGAGTCGAAGATGCCGAAGATCTGCTGGAAGCAATCAGGAAAAAGGTGCCTGACCTGGTTTTGTACACCTTGGGCATGGAGTTGATCTCGCTGAAGGAGACCTGCGACTGTATAAAAGACATCCTTAAAAGCGCGCCTGTACCGGTGATCGCGGTTCAGAAAAGCGGTGAGCCCGAATCCACGGTGAATGCGATGCGCGAAGGTGCGGCCGACCTTTGTTCGTATGGCAACATGGATCATCTTCGCCTGGTCATCAGCCGCGAACTCAATGCAATACGCAACTGGCGCCAGATGCACAAGCTGGAAACCGCCATGACCGAGTCCGAGCGACGCTGCGAATCCCTTATGGACAGTTCACGCGATGCCATCGCCTATGTACATGAAGGCATGCACGTCTACTCGAACGCTTCCTATCTCGATTTGTTTGGCCTGGAGAAATCCGACGAGCTTGAGGGCATGCCGATACTCGACATGGTGGCAGCGGACAACCGGGACAGCTTCAAATCATTCCTGCGCGAATACTTGCAGAAGGATGCAACGACCGAAGCCCATAAAACACACTTACAGAAACCTGACGGCACCCAGTTCGACGGGGTGATGGAATTCTCGCCGGCGAGCATCGAAGGTGAACCCTGCGTTCAGGTTATTATTCGTCAAGACGATGCAAACACTGAAGCGCTGGAGGAAAAGCTGAAGGAACTCAGCCAGAAGGACCAGCTCACGGGACTCTACAACAGGCAGTACTGCCTCGACGCCCTGGAAACCACGATCTCTCAGTGTGAGTCCGATGACAGCACTGCCGCCCTGATGGAGATAAGGCCGGATAACTTCGATGACATCAAGAGCCGTATCGGCGCAGTTGATATCGACAAGTACTTTATTGAAGTCGCACAGGTACTGTCTTCGGTCATCAACAATAAAGACACGCTGGCATTCATGAATCCCGGCTATTCAATTATCGCCTACAACCAGAACAAGGACTCGGTCGTCAAATACGCCGAGAAGATTCAGAACGCGATCATGAACCTGGACGTAACCATTGGTGATGACAAGATCAATACCACCTGCTGTATCGGCATTACATTGATCGACAAGAACTCGCCTGAAACCAATGAAGTACTGCGGCGCGCCGACAAGGTTTCCGATGAGGCCGCTCAAGCCGGCACGAGTCAGATCAAGATTTACATACCCGAAGAAGGCGAACTGACAAGAAGCGAAATCGAATCGCGCTACAGGGAACAGCTGACGCACGCCCTGAAAAACGACATGTTCACGCTTTTCTACCAGCCCATCATCAGCCTGCACGGCGACACAGACGAACGTTATGAAGTCTTTGTACGCATGCTTTCTGAAGACGGCAAGGACACGATCATGCCACAGGACTTTCTGCCCGCCGCTGAACGCATCGGCATGTCGATGGCGATCGACCGCTGGGTGCTGTTCAGAGCCATTCAGGACATAATCGAGCGCCAGAAGCAGGGCAAGCAAACGCATTTCTTTATCAAGCTGTCTGCCGCATCGATCAAGGACGAAACCCTGGTCGGCTGGATCGTTTCCCAGATCAAGGACAAGGGACTGGCCGAAAATTCGCTGATTTTCGAAGTCAAGGAATCGGTGGCTGTCACCAACCTGAAAAGCACCAAGGAACTCGCGGATAATCTCAGAAAAATCAAATGCGGCCTGGTGCTGGACGACTTTGGATCCGGCACCAATCCCTTCCAGTTACTCGACCATATCGACGCCGACTATATAAGACTGGACAAAAGCTTCATGGATGACCTGATCGAAAACCCGCAAAACCAGGAAATGATCAAGAACATAACGGAGCAGGCTTCAGAACTCAGCAAATTCACCATCGCCCAGTTCGTCAAGGATGCCAACAGCCTGTCGCTGCTCTGGGGCATGGGCGTCAACTTCATTCAGGGCTATTTCCTGTCGGAACCGCAGCCTGAAATGACTTATGACTTCACTGATATCGCTGGTTAGCTTCGCTAACCAACGACGAGGTACTAGGTCCTGGTTGCTAGTAGCTAGGCTCCACCATACACCCAGCACCTAGAATCCAGCACCCAGCACCTGTGTAGATCCGCGCGAGAAACCCTGCGTCGCCAATCACCTACCGGCCTGCAAAGCCGCAATGCGCTCGGAAAGAGGCGGATGACTCATAAACAGCTTGCGGACGCCTTCGGCCAGGCCTGCGTTGATTCCGAATGCGACCATCTGGTCGGGCAAGTGCGATGGTTCGTGCACCGCCTGCAGTCGTTGCAGCGCCGCGATCATCTTTTCCCTGCCCGCGAGGCTGGCACCACCGGCATCGGCGCGAAACTCGCGCAGCCTAGAAAACCACATGACGATTGCGCTCGCGAGAATGCCGAACACGATCTGTGCCACGATGCTGGTGATGTAATACGCGGGACCATAGCCGCGTTCCGTCTTGAAAACCACCCGATCGACAAAATGACCGACGACGCGTGAAAAGAAAATTACGAAGGTGTTCACCACACCCTGTATCAAGGCAAGCGTGACCATATCACCGTTGGCGACATGAGACACCTCGTGGCCCAACACGGCTTCCGCCTCATCCATCTTCATATTATTGATCAGCCCGGTTGAGACGGCCACAAGCGCATTGTTTCGGCTCATCCCAGTCGCAAAGGCATTGATATCCGGCGAATCATAAATCGCAACTTCGGGCATACCAATGCCGGCCTGTTCTGCCTGACGCTTGACAGTCGACAACAACCATTCCTGCGTTCGGTTCTGTGGCTGCTCGATGACCTGCGCACCCGTCATGTGCCTGGCCGACCACTTCGACATCGCCAGCGAAATAAACGCACCTCCCATGCCAAAGACCGCAGAGAAAATCAGCAATGCCTGCAAGTCGAGATCGACATTGTTCTCCTGCAGCAGCGATTCGACGCCGAAGATACTCAGAACGATGCTGAGAACCACCAGCACCGCGATATTGGTTCCAAGAAAAAGCGCAATACGTTTCATACGTGCCTCACAGAAAATCTTTTGCTGCAAATATAGGGGTGAACCCGAAAATTTCAATCGCCGCGAAAAATGGACAACCCGGACAGATGCGGCGTTTCAAGGTGGTAAATCGTCTCGGTATTTCCGTAGGAGCGACTTCAGTCGCGAATTTCGGCGGGATTCGCGACTGAAGTCGCTCCTACGAAAAATCCGCTCGAATTACCGTTGTCAACGCCTTTGCGCACTCTGCGTCTTTGCGCCCTTTGCGTCAATCGAATGCCTGTAACGACCGAATATCCCGATCGGCGCCCCGAAACAATCAGAAACTAACTCTCTGATTCGAATTGGTATTCCACTTCGAGACGGTCGACATTGCGGTAGCCGCGCGGAAGTTTGAGGCCGCGGCGACCACGCTCGCCATAGTAGCTGTCGACCTCGTCGGGTTTCATCACCTTGTACTTCTTGCCGGAATGAACGGTGAGCTTCTCACCATCCTGAACCAGCGACAGGGCGGTCACCTTTTCCTCGCCCGCTTTCAAGCGTGCAGCGGGTATGTTGATAATCTTGTTACCCTTGCCGCGCGCCATCTGCGGCAGCTCTGAAAGCTCGGTAACCAGCATATGCCCTTCGGAAGTAACCGCAACGATATAGTCGGCCTCGAGGTCGCGCACCGGTACTGCCGGCAATGCGATGGACTGCTTGCCTGTATTCAGCACGGCCTTGCCGGTCTTCGTGCGCGCATGCATGTCACCCAGCCTGACGACAAAACCATAACCGAAATCGCTGCCGAGCAGAACAAGCTGGTCCGGATTGCCGATCATGACCGATACGAAAGTCGCACCGGGCGGCAAGGTGAAGTAACTGGTAAGTGGATCTCCCTGCCCTCGCGCAGAGGGCAGCTTATGGGCGGGAAGCGTGTAGGCGCGCCCGCGTGAATCCAGGAACACCGCTAGCTGGTTGCTTTTGCCTGGAGCCGAAGCCTGGTATTCGTCGCCGGATTTGTAATTGAGTTTGCGAGGATCGATATCATGGCCTTTGGCTGCCCGCACCCAGCCTTTCCTGGACAACACAACGGTAATCGCCTCGCTTGAAATCAGCGCGGTTTCGCTCAATGCCTGCGCTGCGCCACGCTCGATAATCGGTGAACGCCGGTCATCGCCGTACTTTTCGGCATCTTCCATGATTTCCTTGCGGATCAGCGTCTTCAGACGCCGCGCCGATGCCAGCGTTTTTTCCAGGCTGTCACGCTCGGCCGACAACTCGTCCTGCTCGCTGCGGATCTTCATCTCCTCGAGCCTGGCCAGGTGACGCAGTTTCAACTCAAGAATAGCCTCGGCCTGTTCATCGCTGATCTTGAAACGCTTCATCAGTACCGGCTTGGGCTTGTCGTTTTCACGAATGATCGCAATGACCTCGTCGATGTTCAGGTAGGCGATCAGCAGGCCATCGAGTATATGCAGGCGTTTATTGACTTTGTCGAGGCGCCACTGCAAACGGCGTCTGACAGTCACGCTGCGGAATTTGATCCACTCGGTCAGCAAGGACAGCAAGCTCTTGACCTGGGGTCGCCCGTTAATCCCGATAACATTCATGTTGAGGCGGTAACCGCGTTCGAGATCGGTTGTCGCAAACAGATGGTTCATCAATTCTTCCTTGTTGATGCGGTTCGACCGCGGCACGATCACGATACGCGTCGGGTTTTCATGATCGGATTCATCGCGCAGGTCTTCCACCATCGGGAGTTTCTTTGCAGTCATCTGCTGCGCGATTTGCTCCAGTATCTTGTTGCCCGACACCTGGTAAGGCAAGGCGGTCACGACGATATCGCCACTCTCGATCTCATAGACTGCGCGCTGGCGTATATTTCCGTGACCGGTACGATAGGCTTCCAGGATTTCCTTGCGCGGCGTAATGATCTCCGCCTCGGTCGGAAAGTCCGGCCCGTTGATATGTTCACAGATGTCTTCCAGCGTCGATTTGGGCTGCTCCAGCAAACGTATGCAGGCACTCGCCACCTCGTTCAGGTTATGCGGCAGGATGTCCGTGGCCATGCCGACAGCAATACCGGTACCGCCGTTGAGCAGAACATTCGGCAGACGTGCCGGCAGCGTCTCCGGTTCCTGCAGCGAGCCGTCGAAATTCGGGACCCAGTCGACCGTACCCTGACCCAGCTCCCGCAACAGCACTTCCGCGTAGGGTGCGAGCCGTGATTCCGTATAACGCATTGCAGCGAATGACTTGGGATCGTCCGGTGAACCCCAGTTACCCTGGCCGTCCACCAGCGGATAACGATACGAGAACGACTGCGCCATCAATACCATGGCTTCATAGCAGGCGCTGTCACCATGCGGATGGTATTTGCCGAGCACGTCGCCCACGGTGCGCGCCGACTTCTTGTGCTTGGATGCCGCACTGAGGCCGAGTTCGGACATCGCATAGACGATACGCCGCTGTACCGGCTTGAGGCCATCACCAATAAACGGCAGCGCGCGGTCGAGAATGACGTACATGGAATAATCCAGGTAGGCTTTCTCGGTAAACTCGGCCAGGGGTTGTTTTTCGACGCCTTCGAAATCGATTTCAGCTTGATCGGTCATATAGGAATGTAGCTCTAGTTAACTTTGTAAATTGAACGCAAAGTGCGCAAAGACGCAAAGAACGCAAAGGTTATAAATTTGTTTGCACTCGGAATACTGTCTGCAATCTTGTAGGAGCGACTTTAGTCGCGAATATCGGCCGAATTCGCGACTAAAGTCGCTCCCACGTTAACCCGTAATTGACAGACCGCCCGTAAAAACCTTTGCGGCCTCTGCGTCTTTGCGCCCTTTGCGTTAAACAACCTGTCAAACAACCGCAAGATCCCCTTTCTTTTCCAGCCATGCCTTGCGGTCCGCTGCGCGTTTTCGGCCCAGCAGCATGTCCAGCATCTGGTTTGTCCTGTCGCCCTTGTCGATCGTCAATTGCACCAGTTTGCGCGTATCCGGCGACATGGTCGTGACACGAAGTTGCATCGGATTCATTTCGCCCAGGCCTTTGAAACGGGTCACATTGACCTTGCCGCGTTTTTTCTCGGCAGCGATGCGATCGAGTACGCCTTCTTTTTCCGCCTCGTCCAGCGCGTAGTAAACATCCTTGCCGACATCGATCCGATATAGTGGCGGTATCGCGATATAGATGTGTCCCGCTTCGACCAGCGGCCTGAAATGGCGCAGGAACAGCGCGCACAGCAGCGTCGCGATGTGGTAGCCGTCTGAATCGGCATCCGCCAGCACGCAGACCTTGCCGTATCGCAGCCCCTTGAGGTTGCTCGACCCCGGCTCCACTCCGAGCGCAACCGAAATATCGTGCACTTCCTGTGAAGCCAGTACCTGGTCCGGGGACACTTCCCAGGTATTCAGAATTTTTCCTCGTAACGGCATGATCGCCTGGTATTCGCGATCGCGCGCCTGCTTGGCCGAGCCACCGGCCGAATCGCCCTCGACCAGGAAGATTTCGGTCCTACCCAGATCCTGTGAGGTGCAGTCTGCCAGTTTTCCGGGCAGTGCTGGCCCGGATGTGACTTTCTTGCGCACGACCTTGCGGCCCGCGCGCAGGCGTTTTTGCGCGCTCTCGATCGCCAGCATTGCGATCGCTTCGCCTGCGTCGGTATGCTGGTTCAGCCACAGGCTGAACGAATCTTTCACCACACCCGAAACGAAGGTCGCACACTCTCGTGATGACAGTCGCTCTTTGGTCTGCCCGGAGAATTGCGGGTCCTCCAGCTTGACCGACAGCACATAACAGACCCGGTCCCAGACATCTTCCGGACTGATCTTGACGCCGCGCGGAATCAGACTGCGAAACTCGCAGAACTCGCGCAAGGCTTCGGTCAATCCGGTGCGCAGTCCATTGACGTGGGTGCCGCCCTGCGCGGTCGGGATCAGATTGACATAGGATTCGGTGACCAGTTCACCGCTTTCGATAAGCCAGGTCACCGCCCAGTCAACGGCTTCGTTCTTGCCCGACATGCTTTCGGTGAATGGCTCGAGCGGCATCGTCTCCTTGTCGTAGAGGTTCTCTCCGAGATAGTCCTGCAAGCCACCTTCGTAATGCCAGGCCTGTTTTTCGCCGCTTTTTTCCTCGACAAACGTGACTTCGAGGCCGGGGCACAACACCGCCTTGGCGCGCAGCACATGCTTCAGCCGCGGCACCGAGAAATTCACCGAGTCAAAGTATTTCTTTTCCGGCCAGAAATGGATGCGTGTGCCCGTGTTGCGTTTGCCAACAGTGCCGGTTTTCTTCAATTTGGTTGTCGCCGCACCCTTTTTGAACGACATACTGTATACATTGCCGTCACGCTTGACTTCGACGTCGAGGTTTGACGACAGTGCATTCACAACGGATACACCGACGCCGTGCAGGCCACCGGAAAACTGGTAGTTCTTGTTGGAAAACTTGCCGCCCGCATGCAGTTTCGTCAGGATCACCTCGACACCGGGGATGCCCTGTTGCGGGTGTTTGTCGACGGGCATGCCGCGGCCATTGTCGCTGACGGACAGCGACCCGTCTTTGTAAAGCACAACATCGATTTTGCTGGCATGGCCGGCGATGGCCTCATCGACACTGTTATCGATCACTTCCTGCGCCAGATGGTTGGGGCGGCTGGTGTCGGTGTACATACCAGGCCGCATTTTCGCCGGTTCGAGACCGGTTAATACCTCGATTGCGGAGGCATCGTAATTACTCATACTTGCTCAATTAACCCTTCTAAACGTGGTTTCATTGTGATCGGAACCGGCTGCGTGCACTATGCATTTACACCTGCGCCGGTAGTCCATATGCTATCAGCCTATGAACCCGACGAACAGTCCCAAAGCCGACCCTGTCGACAGCCTGTCCGCTGCCCATCCCGGGATCAACGCAACCGTATCCGCCTCGGCCGGCACTGGCAAGACCTGGTTGCTGGTTACGCGGATTATACGCCTGTTGCTGGCCGACAACGAGCCAGGCAGCATTCTGGCCCTGACATTCACCCGAAAAGCGGCTGCCGAGATGCAGATACGCCTTCAGGAACGCCTTCACCAGATGGCAACTGCAGACGATGCAGCGCTGTCTGAACTGCTGAAACAGTTCGGCAGCTCTGCCACCCCGGAAAACCGGGATAAAGCGCGTGAACTGTACGAGAACCTGTTACACGCAAATTTTCAGGTGCGATTACAGACGTTTCACTCGTTTTGTCAGGATATTCTGTCGCATTTCCCGCTGGAAGCCGATATCACGCCCGGTTTCGAACTGATTGAGAACACCGCCCTGTTGCAGCAACAGGCCTGGGAAGAACTGTTCGGGGAAGCGACACGCGACACCCGTGGCAAACTCGCCAGGGATCTCGACCTGTTGATGCAGGCCTGCAACGGGCCCGCGAATACAAAATCGACATTGTACAGCATGCTCGATCATCGCAGCGACTGGTGGGCGTTCAGCGAACAACAGAAAGACGCCCCTCGCTACGCCAGCGAACAGCTGCAGCATCAATTGCAGGTCGATGACATGACAGACCCGTTCGCCGATTTCTTCAGCCGTCATCCCGTTGATGATTTCACGCGGTTTGCGGTCCTGTTGCGTCGACACGGCAACAAGACCAACCTGGCGCATGCCGAACGGATCGACCGCGCGTTGCGGACAGACGGTCCGGATCAGGAAACCTTTGACATACTCGAGTCCGCGTTCCTGACCACAAAACACGAAGCAAGATCCCGCAAACCGTCCAGGGCGCAGGCACAAAGCATGGGCAGCGATGGTGAAGCCGAATTTCTCGCGCTGCACGCCCGCATCTGCGAGTCGATGCAGGGAGTTCTTGAAACCGTCAAGCGCAAGCAAACCCTGGAACTCAATGCCATCTGGTATCGTACCGGGGAGCGTTTGATCGGGCTGTACCAGCAACTCAAGCGCGAACAACGCGTGCTCGATTTCACGGATCTCGAATGGAATTGCTATCGATTGCTGAACGATGCTGATAACGCCCACTGGGTACAGTACAAGATCGACCAGCGCATCAACCATGTATTGATCGATGAGTTCCAGGACACCAACCCGACGCAGTGGCAGCTGATCACACCGCTGCTCGAAGAAATCGCAGCTGGTCCTGTCGAGCGCCGCCGAAGCTTCTTTCTCGTTGGCGACGAAAAGCAGTCGATTTACAGCTTCAGACGCGCCAACCCGAAGCT
>JAAUYE010126492.1_pt1 | contig 11471 bp, 9 predicted proteins | sample 7278081 | NCBI WGS metagenome assembly JAAUYE01 (sample SAMN14350131, study PRJNA611818) | marine sediment metagenome | isolation source: surface marine sediment (0.6m) | place: French Polynesia: Moorea | collected 2018-08
ATCAAATTGTTCGCCTCAGTCCGGTCATATAGATAGAGTAAGAGTCGACCAACAGGATTGGCTGAGCGTTGGCAATAATCCAACACTTCATCAAAATTCTGATAACGCTGCTTTGTTACATCTTGACGAAACGCACTTAACAAATCCAGGAACAGGCCTGGCGGTAAGGCATAGCGTTTAACCACATCTGCCAAGGCGATAAATACCGGATCTGTCCCCGGTGTCCCCGCCATGAGGCGTTGTAACTGTATCTCATAGTCATCAAGTCGCTTTAGTCGCTCAGTCTCTGTGTAATTCCCTTCATCAGCGAAATCATCCGCCGTGCGCGCGAAGGCATAAATAACGGCGATGGGTTGTCGAATTTTTCGAGGTAATAACCAGGATGCCACCGGAAAATTCTCATAATGTTCCGCTGCTAAATCCTGGCAATAGCGATATGCCTCTGACAGTGTGAGGACGGTCATACAGTTATGCTAAGGTATGGGTTAGTCTCAGACAAATAATTCTTTTGCGCAGGTGATGGTATGAAAAAACTGAAATGGCTGCTACTCGGGGTATTTATCGGTCTGTTATTTGGGCTTTGGTTCGGTATCAATATCGGGCGGGACAAGCCTATATACAGTAATCCATTTGCAGATGAAGTAATAAAACAAAAGGCCAAGGCAACTACATCGGAGGCGATCGAAGATACCAAGCGTGCTTTGCGCAAGTCGCTCGACAACTAGTCCGGTTTATTGGCGAGGGTGCGAATGCCGGTTTCAATCTGTTCCGGGGTTTCGACCTCCCGGTTGGAGGAAATACCCATCTCGGTAAATTTCTGCGCGCCGGGCAAGACACGGCTATCGAATGAACCGACCGCACTGTTGTAATGTTTAAGACTGTTGTCCAGGCTGCGTCCCAGCTTATCAAGATGGGAACTGAAGGTAAGCAGGCGTTTGTATAATTCTTCACCGACCACCTTGATTTGTTCCGCATTGCGGGTCAGTTGTTCCTGGCGCCAGCCATAGGCCACGGCGCGCAACAACGCAACCAGACTGGTGGGGGTAGCGAGGATCACATGCTGGCCGAGTGCGTCCTCCAATAGACTGCGGTCATGATCCAAGGCGGCAGTGAGAAACTGTTCCCCTGGAATGAATAGTACGACAAAATCCGGCGCATCCTTGAACTGTGACCAGTAGGATTTGCTCGCCAGTTCATTTACCCGTTGGCGTACATTACGGGCATGATGTGCCAGCGCCTGTTGACGCTTGCTATCTCCATCAGCTTCCACTGCATTGAGATACGCATCCAAAGGGGTTTTGACATCCACCACAATTTCACGTCCCCCGGGAAGGCGGACGATCATGTCGGGGCGTTGCCGACCATCGCTGGTCTGGATGCTTTCTTGCTCGTAAAAGTCACAGTGTTCGACCATCCCGGCTAGTTCTGCCAGGCGCTTTAAGGTCAATTCGCCCCATTGTCCACGGACTTCGGGACGACGTAAGGCCTGCACCAGGCTACGGGTTTCTGTTTGTAAACTGGCCTGGGTTTCGGCCATGGTTTCCAGGTGTTTGTGCAGGGCCCCGTAGGCCTCCTTACGTTCCTTTTCCATGCCCTGAATCTGACGTTCGGTTTTTTCCAGTGCCTCACGGATGGGGCCAACCAGATGTTCAATGGCTTTTTCTTTCTTTTCCAGTTCATTGCTGGCATTGCTGTGAAAACGTTTAAGATTTTCCTGTGCCAGTTTCAGGAACTCCTCACTATTATGTTTCAATGCCTGGCTGGATAGGGCACTGAAGGTATCCGCTAACTGGTCTCTGGCTCGCTCCAGTGTTTCCAATTTTTCCACATGGTTGCGACGTTCCAGTTCCAGGGTGGTATTAAGCTGGGTGTTCTGGTCCCGCAGTTGATTAATACGGCGCTGCAGGACCAGGTAAATAAGCAGCGCGCCGAGCAGCGCGGCTGCCACGAGCAGGCCAACGAGCTCCGGATTGGCGACTATCTCTTTCATTGCTTAATTAAGTTGTAACCATTCCCGAATTGCTTGCGGGGATTCCAACAGGGCATCAGCTCCCCAGGTATCTGGCCGATCTTCTGTACCAATATATCCAAACAGCGCAACGATGGTTTTCATTCCCGCCTTATGTCCTGCCACAATATCACGTTCCGCATCACCCACATAGACACATTCGTATTCCTGGCTGCCAGCTTGTTGACAAGCATAGAGCAATGGCGATGGGTGTGGTTTACGCTCCGCCAGAGTATCACCGCTGACGATACTGATGGCACGTTGGGTAAGTTGCAACGCCTCGAGCAGAGGGTTGGTTAGCCAGGCTGGCTTGTTCGTGACCACGCCCCAGTTCATCCCGGCGGACTCAATACTATCGAGCAATTCCGCCATTCCCGGGAACAGACGGGTTTTGTTCGCAATGCCGTTGGCATAGATTTCAAGTAGCTGTTGGCGTAAGGGATCGAATTCCGGATGTTCCGGTTCGATTCCAAAACCCAGACTAACCAGCGCCATACCACCATGGGAGACCACTGGACGGATTTGTTCAAAAGGCAGGGCCTCTTTCCCGTTATGAAGCAGGACAGTGTTGAGGGCATCGGCCAGATCGGGCGCGGTATCGGCCAGTGTTCCGTCAAGATCAAATAGTACGGTTTTTATTTGTTGCTGATTCACGCGTGAAGTCTGACTACTCGACGAGTAACTGGAATATCGTTGTTATTGATCGTCTTGCTTTCGACAATGCATCAGATAGTTCACCGCAACATCCGGCCCAAGAGAATAAGTTCGACTGAAAGGATTGTAACTCATGCCAGTCAGTTCCAGATTCTGCAGTCCCGCGCTACGTGACCAGTTTTCCAATTCTGAGGGTTTAATGAATTTACTATAATCATGCGTTCCTTTGGGAAGTAAATTCAGCACATACTCGGCACCAATAATGGCAAATAAATAAGATTTAGGATTGCGATTGATGGTGGAGAAAAAAACCTGGCCGCCGGGTTTGACCAGATTGGCACAAGCCTGGATCACCGAGGCTGGATCCGGCACATGTTCCAGCATTTCCAGGCAGGTCACCACATCAAATGCTTCGGGTCTGGCTTCGGCCAGGGCTTCAGCGGTGGTTTGTTGATAATCTACTTCGACGCCCGATTCCATCTGGTGTAAGCGTGCCACCGCGAGCGGAGCTTCCCCCATGTCAATAGCCGTTACCTGTGCACCGCGTTGGGCCATACTTTCTGACAATATGCCACCGCCACAACCGACATCCAGTACCAGTTTATCTTTCAACTGGGCGCGACGGTCGATATAGTCGAGTCGCAGCGGGTTGATTTGATGTAAGGGCTTGAATTCACTTTCCGGGTCCCACCAACGATGGGCCAGTTCCTCGAATTTGGCAATTTCCTGTTGATCGACGTTCATGCTGCTGGTTCTCATCATTAATATAAGGATAACGCGATTTCTATTGCCAGAGTAAGGGGGTGTGCAGTTTCTATAGCTGCAAATGATGGAATACCACGCGTTTCAGATGATCCGGGCGCGCCATTCCCTCGCCTTTGTCAGAATTTCTTCAGTGTCCAGCGTCGTGAGGACCCGGTCTTTCAGGAGGTGTTTACCTGCCACCCAGACATCGGTGACCTTGTCCCGTCCGGTAGCGTATATCAGTTGCGAGACGGGATGATAGACGGGTTCGGTTTCAATGCCGTCAAGCTGCACGGCAATGAAGTCGGCCGCTTTACCCGGCTGCAATGAACCAATGTGGTCATCCAGTCCCAGGCTACGGGCGGCATTAATGGTTGCCATACGCAGGACCTGTTCGGCCGGTACGGCACTGGCGTTGGCGGCAATGCCCTTACCCAGAAGTGCCGTGGTTCGCATTTCACTAAACATGTTCAGGTCATTATTGCTGGCCGCCCCATCGGTTCCCAGTGCGACATTAATACCAGCGGTGGTCAACTCGTTGACCGGACAGAAACCACTCGCCAGTTTAAGGTTTGATTCCGGGCAATGCACAACGTTCACGCCGGTTTCGGCGCAACGGTTGATTTCATCCTTGTTGAGTTGAGTCATGTGCACGGCTAACAATCGAGGGCTGAGGAGCCCCAGCTGATCGAGCCTTTGCAGCGGTCGGTTGCCATGCCTGGCTACCGCCTGTTGGACTTCATCGGCAGTTTCATGGACATGCATGTGAATCGGGATATCCAGCTCTTCCGCCAGCATGGCGATCCGCTGTAACGGAGCATCAGAAACGGAATAGGGTGCATGGGGCGCAAAGGCGGTGGTTATCAAGGTATGGTTATGCAGTTGATCATGCAGCTCGATACCTTTATTTAAATACTCGTCGGCATCCTGGGCCCAGGCGCTGGGAAAATCCACCACGATCAAGCCAACGGTTGCCCGCATGCCCGCCTGTTCCACGGCTCGAACCGTTTCTTCAGGATAAAAATACATGTCATTAAAACAGGTAATACCGCCGCGTAACATCTCGGCGCAGGCCAATAAACTTCCGTCATAAACAAAATCCGCACTGACCCATTTTTGTTCGGTGGGCCAAACGTGTTCATGCAGCCAGGTCATCATCGGCAAATCATCCGCCAAACCACGCATCAAGGTCATGGAGGCATGACCGTGGGTGTTAATCAGCCCAGGTAACAGCGCGTGGCCATTAAGATGGATGACAGAAGTTGCCGAATACTGTTTGTCGGCCTGGTTTGAGTCGAGAATGTCGATGATGCGCCCCTCGTGAATGGCCAGGGCATGTTGTTCCAAAACGGTTTCAACCGGTTCCACCGGAATGATCCACCGGGCATGAACAAGAGTATCGATATTCATAGCTAGAGTTTTCTATGCATCCAAGGTCAGATTGCAATGGATTATAAGCAAATCGTCGTACTGATGTTGGATAGTTTTTTGCGGGCCAATAAGAGTAGACTATATCGGTTCTGAGGAGTGACTGCTTTTTGCTGTCACTTTGTTCAGCACCTTAGGTTCATAACGAGAACATACTTGCTATGCAATTCGACACGATTCGCGCTATTCAATGGCAGGATGACAAGCTGCTATTACTGGATCAGCGCAAGTTACCCGGGGAAGAAACTTATCTGCAATACCATTCAGCCGCAGAGGTAGCCGCTGCCATTCGCGATATGGTTGTCCGCGGGGCACCTGCCATCGGCATTACGGCGGCTTATGGTGTTGTATTGGCGGCCCAGCAGCATGTCGCCAGCTTGTCCGAGCATTGGCAAGAAGCGCTGGAAGCGGATTTGGATATGTTGGCGAAGTCACGTCCGACCGCCGTCAATCTTTTCTGGGCCCTGGCACAAATGCGCCAGGTAATTGCCTCCAAGCCGGACAATCCGGTGGTCACTTTATTGGCTACGGCCAAAACCATACACCAGGAGGACATTGCGGCTAATCGGAGCATGGGCAAACTGGGGGCAGACTTGATCAAGGCAAATTCCGGTGTCTTGACTCATTGCAACACCGGGTCCTTGGCGACGGGTGGATTCGGAACCGCCCTCGGTGTGATCCGGCAGGCCTGGAGCGAACAACGCCTCACCGCAGTTTATGCCGATGAAACGCGACCCTGGTTACAAGGGGCAAGACTGACAGCCTGGGAACTGATGCAAGACAGGATCCCATTTGATCTTATTGTCGAGGGCGCGGCAGCGGCGTTAATGCGAAGCGGAAAAGTCCAATGGGTGATAGTCGGCAGTGATCGCATTGCGGCCAATGGAGATGTTGCCAATAAAATCGGGACTTATTCGCTTGCGGTTAATGCTCGACATCATGGCGTCAAGTTCATGGTGGTGGCACCCAGCACAACAGTAGATATGCAGACCGTCGATGGGGCGGCGATTCCAATAGAAACCCGTGAGCCGACCGAAGTATTAACTCTGGCGGGACAGACACTCGCGGCAGCCGGCGCCGGCGCCTGGAATCCGGTATTCGATGTGACCCCAGCCGAGCTGATTGACGCGATCGTCACGGAACGGGGCGTCGTGTTGCAACCGAACCACGATAAAATGCAGGCCATGATGGAGACTGCTTCTTAGTCGAGACTGCAATGGCAACGATATTACTTACTGGTGCAACGGGTTTTATAGGTCAACACCTGGGCGCGTTTCTTGAGAAGCAAGGACACCAGATCGTTGCAACCACTCGCCGGCGGGATGTGGCCTTTAACTATCATCCGCTGCGGGTTGCGAAGATCGGCTTAATTGATGCCAACACGGACTGGACCAGCGCCCTTGAAGGTGTCGAGGTGGTGGTGCATCTTGCTGCCCGTGTCCATATCATGTGCGAAAAGGCCGCCAATCCCTCACTGGAGTTTAGTCAGATGAACGCCGAAGGCACGCTGCGTCTCGCGCAACAAGCGGCTGAGAGCGGGGTCCGGCGGTTTGTTTTTCTAAGTTCCATTAAAGTTAATGGTGAAGAAACGAAACACCAGGCCTTTAGCGAACAGGAACAGTCCGTCCCCCAAGACCCTTATGCGCGTTCGAAATGGGAAGCAGAAAAGCATTTGCTACAAGTGGCAGCTCAAACCGGGCTGGAGGTGAGTATCATTCGTCCCCCCCTTGTCTATGGGGCGGGGGTGCGTGGTAATTTTTTAAGTTTACTTAAGTTGGCACATAAAGGCTGGCCATTGCCGTTGGCCAGTATTGATAATCGGCGCAGCCTGGTCGGGATTCAGAATCTCTGTAGTCTGATTGAATTGTGTGGTAATCATCCACGCGCGGCCGGGGAGGTATTCCTGGTCTCCGATGGACAGGATGTTTCAACCCCCGAACTGATTCGACTGCTTGCCAAAGCCATGGGGCAACCGTGCCGGTTGTTTCCGTTTCCGGCATCGGTCCTCGGAAGCGCGAGTAAAATCCTGGGCCAATCTCGTATCTGGAGCCGATTGGCAGGATCCCTGCAGGTCGATATCAGCAAAGCACGACAACAACTCGGCTGGGAGCCCCCGTTTAGCCTTGAACGGGGACTGGTCGACACGGTGGACTGGTACCGAAAAACTCATTTGGACAACGAGTAAATTCCCATTCTAAAGCCCCGACTTTGACTGATACGGCCGTAACGCCTCTCTCACGGCGCTTTCTCTTGATGCAGTAGTAGAGAGGTATATGGTACAATTGGCCCTTTAACAAGCTGAAATTTTAGCCACCTTCCGCTACTAAATCATACGCATGAGCGAATTTGCGAAAGAAATCCTCCCGATCAATATCGAGGAGGAGATGAAACAGTCCTATCTGGACTATGCCATGAGCGTTATTGTTGGCCGCGCCTTGCCGGATGTGCGCGACGGCCTCAAGCCAGTGCACCGCCGGGTGTTGTATGCCATGCGGGAACTGGGAAACGATTGGAACAAACCCTATAAAAAATCGGCCCGTGTGGTGGGGGATGTAATAGGTAAATACCACCCTCACGGCGATACGGCGGTGTATGACACGATTGTGCGTATGGCCCAGCCCTTCTCGCTGCGCTATATGCTGGTCGATGGCCAGGGTAATTTTGGTTCTGTCGACGGGGATGCCCCGGCGGCCATGCGCTACACCGAAGTACGCATGGCGAAAATCGCGCACGAATTGCTGGCCGACATTGACCGCGAGACAGTCGATGTTGTTCCCAATTACGATGAATCCGAAAGTGAGCCGGAAGTGTTGCCGGCCAAACTGCCCAATCTATTAATCAATGGTGCCGCCGGTATTGCAGTGGGGATGGCCACCAATATTCCACCCCATAATCTGAGCGAGATTATCAATGCCTGTCTGGCCATCATTGAAAATCCCGAAATCAGCATCCAGCAGTTGATGGAGATTGTGCCCGGGCCCGATTTCCCTACTGCCGGCATAATTAACGGTGCCCGCGGGATTGCCGAAGCTTATGCCGGCGGGCGAGGACGCATCTATGTGCGTGCCCGGACCGAGATCGAAGAATACCAGAACGGCAAGCAGGCAATCATCATTACCGAATTGCCTTACCAGGTGAACAAGGCGCGTTTGCTGGAGCGGATTGCCGAGTTAGTCAAGGAAAAGAAAATCGAGGGTATTACCGAGCTACGCGATGAGTCGGACAAGGACGGCATGCGTGTCGTGATCGAAATGCGACGTGGTGAAGTCAGCGAGGTCATGCTGAACAACCTGTACCAGCATACCCAGATGCAAAATGTCTTCGGCATCAATATGGTGGCCCTGGTTGATGGTCAACCGCGCCTGTTGAATCTGAAACAAATACTGGAAGCTTTCATTCGCCATCGTCGCGAAGTCGTGACCCGCCGCACGGTTTATGATCTGCGCAAGGCGCGGGAAAAAGCTCATATTCGTGAAGGTTGGGCGATAGCACTGGCCAACATCGATCCCATCATTGCCCTGATCAAGGCTGCAGCCAATCCCTCTCAGGCAAAAGAGCAATTGATCACCGCGGCATGGGAACCGGGTGTGGTGGTGCAAATGCTGGAACGCACCGGTGCCGAGGCATCACGGCCGGAAGGTTTATCCCAGGACTTTGGTCTGATTGATGGAAAATACAAGTTGTCTGAGGCACAGGCACAGGCGATTCTGGATTTACGTTTGCATCGTCTCACTGGACTGGAACAAGACAAGATTATCAGTGAGTACGAGGAACTGTTGCACTTGATCGAAGAGCTGTTGGCGATTCTTTCCAGTAAAGAACGCTTAATGGAAGTGATTCGAGATGAACTTATTGAATTGCGCGAGCAGTATGGAGACGAACGTCGTACTGAAATTATCGCCAGTCAGGAAGACCTGACCATCGAGGATTTGATAACCGAAGAAGATGTAGTGGTTACCCTTAGCCATGAAGGTTATGCCAAGTCACAACCGCTTTCGAGTTACGCCGCACAACGCCGCGGTGGCAAGGGCAAAAGTGCCACTGCAGTTAAGGATGAAGACTTCATTGATAAGTTGTTCGTGGCCAATACCCATGACACTATTTTGTGCTTCTCCAGTCGTGGCAAGGTTTACTGGTTGAAGGTTTACGAATTACCACAGGCGGGGCGGAATGCGCGGGGTCGTCCTATCGTTAACCTGTTGCCACTGGAAGAGGGCGAAAGGATTAATGCTATTTTGCCAATTCGTGAATATGACGAAAATCATTTCGTCTTTTTTGCCACCGCTGATGGCACAGTCAAGAAAACATCCTTAAAGGACTTCTCGCGCCCACGGGCCTCCGGCATTATCGCGGTGGAATTGCGAGACACTGACCAATTGGTGAGCGTTGAACTGACAACCGGTGATCAGGATGTGTTGCTGTTCTCCAGTGGCGGTAAAGCGATACGTTTCAGTGAGGCTGATGTGCGACCGATGGGCCGTAATGCGGTGGGTGTGCGTGGGATAAAATTGACGAAAGATCAAAAAGTGATTTCACTGATTATTGCCACCGAGGGCGATATACTGACGGCTACCGAAAACGGTTACGGCAAACGCACCCCGGTTAAGGATTATCCACGCCATGGTCGTGGTGGTCAGGGCGTAATTTCGATTCAGACAACGGCCCGCAATGGTGAAGTTACCGGAGCTGAGTTGGTCGATGCCGAGGATGAAGTGATGCTGATCACAACCAGTGGCACCCTGGTGCGCACGCGGGTGGATGAGATCTCAATGATGGGACGTAATACCCAGGGTGTAAAACTGATCAGTCTCAGTAAAGAAGAAAAATTATCCGGTATTGAAAGGATTGTGAATATTCAGGCAGGCGACGAAGAATAATATCCTCAGTAAATACTGGACTGGGGTGATATCAGACTGAGATCTACGTTTGATTGCATCTGTAGTTGTTCTGTCAGCCAAGATGATTTGTGTAATTGAATTTCTGGAGTGAGTGCGATGTCCCGAGTATTTAATTTTAGCGCCGGTCCCGCCATGCTTCCGCAGGCAGTACTTGAAATAGCACAACAGGAAATCCTGGATTGGCAGGGTAGCGGTATGTCGGTGATGGAAATGAGTCACCGTGGGAAGGAATTCATGTCCATCGCGACGCAGGCAGAAGCGGACCTGCGCGAATTGATGGGGATTTCCGATGATTATGCCGTTCTCTTTTTGCAAGGTGGCGCAAGCAGCCAGTTTGCTGCGGTGCCACTCAATCTATTACATGGCAAAAAAACCGCCGATTATGTTAATACCGGTTCCTGGTCGAAGAAAGCCATTGCTGAAGCCAAGCGATATTGCGAGGTCAATGTGGCAGCTTCTTCCGAAGACAGCAAGTTCACCACAGTCCCGGCTCAGGAAAATTGGCAGCTCAATTCCGAAGCGGCCTATGTGCATTACACTCCCAATGAAACCATTGGTGGAGTCGAGTTTCCGTTTATACCCGATACCGGCGATGTTCCGCTGGTAGCCGACATGTCGTCAACAATTCTTTCGCGACCCATGGATGTTTCCCGTTATGGTGTGATCTATGCGGGCGCGCAAAAAAATATCGGTCCTGCCGGTCTGACTGTTGTGATTGTCAGAAAGGATTTGATGGGGCAGCCACTGGATAGCACACCAACCATGTTCAATTACCAGGTACAGGCGGATAACGGTTCTATGTATAACACGCCGCCAACGTACAGTTGGTATCTGGCGGGTCTGGTCTTCGCCTGGATTAAAGAACAGGGTGGCCTGACGAAAATGGGTGAGATCAACAATCGGAAAGCCGAGAAACTCTACAGCGCGATTGATAACTCGGATTTTTATGCCAACCCCGTCGATCCGGTGTGTCGCTCCTGGATGAATGTACCATTTACCCTGGCCGATTCGGAACTGGATGCGCTGTTTCTGGAAGAATCAAAAGAAGAGGGACTGGCTACTCTCAAAGGACATCGTTCCGTAGGTGGTATGCGTGCCAGTATCTACAACGCCATGCCGGAAGAAGGTGTTAATAATCTGATTGCTTTTATGGCCGAGTTTGAAAGACGCCATGGTTGATATTTATGTGTGTGAAAAGCCTGATATCAATTTTAGTGACATCAAACAGGGATTTGGAGTCAAGGATTTAGCCCGATGCATAAGATTTTAACTCTTAACAATATTTCAGTTGCAGGTCTTGAGCGTTTGTCACGTGAGCATTATGAGATTGCCTCCGAAATTCAACATCCGGATGCCATATTGTTACGTTCATTTAATATGCACAATATGGATATTCCAGCCAGCTTGAAAGCCGTAGGTCGGGCAGGGGCCGGTGTAAATAACATACCCGTCAACAAGATGTCAGAACACGGGGTTGCGGTGTTCAATGCACCCGGTGCCAATGCCAATGCGGTAAAGGAATTGGTTTTGGCAGGAATGTTAATCGGGTGTCGCAACATTTGTCCGGCATGGGACTATGCCCGCAACTTGAGCGGTGACGATACGTCAATCAGTAAAGCGGTAGAAGCGGGCAAAAAGCAATATGCCGGATTTGAATTGCCGGGACGCACTCTCGGTGTTGTTGGTCTGGGTGCGATTGGTCGCTACGTGGCAAATGCCGCACTGGATCTGGGTACGCA
>JAAUYE010011339.1_pt1 | contig 11463 bp, 12 predicted proteins | sample 7278081 | NCBI WGS metagenome assembly JAAUYE01 (sample SAMN14350131, study PRJNA611818) | marine sediment metagenome | isolation source: surface marine sediment (0.6m) | place: French Polynesia: Moorea | collected 2018-08
CGCCTGCAGCAGCGCGTGGGTCCCGCTATCCATCCAGATATAGTAATTGGGATTGAATATGATGCCGGCGGGATCGCAGTGCGCCCACTCGACCCGGAATCGCTGCGTTGCCGTGAACATTATCTGAACCTCGGGGTCATCTGTAAAAATCCGGCTTCAATCGATCAGCTCCAGCGCCTGGCGCGCCAGCACCGGCGCCAGCGCGCCATAGTCGTAAGCCTTGCTGCTGGAGGCATTACCGTCGACCGCGCGCTTGAGCACGCCCTGCAGAATCGCGGCGAAGCGGAAAAAGCCGAACACCAGGTAGAAATTCCAGTCGGGAATAGCGGCGAGGCCACGTCGTTCGCAATACTCGGCAACGTAGTCCTGCTCGCTCGGGATACCGAGCGCCAGCCGGTCGCTGTCGCCGAGCCCCGGGATGACGCAATCCCGGTCCATGCGCCACTGCATGCACTGGTAGGCGAGATCCGCATAGGGGTGCCCCAGCGTCGAAAGCTCCCAGTCGAGCAGCGCCCTGGCGCGAGGCCGTGTCGGGTCAAAGATAATGTTATCGATGCGAAAGTCGCCGTGGATAAGGCTCACCTTTCCATCGTCGTGCGGCAGATTCTGCGGCAACCATTCGATCAGCCGGTCCATCGCCGGGATCGGTTCCATCTCGGAAGCGCGATACTGTCGGCTCCAGCGGCTGACCTGGCGTTCGAAATAGCTGCCGGGCCGGCCGAAATCCCCGAGCCCGACGGTCTCGACGTCGACATCGTGCAGCGCCGCCAGCACGCGATTCATCTCGCGGTAAATCGCGCCGCGCTCGGCCTTGTCGAGTTCGGGCAGGCAGGGATCCCAGAATATGCGTCCAGGCTCGCAGCTCATCAGGTAGAACATGCTGCCGATAACGCCGCGGTCTTCGCACAGGTGCAACGCTCGCGCCACCGGCACCTCGCTGTCCCGCAGGGCGTGAATCACGCGGAACTCGCGATCGACCGCATGCGCCGACTTGAGCAATTCTCCGGGCGGCTGCCGACGCAGCACGAATTGACCCGAAGTCGCGGTTAGCAGGTAGGTCGGATTAGACTGGCCATCGCTGAATTTCTCCAGCTGCTGCAACTGGCCGACCTGCGGCAGGTGCAAGGACAGGTAGCGTTGCAGCGCGGCCTGGTCGAGCTGATCTTCGAGCATGGCGCGCTAGTCCCCGTAGCGCTCGATAATTTGCTTGCCCAGCGCCATGCGGTGCACCTGGTCCGGGCCGTCCGCCTGGCGGCACCAGCGCGCGTAGTTGAAGGCCTCGGCAAGGAAATAATCCCGGCTCAAACCGCCGGCGCCGTGCATCTGCATGCAGCGATCGACGATGTTTTGCACCGTCAACGGCACGCTGATCTTGCAGGCCGCGATCATGTCCCGCGCCGCCTGGGCACCGACCTGGTCCATGCGATGACAGGTTTGCTGAATCAGCAGGCGCGCCATCTCGATTTCGGCAAAGCTCTGCGCGATATCCTCGCGTACCGACTGGTGCTGGCCGAGTTTGCGTCCGAAGGTGCTGCGACGCTGTACCCGCCGACAGGTTATTTCCAGCGCGCGCTGGGCGGCGCCGACCAGGCGCATGCAGTGATGCATGCGGCCGGGGCCGAGCCGTCCCTGGGCGATTTCGAAGCCGCGCCCGGCGCCGAGCAAAACGTTTTCAGCGGGCACCCTGACCTGTTTGAAATGAATCTCCGCGTGCCCGATAGGCGCATCGTCGTAACCGAGCGTGGTCAGGGCGCGCACCACCTCGACACCGGGTGTGTCCCTCGGCACCAGCACCTGGGTTTGCTGCCGATGCCGATCCGGATTCGCGGGATCGGATTTGCCCATGACGATGATGATACGGGTTCGCTGGTTCATCGCCCCGGTGATAAACCATTTGCGGCCGTCTAGCAGCCATTCGTCGCCGTCCAGCGTCATGCTCAGTTCGATATTGGTGGCGTCACTGGACGCTACCTGCGGTTCGGTCATCGCGTAACTCGAACGAATCTCTCCGGCAAGCAGCGGCTCGAGCCATTGTTGCTGCTGTTCAGGCGTTGCATACTTCATCAGCACTTCCATGTTGCCGGTATCCGGGGCACTGCAGTTGAACACCTCGGCCGACCAAAGCACCCGGCCCATGGTTTCCGCCAGCGGGTAATAGTCGAGATTACTGAGACCGCCGTGCGCACTGAACTCCCCGTGCGACTCCGGCACGAACAGGTTCCACAGGCCTTCGTCCCTGGCTTTTTGCTTGAGCTCTTCCATCAGAGGCAACGGCGCGAATCGATCGTCAGCCGCTTCCAGCTGCGCGGCGTAGGCGGCTTCGTTGGGATAGACATGCCGCTCCATGAAGGCTGCGAGCCGTTGCTGTAGCTGGCTGGACTTATCGGAATACTGGAACAACATGAAACAGGTCGACCGCAAGTTAATCTTGGATGGGATTATAAGCGGGAAGCCACGCCATAAATACCCCGAGTCGAACGCTTTGATTCAGAGCGAGCGTTTACCCTTGAGGCGTTCGACATGCACGATCAACGTATCGACCGTTTCACGCAGCAGATCGAGCTCGTCGATATCCAGGTCTTCCAGCTGCTCGAGATTGTATTCGATGGTTTCGATTATCCTTTTATGCGGGCGCAGCATCGGTCGCATGAAATATGCGGTCACGGTGGCAACGATGGCGCCGAAGAATAACACCGAACCGAGCACGATCCAGACCCCGCCTATCAATTGCGCCGCGGCCGAAATCGGGGCATCGGCGATGCCTGCGGTAGAAAAGGCCGCGATCCCCCAGTAGAGCGCATTACCGTAAGACTGTATCGAGCTACCCTCGACACCGCTCTCCGCGAGATAGATCGAGGCAGAAAAACCGAGCCACAGCAGGATTAGCATGACCACCATTTTGTTGAATGGCGTATGAATAAAGACGTCTTTGAGAAATCTCCTGAATCGCGCAGGGCGCCCGGCTTTTTTCATTATCACCCCCAGGCCCGACGGGCGGGAGTCCCGCGGTGCCCCGGACCCCCGCCTGATGACTGGCTCGTAACTCGCTAGAACGAAATATCGTCTTCTATTGCGGCAATGCCCGCCAGGGCGCAGCCATCGTCTGCCTCGCCGTTAGGTGCACCGGATACGCCGATCGCGCCAACCAGCGAACCGCCGGCATCGATCAGCACGCCACCGCCCAGCATCAGCGCGCCAGCGACGTGTCGCACACCGGACTGCTGTTGTCCCGATTGGGTGGGTGCGACCAGGTCGGAGGTATTGGTGCGGAAGCTGGTCGCGGTCCAGGCCTTGCGGCGGGCCGTCTCGGGGGTATGCGCCCCGGCATAGCGGTCGCGCAGCATGGCCTGCATGTTACCCATGCGATCGACCACCGCCACGGTTACCTGGTAGCCATTTTCACGGCAATGCGTCATCGCCGCGTTCACCGCCTTGAGCGCGGTTTCCGGAGTCAATGATTTGGTGGTAAATAACGCGTGCTCGTCCGCCTGCGCCAGACCTCCAAAAGCGCCCAGGCTCAAGCAGGCTAAGACAACTTTCAGGCTAGGTTTCATTAGTCCATCCTCTCGCTGTAAAAAAAGAAAGGATACACCTGGACTGGTCTCAACCGGATCAAACAAACGGGTTTACTTGATCCAAATCAAAAGCCTATTTTTCACCAGCTGTCGTTAGTGGCCCGACGCATCGCGAAGTCTGCCGGCAGATCGACCCTGGTGGAGACTAACTCGCTTCGCGCAAACGATTCTGCGCCAGGCGGAACTCTACGGTATCGACAATCTGGTCGATCGATGCCTCCTGGAAACCCTTCTGCAACGCAATGTTTCTGACCAGCAAGTCGACGCGCTCGATAAAAGCCACGCCGTTTTCCAGCGCGCGCGCGGCGGAAGATGGTTTCAACAAACCCTGGGCGGCAGCGGCATACTTGTGAAACGGCACCAGGTCGTCTTTATCCGCGCCCAGAGCAATGCACAGCGATGCGACCCAGTCGTAGACGTGCCTCGACTCCGACAGGTCGCCGTGCACCGCGGCGCGGATGGGAATCATCTGCTCGCGCTGAATGCAGCGATAGTTCCCGGTCAGCAACATGCTCCACTTTGCCATCGGCACGAATATCGAGTCGTGGACCCGCAGCTTGACCGGCAGCGCGATCTCTTCGCCGTCAACTTCGAACCTGCTGTTCAGGATATCCTGCTCCAGCTCGCGCAGCATTTGCGTCGTTTCATCACTTTCGAATCGCGCCGCTTTGAAATTGGTCGGCAAGGTCACCTGCAGCACGTTGGAGCCTTCTCCCGGTGGGCGGAATGCCTGCGGGTCGGGGCTGCAAAGCGTGACCAGCGCGGGATCGAAGGCGTCCCACACGCTGGCGTCGGCGTAACACTCGCGCAGGGCTTCACAGTCGAGACCGGGAATCCGCCTGAGGTACGGCAGTGGCGGCATGTTCATGATCGACATGCAGGGCTTACCCGCCACGGCGATGCGCTGCAGCAGCGCGCGGATTTCGTCGTGCCGATACTGTGGTTCCTGCATTGCCAGCGCGACCAGGTCGAAGCGTTCGACATCCACCGACCGGGGATCGCCGGCACTGACGCGACCGCTCAAAGCTTTCGAATCCAACACCACCGGCTCGTCGCGACCGCGCACCGGCATACGCACGACAATGCCGTCGATATTGATTGCGTTTGCCTCGTCCGGCAGGCAGATCAGGTGAACGTTGTGGCCCGCAAGCACCAGCTTGCTAGCCAGCAGGGAGCCGTAGGAGGCGCCCAGAATAAGAATTTCTTTGGTATTGCTCATGTTTACGCCGTATTCGGTAATGAAATCGCGGCCTTAAATGCCGCCAGTTCGAACTTATACGGTCGAAACAGCCTTATGGTTCACTTACGACAGTTCAGGCAGGTGGAATCAACACCAGCTTTCCGGTGAAGTTCTTGTCGAGGAAGTCTTGCTGCGCCCGGGCAATTTCGCTTAACGGGTAAGTACGGGCAACCACCGGCCTGATTTCACCGCGTTCGATATAGCGGACCAGGTTTTCGAACACGTTATCCTCCTGGAAGGTACAACCGATCAAGGTCAGGTCCTTGAGATAAAGCGTACGCACGTCCAGTTCGACCAGTGGCCCCGCGATCGCGCCCGCGGTGGCATAGCGCCCCCCGCGCCTGAGCACTTCGAGCAGGGTGGGCCAGCCATCACCGGCAACCAGGTCGACCACCACGTCGACGCTCTCGCGACCGAGTGCCGCGACCAGGTCGGCACCGCGATCGATGACCCGATGCGCACCCAGGGCCTGTACCTCGTCCGCCTTGGCCTGGCTGGCGACGGCGATGACCTCGGCGCCCCGGCGCCGCGCCAGTTGCACCGCCGCCGAGCCGACCCCGCCGGAAGCCCCGGTAATCAACACGCGCTCGGGGCCAAGCTCGGCGCGCTGCAGCATGTTTTCTGCGGTCGAATAGGCGCAGGGAATCGAGGCCAGTTCCGCATCTGACCAGTCACAATCGACGCGGTAGGTCTCTCTCGAAGGCGCCCTGGTAAACTGCGCGAAAGCGCCATCGCATTCAGAGCCGAAGGTCCAGCATTCGAAGGGTCGATAGTCGACGTAGCTGCGCAGCATGTTACGCACGATCACCCGTTCGCCGATGCGCGCGTTATCGACCTGCTCACCGACCGCGACGATAACGCCACAGCAGTCCGCGCCCTGGATCCGGGGAAAGACCATCGGCACCCCCGACCAGGTCGCGTCGGCGTCGTCGACATTTTCGAAGCCGTCGGCGCCGCCCGAGTCAGTGGCATCGCTGACCTTTTTCGAGTACCAGCCGATGCGGGTATTGATATCGGTATTGTTGACGCCGGCAGCGGCCACGCGGATCAATACCTCGTCGGGTCTCGCCACCGGCAACGCCACGTCTTCGCGGTAGCTCAGGGTATCGATACCGCCGTGGCCCGTGAGCAGCACTGCAGCCATCTGTACTGGAATATCGGGTGTCATACTGGTTTACCGTCCGCTTATCAGGAAGGGGTAGATTCCCGGTTGAAAAAACAGCGGTATATATTAGCAGGGCCGCGGTAGCGAGTAACGCTCAGGTTTCGGCGTACAGCCTTGCTTCCGAAGTCGGCAGCGACAGCGTCGCGACAAAGATAGACGCGGCCGCGAATGCCAGAATCTGGAACAGGCGATCGAACCCCCAGTTGCCGTGCACCCAGCCTATCAACGGTACCGCCGAGGCCATGACCGAAAAAGTTACCACGTAACGTAGCGCATAGGCCCGGCTGCGCCATTCGCTGCGCGCCATGCGCCCGACCAGCACGTCGTTGATCGGTATCTGGCCGAACACCGCGAACATGAATGCGATCGCGACCACCAGTGCCGCAATCCCGCTGAGTTGGGTCATGACGACGAAAAATACGGCCTGCAACAGCGCCACCGTGGCAAACACACGTCGAATCGAATGCCGATCGACCAGGTAACCAATGACCAGTTGCGCGAGGGCGGCCAGCGAGAACACCAGGAATGCATACCACCCGACGCGGGTGGCGGTGCCGGCGAAATCGGTCAGACGTTCGGCGAAGATCTTCGGCAGCGCGAAGGTGGTGCTCTGGAAAATAAGGCCGCCGACCGCGGTGGTAAAAAAGATGACCGCAAACACTCTTAGCAACACGTGCCGCGGGCTGGCCGCAGGACTGCTCTGACTGGCGCTAGCGGCCGAAGATGCCTGTTTCTCAGCGGCCGAAGTTTCGCGCCTGATAAACATCAGGTAGGAAATTCCCAGCATAATCGAAATCACGCCTGGCACGTAAAAAGCGCTGCGCCAGCCGGCATTATCGATCAGGAAACCCGTCAGAAGCGCGGCGCTCGCAACCCCCATATTGCCGAAAATTCCGTTTATGGCTAGCGGTATGCCGGTGCGTACGCGACCGTGCACCACCATGGCAAGTCCGACCGGGTGATAAATGGCGGCGAATATGCCGATCAGGGTCAGGCTGATGGCGATCTGCAACGGACTGTTCGCGATGCCGGCCAGGATCGAACTCAAGCCAATGCCGATGAAAAAGATCACGATCATGCCCGCCCGGCTCCACTTGTCGGCAATCCAGCCCGCCAGGATCGCGCACAGGCCGAAGGCGATAAACCCGGGAGTTGCATAGGGAATCAGCTCGCCATAGCTCATCCCCCATTCCTCGTTCAGGCGCAGCGCCGCTACCGAGGCGAAAATGAGCATGAACAGGTGATCGAAAAAATGTCCCAGATTGAGGTACAGGAAGTTGACCTGCTGACGCTGCATCGGCGAAATCTCCACGCTTGACCCGAACCTCATTGTGCTGAAAAATTGCACGGCGCACTCATTAGATAAAGACAAATTATGCCGCAAACACGCCAAACCGTTCAATCCATCAGCAAGGACCTCAATCGCCTCGAATCGCTACCGCAACCGGTGGTGGCTTACGGCCGCGACCTGGCGCGCGGCGATACCCTCGCCTTCCACAGTCACCGGCGCGCGCAACTGGTTTACGCCAGCGATGGCATCATGACGGTGACCACCCGGTACGCCGCCTACCTGGTGCCACCGCAACGCGCGGTATGGATGCCCGCGGGCGTCGAACACCGTATCGATGCGCGCAGTGACGTCAATATGCGTACCCTCTATATCGAGCCCGGGATCAACGCAGATCTGCCGATCGAGGTCTGTGTGCTCAATGTCGCACCCCTGTTGCGGGAATTGATTATCACGGCGGTCGCCAACGGACCGACGGTCGCAGCCGATACCCCGGCGTCTCGAATCATGACGGTGATTCTGGACCAGATTCGATCGCAGTCAGTCGCGGACCTGGCCCTGCCCCTGCCATCCGATCCACGTCTGCGGCGAGTGGCGCGGGGTTTGACCGATTATCCCGGAGACCCGCGGGACCTTGCTGCCTGGGCCAGCGAGGTAGGTGCCAGCACGCGCACACTGGTGCGCCTGTTTCCGGTGCAGACAGGCATGACTTTCCGCGAGTGGCGCCAGCAGTGTCGCCTGCTGCATGCACTCGAATTACTCGCATCGGGCGCGAGTGTAACCGCAGTGGCGCTCGAAACCGGCTACGATAACAGCAGTGCATTTATCGCCATGTTCAGACGCTGCCTCGGCACGACACCGCTACGCTATGTCAACGACATGGCCCGTTCACGATAGCCGGGCGACGTCTATCGCGCCGACGAAGCCTATCGAGAAAGGCACGGAATCCAGCTTGTCGTTACTTCGAGCGTGTTCAGGCGTAAGCTCTCGACAGGTACTCGGCCAGGGTTTCCACTATCTGGTTACCAGGACCGGCTTTGCTGTAAAGCACGATGGAATGCTCCGGCAAGTCGGGTAGCTGTCCCCCGTGATCGATAATCTTGCGGCTGGAATGGACCGCCGACTCGAGTTCGGCGATGACGCAAAGGTCGGCCGAGGTCATCGCCTCGCCCGCGGCCGGGTCCTCGGAGGCCACGATATCCAACCAGGCGATGCCGGCCTTATCCAGTGCTTTCGTCACCCCGCTCCTGAACGCGCAAGTCCTGGCGAAGCCGAGCGGCAATGGCCGCTTTTTCCACGCGACGCCGGCCTCGGCACCGCTCCAGACCAGTGCCTGGGTGCTAATTACCGTGCCGCCAGGGCTCGCGCTGCCCTCGGTGGTCAGCACGATATCCTGTAATCCCTGTTTGAGCTCGGTTTTCAGGTTAATGGTCTGCGCCGATGAAAGTTTGACCTGCACCCTCGGATAATCGCGGCTGAACTCACGCAGGATAACCGGGATATGCGGGTAGATGATGTCTCCCGGCACCCCGAGCCTGACGAGTCCCTCGTAGTCGGGCGAGGTCAGCCGACCCATGGCCTCGTCGTTCAATGCCAGCATCTGGTTGGCGAAATGCAGTAACTGCTCTCCCTCGGAGGTCGGCATCATGCCCTGTGCGGAGCGTTCGAAGACACTGAATCCGAGACTATTTTCGAGCCGCTTGATCTGCATGCTGATGGCCGATTGTGTCATGAACAAGCGCGCCGCTGCGCGCGTCATGCTGCCGGCATCGGCAATCGTGACGAAGCTGCGCAAGGTGCCGAGGTCGAGGTTACGAAGGCGGTTTGTAGTCATCAATTATTGTGAATAACCTGATCAATATTATTCGTTTTACTTATACCCATAGCTTCACCTATAGTCAACATCCGTTAAGTGAACGGACTATTTTTTCACATTTATTGATAGGAGCTACCATGACTACTTACACCGAAAAATGCTCCCGGAGCATCGTTGGACATCAGGCCGCAGCACTGGACATCCTGACCCGGTTATTCCGTCAATGGATGAAGCATCAGCAACTCAAGTTCCAGGTAGCGCAGGAACGTCGTCAACTGACGGAAATGTCCGACAGCATGCTGCGGGATCTCGGCATCAGCCGCGCCCAGGCCCAGGCGGAAGCGATGCGATCCGAAGTGCCGGCAGCCAGATTACACAGCCTCGAGCGAGGCAACTGCTAGCAAAGAAAAGCCGCCGGTCTTTTTACTGACCGGCGGCTTGTTTCTAACCAATCGGCAGGCCTGTCTAACTGCGGCGATCAACAAGTGCAAAAGGGGCAAGGCAGTGGCCACAATCCATTGCGGGAATCTCTTCTTAATTACCGACGCGATCGCCAATCGGCGTAATCAGCAGCGATAAATTTACCGGGGCGCAAAGCTCGCATAGAATGAGCGACATTGAGATTCGTTCATAGAGTCGATGACGGCAACAAACAATATCGCAAGCGTTCTGGTTACCGGGGCAAACGGCGGCATCGGCGCGGCGATCTGCCGCCTGCTGGTGACGCGAGGTCATCGCGTGGTCGCCACGGCGCGCGACCCGGCGAAGCTCGAAGCGCTGTCTGACGAACTCGGTGCGGCACTGCAACCGTTGGCTCTCGACGTGACCGACCGCGATGCGATTGACGGCCTTAGCGAGGCCTTACCCACCGGCTTCGATCGAATCGACATCCTGGTCAACAACGCCGGGCACGACACCGGCGGTCGACGCCGGTTCGATGCGGGCAGCGCCGATCAATGGTGCGAGATCGTCGAGACCAACGTGCAGGGCATGATCCGGGTCACCCACGCGTTGATTGGCGGTATGCTCGAACGCGGCCACGGTCATATTATCAACCTGGGCTCGATTGCCGGTCTGAAACCCTACGCAACCGGCACGGCCTACGTTAGCAGCAAGTACGCGGTACATGGTTTCAGCGAAACCCTGCGGCTCGACTATGCCGGCAGGGGGATTCGAGTTACCGAAATCATGCCGGGGCTGGTGCGCAGCGGCTTCGCCATGCAACGGCTGGGCGATGCCGCGCAGGCACAGGCGTTTTATGACAGCTTCGACGCCTGCCTGCAGCCGGAGGACGTCGCCGACACGGTTGCCTACGCGATCGCGCAGCCGCCGCATGTCGAAATAGCGCAGCTGGTGGTACTGCCGGTATCCGGGGCGTGATAACTCGTTTTTCGGCGCAGACGCTGGCCAAGCTGGCCAGCCTTTACGCCGGCCTCGCTTATGGCCTCTACTGGATTCCGCTGCGCGCGCTGGAGCAGCAGGGATTGAACGATGTGCTGCCGGCACTGGTCTTCAACCTGATACCGATGTTGCTGATTCTGCCCGTGATCGTCTGGCGCTGGCCGCAGATTCGTCGAGCGCCGCCGCATTTTCATTTAACAGGCGTTATCGTCGGACTGTCGCTGGTCGGATACACCAACGCGTTTCTGTACACCGACGTGGTACGCGTATTGATCCTGTTTTACCTGACCCCGATCTGGGGATTCCTGCTGGCACGATTCTTTCTCGGCGACCTGATAACGCCGATTCGCTGGCTGTCGATACTGCTCGGCATTGGCGGCATGCTAACCATATTCGGTATCGACACGGGAATTCCGCTACCGGATAACGTCGGTGACTGGATCGCCCTGGGCGCCGGTATATTGTGGGCCATCGCCAGCCTGATGATGCTGATCGGCAAGGAAAGTCCGATCGACTACGCGCTCTGGTTCTTCCTGTGGAACGGCCTGGCCGCGGTCTTCGTTACCTTTATTTTCTTCGCCCAGGGCAGCGCCTCGCTACCCGACATTTCCGTATTCATCGGGGTGTTGCCGTGGATGATCCCTTTGGCGGCGATCCTGATAATCCCGGCCGGTTTCGCCGTCATCTACGGCCCTACCCAGCTCAAGCCCGGGATCGCGGGAATATTGTTCATGGTGGAAATCGGTGTCGGCACGATCACCGCCAGCATCATGACCGATGAAGCTTTCGGCCTGCGCGAACTGCTGGGCGTGCTAATGATTACGCTGGCGGCGCTGATCGAACCCGTGCGCGACCTGATACAACATCGTTACGGCCGCGGCGAATCCGAGTTTCTGGATTTGAGCTAGCAGCCTCTGTACAGAGCGGCTGTGACGGATTTTATTCGGTTATCCGCAATAACCAGACCAGAATGGTTCA
>JAAUYE010071705.1_pt1 | contig 11449 bp, 9 predicted proteins | sample 7278081 | NCBI WGS metagenome assembly JAAUYE01 (sample SAMN14350131, study PRJNA611818) | marine sediment metagenome | isolation source: surface marine sediment (0.6m) | place: French Polynesia: Moorea | collected 2018-08
GGCGAAAACAGGAAAAAAGGTAATATGAATAATCCGGCCGCGATATTGACCAGGGTGTTGCTTTCTTCCTGCGACACGCTGGCGGCCTGGAAAGCGATGAATATGGTTAAGCCGTTCTTGTACAGGTTGTCGTTGAAGGCGCCTGCGAGCTGGGTCAGAAAAAAGGGCCGAAATCGGGGTGTCGATAACAGCTTTATCGAATCGGGCATGATGGACTCGTGTATTTGCGATACAGGCTAAAAGAATGTGATCCCGAGAGCAATCGTTTCTCGGTCATAGCGGTTTGTAATCGTAACTGAACACAGAAATCGTCAGCGTAAATCCTGGTCAGAAATGCGTCGGGTATTGCCCGGTCGGACTTCCAGAATTGTTATCATTTTCTATAGCCCGACTCAAATTTGACACAGGTCACATCAAATCAGCTCGCAACACCGGAATTAAGCCCTGATTACGGGCATGTGTCACAGTTTTGTCAGAAATTTGAACGCCAGCCAGCACCCCCCCATTTTGTTGCCCAAACTGAGCAGACAATCCAGGTTTAATAAGCTATAAGACATCAATTAGCTACGTGCTTTTAAAATAGAATAGCTTGAATGCCGCTACTTAAATCCCTGATAAAACGGGACTGGTTTATCGGACTGGTCATCACCGTCCTGTTTCTGATCTTCGCAGAGGTCGGACTGTTTTCTGCGTTCGATCGCCAGGCCTATAACCTCGGCGTCAAATTTTCTTCTGCGCGCGAGCCGAGCGAAAAAATCGTCGTCGTGGCAATTGACGACAAATCACTGCAGGCATTGGGCGCCTGGCCATGGTCACGCGACGTGCTGGCCGAAAGTATGAAGCTGCTGACCATGACCAAACCGAGCGTGGTCGGTTTTACAATGCCCTTCGATACCGGGCAGTATCAGGCCGGGCTGACATCGCTGGCCGAGCTGCGCAAACTCCTGAAGAAGCAGAAAAAATTGAGCCGTAGCGTCAATAAAGCGCTGCGCATGACCGAGTCCGCGCTGCACGGTGACAATAACCTGGCCAAAACGTTTAAGTCCGGCGGCCGCATCGTACTGTCGATGCAGTATATTCCGACCAGCGAGCCAACCCCGGGGCTGACATCCTCGCTGCCGAGATACATGCAGAGATTTGCGCTCCCTAAAGTCAGCATAAACGGTAATAGCGACCGCGGGTTCGGCTACCCTGCGCCCGAGGTTACCCGCGCCGCAGAGCTGTTTCCGCCAATCGAGAAACTGGCAAGGCAGGTCGGCGGGATAGGCGTATTCAGCCATTCCGAGCACTTCAACAGCGAACCGCTGATCGTCCAGTATGGGCAGGAATACCTGCCTTCGTTTGCGCTGATGGTAGTCACGCGCAGCAAGGGCATGTCGATGCAACATATCGAATCACGAGCCAGTATTAGCCCGATGCTCGGCGGCAAGGACCTTGGTGCGGATATCGATTTCAAGATTTACCCGCGCTTCTACAGCAACAAGAACGGTAAACCGGCATTCAAGGTATTCTCGCTGATAGACGTGCTCGACGGCAGCGTGGATCGCAGCATTTTCCGTAACAAGATCGTCCTGGTTGGCCTCACTTCGCCACGGCTGGCGCTGCCGCGTCTGACGCCTACCGGAGCGTCGATATCACCAACCCTCGCGACCGCGCATACGGTTTCGAGTCTGCTGAATGGGGATATCTATCGCCTTCCCGAATGGGCCGGCTGGGCGCTGCGCGGCGTTATTGTCGTGCTCGGCCTTTACCTGATGTTTGTACTGGGCCGCTTTCGCACCAACACGGCTTTCTTTCTTAGCCTGTTTTTGATCTTGATGATATTCAATGCGCATTTCGTCATGATGAGTTCGCAGGCGCTGTGGTTGCCGATGATGACGGCCGTGGTGATGCTCATCGTTGGCCATCTGATACTGGGTACACGCCAGTCCTTCAATGCGCGCCTGGCTCAGGTTCAGGTAGAACTGTCGGCGGCAAACCGCCAGCTCGGGCAGTCGCTGCACGCGCAGGGCAACCTCGACCAGGCCTTCGAGAAATTCCGCAGCTGCGAGGTCGACGCATCGTTACTGAGCCAGATGTATAACCTGGGTCTGGACTACGAGCGCAAACGACAGTTCAACAAGGCCGCGTCGGTGTTCAAGCTGATTCACCAGCACGATGCCAGGTACAACGATGTCGAAGACCGGATCCAGAAGAACGAGCAGGCCTCCAATACCGTGGTACTGGCCGGACGGGATACTGCCGGCCCTGGTCCGACGCTGATTTCCAGCAAGGAAGGAATCCAGAAGCCGAAGCTCGGCCGCTACCAGATTGACGCCGAGATCGGCCGTGGCGCGATGGGCATGGTTTACCTCGGGCACGACGACAAGATCGGCCGCACCGTGGCGATCAAGACCATGATGCTGTCAGACGAATTCGAAGAAGACATGCGCGATGAAGTGCGTACCCGGTTTTTCCGCGAAGCCGAAGCCGCCGGCCGCCTCGACCACCCCAATATCGTAACGGTGTACGACGTCGGCGACGAACAGGATCTCGCCTACATCGCGATGGATTATCTCAAGGGCAAGGACTTGACCGCTTACTGCACGACGAAGAGCCTGTTACCGGTGAGCGAGGTGTTCGAAATAATCTCGAACATCGCGCTGGCGCTGGATTATGCGCATAAAGAACACGTGGTACATCGCGATATCAAGCCGGCCAACATTATTTATGACAAGCCCAAGCGCGTTGCCAAGATTACCGATTTCGGTGTGGCCTGCCTGACCGATGCCAGTAAGACCAAGACCGGTACCGTGCTTGGCAGCCCTTACTATATGTCGCCCGAGCAGCTTGCGGGCAAGCGGGTCGACGGGCGTGCCGACCTGTTCTCGCTGGGCGTAACGCTGTACCAGATGCTGAGTGGTGAGCTTCCGTTTCAGGGCGATTCCATCGCCAATCTGATGTACAACATCACCAACGAAAAACACCCGGATATTCGGCGCTACCGCTCCGACCTGCCGAACTGTGTCAATAACGTGGTCAACAAGGCGCTGCAAAAAGAGGCGCAGGCGCGCTACGCCAGCGGCAAGCAGATGGCGACAGCGATGAAACGCTGCCAGGAACACATTAAGGAGATGGAAGCGGCCTGAGCGCTCGACGCCTCGCTCAGGCGAGCGCCTTGAATCGGGCCAGCGCGCGTTCGCGCGTCGTCTTCAGGTCCAGTATGGGTTCTGGATAGTCGACTCCGAGCCTTAGCCCGGCTGCCTTTAACACCTCCGGCGGCGCTTCCCAGGGTTTGTGCCGATAGCGCAGCGGTAAGCCGTCAAGCTCCGGGCAGTAGCGCGACAAATACTCGCCCTGCGGATCGAACTTTTCACTTTGCAGCACCGGGTTGAAGATCCGGAAGTAGGGTGCGGCATCGGCCCCGGAACCGGCGCACCACTGCCAGCTCGCGCTGTTGCTGGCCAGGTCGGCGTCCACCAGGCAATCCCAGAACCAGTCGGCGCCGGTGCGCCAGTGAAGCAGCATATTCTTGATCAAAAAAGACGCGACGATCATTCTGACCCGGTTGTGCATATAGCCGGTTTGCCAGAGCTCGCGCATGCCCGCGTCGACGATGGGAAATCCAGTGAGGCCGTGCTGCCAGGCCTCCAGGCCCTGGTCGCCTTCGAGCCACTGAAAGTCGTCGAACCTCGAATTAAAGTTACGCTCGGGCAACTGCGGGAAGTGATACAGCAGGTAATAGGAGAATTCACGCCAGGCCAGTTCGCGCAGGAAATGCCCTGGGCCATCACCTTCGATATGCATGGCGGCGTTTTCGATACGATGCCAGGCCTGCTGTGGCGAAAGTTCACCGAAATGCAAATGGGGGGAAAGCCTCGAGGTCGCCCCTGTTGCCGGAAAGTCGCGGCCTTGCCGATAGATCTCGAGCGCGCTGGCGCAAAACGATTCGAGACTCCGTTGTGCCGCCTGTTCCCCGATTTCCCAGTCCTTAAGCATGTTGCAATGCCAGTCCGGTGTCGCTAGCAGCTCGAGCGCCGCCAGCGAGAGGCCGTTCTCGTCCGCGGGCGCGACGAGGCGCAGTTCCCGCGGCCGATCCAGAGGCTGACGCGGTGCTGGCTGAGACAGGCAACCCTTGCGGTAGTAGGGCGTGAAGACCCGGTAGGGCGTACCGTCGCCCTTGCTGACGGTCCAGGGCTCCCACAGCAGGCTGGCGTTGTAACTATGGGCCTCGATACCGTTCTCTACCAGCGCGGATTTGATTTGCGCATCGCGCTCGATACGCCAGGGTTCATAGCAGCGATTCCAGTAAACCGCGTCGATCGGTAAAGACTCGACCAGTGTCGCGATGATTGCCCGTGCGTCACCGCGAAAGAATTGCAGCTTGCCGTCGAGCGACCGGTCCAGCGCCTGCAGCGAACCGTTTAACCAGGCGCGGCTGGCGGATCCCATCTTCCAGTCGCCGGCGTTGATGTCGTCGAGTATAAAAATCGGCAACACCTGGCCCGCGGCGGCTGCGGCGCTCAACGCCGGATTGTCGGCCAGTCGCAGATCCTGGCGAAACCAGACCAGGCTTATGCGTTCGCTGCTCAGGGTAGAACTCCGGGTGTCCGCGACGGTTAAAGTGAATTGAGCAGCATCAATTCGTCGGGATGCGGCTGCATGTAGTAAGAGCGCTCGATGTACTGGTTCGGGTTCTTGCGGAAGTGATGGCGCAATAGCGTGATCGGTACGATCAGAGGCAGCTGACCGAGGCGGTATTTTTCGATGGTCTCGGTCAGTTCCTGCTTGTCACTCTTATCGAGATCCCGTTTCAGGTAGCCGCGAATGTGCTCGAGCACGTTGACGTGGTTCGATCTTTTCGCGTAAATCTTCAGGATTGCCATCAGCTGGGACAGGTAGCGCTGCGCGTAGTCTGCCACCGGCTGATCGTGTGCCGCCGAGAGTTCGCGGCCGAGCTTGCGCCCGAGATCCTGATCGTGACTGTAAAGTATGAGCTTGTGGCGCGCGTGAAAGTCGGTCAGCGCCGCCCAGTCGAGACCGCCTTCGACCATATCCCGCCAGCGCTTGTAGATAAAGACTCGCTTGACAAAGCTTTCGCGCAGTACCGGATCGCCCAGGCGACCCTCTTCCTCGATCGGTAGCTGCGGAAAATTTCGCATCATGGTTTCGGTATACAGGCCGACACCGGTGCGCTGAGGCTGGTCGCCCCGGTAAACCCTGACGCGCTCCATGCCGCAGCTGGGCGAATCCTTCTTGACGACGTAACCATAGATTTTCTGGTGCCAGGAGCTTTGTTCCTGTGCGCTCTGGATGAGCGCGTCGGTGACGTTCAAATCGTCGGTTTTATTGCCGATGGCCTGGGTGCGGCCGTCGAGTTCGACCAGACGAATGGTTTCTCGAGGAACCCCTAGGCCGATCGCCATTTCGGGGCAGAACGGGCGAAATGCGAAGTATTGTCCGAGGGTGTCGAGCAGGTAGCGACTCTGCTTGTGGCCGCCATCGAAGCGCACCTTCTCGCCAATCAGGCAGCTGCTGACGCCAATCAGGATCTTTTGCTTTGAGTTAGTCTCGGCCACGCGGAAACGAACCGGCCGAACTTCGCGGTTCAGGCATAGTTGCGCCGAATCAGCGGATTCAGCATTCGGCTGAACAGACCAGTGAACTGGACCGGTCCCTCGGTAACCGCCAGGCAGATACACTCGCGGTCCTGGGTAGCCACCGGCGTGTGCTGATCGCCAGTGCCCCTGACCATGAAGTCTCCTTCACGGTATACCCCGGCCTCATCGGAAAAACTGCCCTCGAGAATAACGGTATACTCATCACCGAGGTGGGTGTGGGTGGTAGCCGAACCGCCGGGTTTGATCTTCAACAGTTCGACCTTGGCGCCGTTGCTATCGCGACATAATTCAACGCTTTGAATGTCGGCGGATACGCGTTTCCACGGCAAATCGTCGTAGCCGCGGTCGATAAACTGGTGCAGACAACGCGGTACCGATGGATTGGCGCTGGCCGGATGCTGCTGCGGCATATCATCGACAGTCAGCGAATCGAGGCTGTCGAGCATACGGTTTTTCAGCTCGGCCGAGGCGCGCGCCGGCTTCAGCTGCTGCATCAGTTCGCTACCAACGCGGTTCAGGCGCGCCAGTTTCTGGCCACAGGACTCACAGTGCTCGAGGTGAGCCGATACGCAAAGTGCCTGGCTTAACGGCAGGCTGCCCGCGGAGTAGGCGGCCAATAATTCTTCAAAGGGGTGGTTGGTTGATTTGCTCATGGTTACCTCACGACCAGTACTTCGAGTTTCTTGAGCGCCAGTCGAACACGCGATTTAACGGTGCCCAATGGCAGCTTCAGCTCGTCGCTGGCTTGTTGATGACTTTTCCCCTCCAGGTACACTTTGGTTAAGATTTCGGATTGTTCACGCGGCAGCTGCTTCAGGCCCTCTCTGATGCTTTCCTCCACCCGGCTTTGTTGCGCCAGCTGGAACGGATCGGGGCCCTCGTCTTCCATCTCGTTGAACATGTCGGTCGGATCGATTTCCGTGGCATAGCGGCTGTTGCGACGCAGGTAGTCGATGCGACAGTTACGGGCCAGGGTGAAGATCCAGGTGTTAAGATTTGCGAGGCTGGGATTATAGCTCGCCGCTTTCAACCACACCCGGGTCATGACCTCCTGCACCAGCTCGTCAGCGACGAGATCGGATCCCGGCTCGCGCGCCAGGCTGTAGGCGCGAATTTGCGGTGCATAATGGTCGAATAGCTCGGCGAAAGCCGATTTGTCCCGATCCTGGGCCACGCGCTTCATAGAGGCGCTCAGCGCTACTAGCTTGTCCCCAGGACTTGCTCGTTTGGTCATGCTCGACATTATACAGGCTCGAATCTTGATTGTGAGCGTTTATACGGGGTGCCAACAGATCTGGATCACCGTGATCCAAAACAAAATACAGGCCGTATAGAAACCACACTAACCGTAAGCCAAACGAGAGCGAATACCCCGAATGAAAACCGACACACCACTGCTAGAGCGTTTTAAGGACTACTTTAGAGTCCTGCACGCGTCCGACCTTAGCAAATTGCGAGACCTTTACGATCAGGGCATCGTTTTCAAGGACCCGGTGCATGAAATCAGGGGACTGGTCGAGCTTGAAGATTACTTCACCTCGATGTGTGCCGATTTGAGCGACTGCCGTTTCGAGTACCTGGACGAGCTGGTTACCGAAGATGCCGCCTATATCAAGTGGATGATGCACTTCAAACACCCGAAACTGGGCAACCGGTTGATCAGCGTCCGCGGCGTCAGCCATCTCAAGATTGGCGACAAGATCGAGTTCCATGAAGACTTCTACGACATGGGCGCGATGCTGTACGAACAGCTGCCGCTGCTGGGTAACGTTACTCGCTGGCTCAAGCTAAGACTGGCGAGCTGATAATATGAATACCAGGATACAGAAAGTAGTCTGGGTCACCGGTGCCAGCAGCGGCCTCGGTCGCAGCCTGGCGCTGGCGCTGGCCGCCAGCGGTAACCAGGTGATCGCTTCCGCCCGCAACCAGCAAGCGCTCGAGCAGCTCGCGGAACTCGATTCGAATATCGTCGCTCTGGCCTGCGACATTACCGACAAGGCCGCTCTCGAGTCGGCGGCAAAACGTATTGCCGAAGTGTCGCCGCATCTCGACCAGGTAATCCTCAACGCCGGTAGCTGCGAGTATCTCGATTTTCCTGATCCGGACTGGGCCGCGGTCCGCCGCGTCATGGAAATAAATTTCTTCGGCACCGTCAATTGCGTCGAGATGGCGCTGCCATTGTTGCGCCAGGCAACGAACCATCGGCCTCATATCGTTGCCGTGGCGTCGCAGGTGACCGCCGCGCCGTTTCCGCGGTCGGAGGCATATGGCGCGTCCAAGGCCGCAATGCAGTACTTCTTCGAAAGCCTGCGTATCGACCTTGTTGCCGAAGGTATCGATGTGAGCGTCGTCAACCCGGGGTTTGTCGATACCCCTCTGACCCGCAAGAACGACTTTGAAATGCCGTTCCTGATGGATGTCGACGAGGCGGCGAAGCGTATCGTAAAAAATATCGAATCGCGGCCGTGGAGCTACAGCTTTCCTCTGCGACTGTCAGCAACGTTGTGGCTGTCGAAGTTGATGCCGCGCACCTGGCAGAAAATTGTGGCGCCGAAAACAGAACAATCTACGACCGAATCGAAAAGGGGAGCATAAGAATGAATATCGCAATCATCGGCGCCGGCATATCCGGCCTGACCGCCGCCTACTACCTGCGCCAGGGGCACAACATCACCGTCTACGAATCAGCGCCTCGAATCGGCGGGCATACCGCAACCGTCGATATCGAGCACCGGGGCCGCGAGTACGCGATCGACACCGGTTTCATCGTTTACAACGACTGGACGTACCCCATGTTTATCGAGCTGCTGGATGAGCTCGGAATCGAGACCCAGCCGACGGAAATGAGTTTCAGCGTGCGCTGTGACGACAGTGGCATCGAATACGGGGGAAATAACCTGAATACCCTGTTCGCGCAGCGTCGCAACCTGCTGCGCCCGTCGTTTCATGGCATGCTGCGGGACATACTTCGATTCAATCGCGAGGCGGTGCGTGATCTCGAGAGCGGGCGTATAGCGGTCGAGACCACGCTGGGGGAGTATCTCGAGGCGAACCGTTATGGCGAGGCCTTCATTTTCCAGTACCTGTTACCGATGGGATGTGCGATCTGGTCCGCGTCGACCGACCGCATGATCGATTTCCCGCTGCTCTTTTTCACCCGATTCTTCAAGAATCATGGCTTGCTGAGCGTCAACGATCGTCCCCAGTGGCACGTTATCAAGGGCGGCTCCAGAAGCTATCTAGAGCCGCTAACCCGTGAATTCAGCGAATCGATCCAGCTTAATGCGAAAGTTTCCTCGGTGCGTCGGCGCCAGGATTCGGTGGAGCTGGTGATGGCCAACGGCCGTACGCTGCAATACGACCAGGTCATTTTCGGATGCCATAGCGACCAGGCGCTCGCGCTGTTGGCCGATGCAACCCATGCGGAGCGTGATGCGCTGACCGCGATTCCCTACCAGGAGAACGAAGTGGTGCTGCATACCGATGAAAGCCTGTTGCCGCAGCGTCGTATTGCCTGGTCGAGCTGGAATTACTGGTTACGCGAGCGCTACCAGGAACGAGCGGTTCTAACCTACGACATGAACATCCTGCAGGGTCTTGAATCGGATACGACCTTTTGTGTTACCCTGAATGCGACGGAATCGATTGCAGCCGATAAGATTATCGAGACCTTTAACTACAGCCATCCCGTGTTTTCACTGGACTCGGTGGCGGCCGCCGCGAGGATCAACGACTTCAACGGGCTTAATCGCACCTGGTTCGCCGGCGCCTACCTGGGCAATGGTTTTCACGAGGACGGCGTCGTTAGCGGTCGCCGCGTGGCCGAGGCGATCAATCGAATCGCGCCAGCATCCAGCGACGAAGCCTCCCTGCTGCCGGAAGTCGCCTGTGCATAGCGCGATCTACCAGGGCTATCTGCGCCACCGTCGTTTCACGCCGCGGCCGCATCGTTTTACCTACCAGGTATTCATGATGTACCTGGACCTGGACGAACTTGACGAGGTGTTCGCGTTGTCGCCCCTGTGGTCCCGCAAGAGCTGGCGCCCCGCGCAATTTCGACGCGCCGATTTCCTCGGCGATCCCGATATGCCGCTGAAACAGGCGGTGCGTACCCGTATTCACGAGGCGACCGGGGAGTGGCATGACGGAGCAGTCCGCATGCTCGCAAACCTGCGCTACTACGGTTTCAATATCAACCCGATCTGCTGTTACTACTGCTTTGACGCCGCCGAGGCGCTGCGCTACATCGTCGTCGAGGTGACCAACACCCCGTGGAACGAGCGCCAGAGCTACGTGTTGTCATGTGATCCGGAAAAAAACTATCAGCGTATCGATTTCGATAAACAGATGCATGTTTCCCCGTTTAATCCGATGGACATGAGGTACCGCTGGTGCAGCAATAACCCCGCCCGGATGTTAAGCCTCAACCTGGAGACTGAAATGGACGGCGAGGTTCACATGGATGCAACCATGGCATTGCGGCGGCGCGAAATCGGTTCCGCCAGCCTCGCCGGAATCCTGCTACAGCATCCCTGGATGACGGCAAAGGTCGCGGCGGCGATTTACTGGCAGGCGTTGAAACTCTGGATCAAGCGCAACCCTTTTTACGATCATCCCGCCACCGGGAAGCGGGATGGGCTGGATCAACCAACAATAACGAGACTGAAGACGAAGACATGAACTCCATTAATCCATCCGCAGTCAGTACGCGGGAAACTCAGGGCTGGCTGGGCAATTTTGCCAAGAACCAGTTACTCAAACGCCTCAGGCAGATGCCACGCGGTTACCTGTTAATCGAGGAAGGGGACGAGCTATACAGCTTCGGCGATCCCGATGATAGCGTCGGCGTCAGGGCCAAAATCGTTATCAAGGACGCCGGGGCCTATCGTGACATCGCCTTCGGCGGTTCGATCGGCGGCGCCGAGGCCTACATGCGCGGTAAGTGGACGACGCCGAACCTGCTAGACGTGGTGCGCCTGATGTCGATCAACATCGATTTTCTGAACGCGATGGACGATGACAAGCCGGTTTTTCAGCGCATGGCGGACAAGATGTTTCACTTTCTCAACCGTAATACCGAGAAACGGGCGAAGGACAACATATCGAGCCACTATGATCTCAGCAACGAATTCTTTTCGCTGTTCCTCGATCCGGAAATGATGTACTCATCGGCTATTTTCCCGCATCCCGATGCCGATCTCGATGAGGCCGCGCTTCACAAGCTCGAAGTCATTTGCCGCAAACTCGACCTGCAGCCCAGCGACCATCTGCTTGAAATTGGCACCGGCTGGGGCGGCCTTGCGGTTTACGCCGCGAAAAACTATGGCTGCCGGGTTACGACCACCACGATCTCGAAAGAGCAATACGAGGCGGCCTGCCGGCGGGTGCGCGACGCCGGTCTGGACGATCGGATCACGGTACTGTTCGAAGATTATCGCAACCTGAGCGGGCGCTTCGACAAGCTGGTTTCGGTCGAAATGATCGAAGCAGTGGGCCACGAGTACTACAAACAGTACTTCAGCGGCTGCGCTTCGTTACTGAAAAGCGACGGCCTGATGTTGCTGCAGGCGATCACGATTCCGGATCAGCGCTTCGAGTACGCGCAGAAGTCGGTCGATTTCATTCAGCGCTACATCTTCCCGGGCGGCTCGCTGCCCAGCCATGAGGCGATTCTGTCTTCGGTGAAGAAGCATACCGACCTGCTGATGGTCGGGATGCAGGAAATCGGTGAGGATTACGCCCGCACGCTCGAGATCTGGCGCGAGCGGTTCGTGGCAAAACTGGACGACGTAAAGGCGCTGGGTTTCGATGATTACTTCATCCGTATGTGGAACTACTACCTGTGCTAC
>JAAUYE010050197.1_pt1 | contig 11433 bp, 14 predicted proteins | sample 7278081 | NCBI WGS metagenome assembly JAAUYE01 (sample SAMN14350131, study PRJNA611818) | marine sediment metagenome | isolation source: surface marine sediment (0.6m) | place: French Polynesia: Moorea | collected 2018-08
CCGTCTTCGTCCCCTTCGGGAGGCGGAATGTCACGGACGATCGCTTCGAGCAGCTCCGGTACGCCGACACCCGTCTTGGCGCTGACTTCGACGGCGTTCTGGGCCTCGATGCCGATAATGTCCTCGATCTCGGCCTTAACCCGCTCGGGCTCGGCCGCCGGCAGGTCGATCTTGTTGAGGACCGGCAGCACCTCGAGCCCCTGGTCGATCGCGGTCGTGCAGTTCGCGACGCTCTGCGCCTCGACGCCCTGCGCCGCGTCAACGACCAGCAATGCGCCTTCGCAGGCCTCGAGCGAACGCGACACCTCGTAGGAAAAGTCGACGTGTCCCGGCGTGTCGATGAAATTGAGTTCGTAGGTATGGCCATCCTGGGCCTTGTAATCGAGCGAGACGCTCTGGGCCTTGATCGTGATGCCGCGTTCGCGCTCGAGGTCCATGGAATCCAGCACCTGGTCCGCCATCTCGCGCTCGGAGAGCCCGCCACAGTACTGGATAAACCGGTCGGCCAGCGTCGACTTGCCGTGGTCTATGTGAGCGATGATCGAGAAATTACGTATGCGGTCCATCGAAGCCTGGTATCCGTGTGAGTGCCTGGCGGTCGAGATGATACTGGCAGATGACCTCGCCGTCATATTCGACGACAGGTACCCGCGCGGTGTATTCGAGCCGCCAGTCCTCGCGCGAGTCGATATCGTGCACGGCCACTTCGAAGCGGCCGCGCACGAGCGGCAGCAGTTCCTCGATCAGCACTTCGCAGAGGTGACAGCCCTGCCGGCTATAGACGTCAATGGTCTTCAACAGAGCCGCTCGATCGTGGGTGTGAAGCTGCGCAGGCACGGCCCCTGGCGCAGCCGCCAGCGGCTGGCGGCCAGCCCGCCGCCCAGCCCCGCCAGTGCGGCCAGCGCCGCAGCAGTGTCCCCGAGCGCGAGCGCATAGGCAAAGGCAGCCCCCGCCAGCGCGCCGGTGAGTGGAAAGCCGTACACGGTAACGGCCGCCTGCAACAGGTTCTGAGGCGCAAGGGACACCTCGACCCTGTCGTCGACATGGGGATTCAGGCCCTCAGGGACCGCGACTTCGATTTGCCGGCGTCCGCCGGGCTGCAGCAGTCCCGCGCCGCAGCCCTTGCCGGACGCGCAGCGTGGGCACGCTGCCGCCGTGTCGACTTCCACGACCGCGCGCGCACCGTCGCGGCTGTCAACGAGTGACAAGACTCTGCCAGTGGGGTTTTCCATGGGGCTATTCTAGTTCGGCCGCATCGATGTCGCGATCTTCTCGACGGTTGCGGCGGGTACCTCGCCGACGGCGGTTACGTGGAAGCCGTCGGTTTTGACGCTGTACGAGTTCGATGACCCGACGCTGGACTGTCGGGCGAAGTTGCTGTCGCTGGCAGGCTCGATGAATACCGAAACGTTCGCCAGCCCGTCGCTGTACAGAATGTGGGTGACAACCGTGTTCCTGGCTTCCAGCTTTTCTTCATGCGTCGACACGACACGGAATCCCGCGGGCAGGTCATCGCTCTGCCACGGGCTGTTCACGATGTGGGTCACCTTGCGTTTGGGCTGGGTGAACCAGCGGAAATTCTCGGTACTGATTGACGGCGCCAGGGCGCTGGCGTGAATATTCCCGCCCAGCTTGATATCGGCAAACCTGACCTGCTCGATCGCCTCGCCGTCCTGGTTGATCAGCTTTGTCTGCAATGGAAACCCGGTTTCGATGTCGAGCCAGATGCGGTGGCCGAACCGATACTCGTCGTGCGGCCGAATCGCCAGCAGTACGCTCTTGCGCCCGGCCACCCGGTCTTCGCGAACGATCGAGACGTCGTATTCGCTGCCGAAGCGGATATCACCCGCCGGTAGAGACGAGAACAACGCGCTCTGGTCGTTCCACTCCTCGACGAGCACCGATTTCTTGTCGGGCAGGATGCACTGCACCTCGTTGCCGTGGCGAATGATCTCGAGGCCGTTGCCTTCCTGCACGATGACTTTCTCGCGTACAACGCCATCCTCTACGACGTGGACGACCTTGAGCGCCTCGACCTTGTCGTTCTGGATACGGATGACGGTGCCTTCATAATTCGCCGTCTGCACGGCGCTGGCCATCTTGTCCAGCCAGTCGCTCGGCGGCCCGTCCTGCGCCTGCGCAACGCCAGCCAGAGCCAACGCAACGACTGTCGCTGCGAGCTTGTGGCGTTTGACTATCGTCATGAGATCAGGGCGCGGGCGTTTCGGCGTCTTTATCAGCTTCGGCGTCCGCTTCAACCGTTTCGGTGGCCGTCTCGACGCCAAGGGCTAGATCCTCCGGCACCTGGAAGTCAACCAGTCTCGGGTTGATGCTGTTGGCGCCGATGAACGAAGCCGTTTCGTTATGCATCTGGTAGTAGTCGCGCAGCGGGTCATTGTCGACCTGTGGCACCGTATAGCTGCCATCGTCAGCCTCTGCAACGGCGGGCGCCGGCTCGATGACATCAGGTCCAGTCGATAGCTGCTGCAGCCCGACCAGCGCGACCAGTGCGACCGTTGCCGCGATGGCAAAGCCCGCGAGAGGCCGGACAAAGCGCGCTGGCGCGTCCGGCTCTTCCGACGTGTCCTGCTGCACGTTCTGGTCGTCCAGCTCCGCCGCAATGCGCTGCCGCAGTTGCGCCATGCCGACGACGATCTTCTCGCCGCGCATGACACGGCCGACGGCCATGTACTCGGCCGCCTGCTGTCGCAGTTCGCCATCCTGGCACAGCCGTCGCAATAACAGTTCCGCTTCGTTTTGTGGCAACTCGCCATCCACGAAAGCTGAAATCTGCATCTTTATTGCATCATTCATTGTTCCCCGCCCTTTTATCGCACCAGGGTGCCGACTTTCTTGCCGATCGCGTCCCGGGCCCTGAAAATTCTCGATCGCACGGTGCCCACGGGACAGTCCATGGTCTGCGCAATCTCTTCATAACTCATTCCATCGAGCTCGCGCAAGATGATCGCCGTTCTGAGATCATCCGGCAGCGCCTCGATGGCGCGCTCCAGTGTTTCCTGCAACTCCCTCGACAGCGTTACGCCCTCGGGGTCGTCTGTTTCCTTGAGTTTGGCATGCAACCCGTACTGATCAGGGTCCTGCATGTCCAGCTCGATGTCCATCGGCCGCCGCCGCTGTGCTGCTAGATAGTTCTTCGCGGTATTCACAGCGATGCGGTAAAGCCACGTGTAAAACGCGCTGTCACCGCGGAACCGAGGCAATGCCCTGTAGGCCTTGATAAAGGCCTCCTGGGTGATGTCCAGCGCCTGTTCCGGGTCACGCACATATCGCATTACCAGGTTGACTATCTTCTGCTCGTACTTGAGCACAAGCAGGTCAAACGCGCCCTTGTCGCCTTTCTGGACCCGTTTGACCAGTTCCTTGTCGGTTGATTCAGTCGCCATTAGAGGTGCGATCCGCCGACACCGGGATAGACCGGCCGGGGTCGGGAAAGTTCTGCGAAAACTAAGTCCATGTTTGTCAAAATGTGACGCCGGTCGCGGCCGGGAAATGGTAGCAGTTTCAGCCCCCTGCTCCCAAGTGCCGCCAGATGACCTGCAGGCGCCGCCAGTCCTTGTTTTTCGCGGCCTTGCGGCGCAACAGCAGCCCGCATCGCCGCCCTCCCGCGATTTCGATCCGCAGCCATGCAAACCCGTTTGTCACGACACTGCCGGCGCACAGGGTGGCCGCCACGCACTGCCCGTCGCTCGAGAACGCCTGGATGCTGCGGTCGTGATGCAGACGAATTCGCTCGCATCGCTTATACCCGGAAGCTATAAGCCACAGATCGCGGCTGCCGACGAGGCACCAGGCCAGTACGCCGAGCGTTTTCCACGGTACACCCGCCGGCAATGTGGCAATGGCCAGCGCGCCGCACGCCAGTGCGCCGGCACCCGTGGCGAGGACGATGGTACGTGAGGGGCCATCGGGTTCAAGATCGGTGGAGTATGACGTCGACGACACGTTGCAATGCGGGCTCCGGTGTCTGGTTATTCAACAGGTAGCCCACGAGCTCCGGGTCCGGAAGCGCCAAAAGCGCCTCGAACGCCCGTTTATCCGCTGCAGACGCGTCGTCGTAATGATTGTCGAGGTAAGCGACGAGCAGCTGGTCGAGTTCGCGCATTCCTCGTCGGCATTGCCACCTCAGCCTGGTCAATAACGCCTCGCGACCAGCATTTTCTTGGTCTCTGCAATCGCCCTGGCCGGATTGAGATCCTTCGGGCAGGCCTGCGTGCAATTCATGATGGTATGGCAACGGTACAGACGGAATGGATCCTCGAGTTCATCGAGCCGTTCGCCGGTTGCCTCGTCACGCGTATCGACGAGCCAGCGGTATGCCGCCAGCAGGGCCGCAGGACCGAGGTAACGATCGCTGTTCCACCAGTAGCTCGGGCAGCTTGTCGAGCAGCAGGCGCACAATATGCAGGCCGACGGCTCATTGATCAGTTCCTGGTCCTCCTTGCTCTGCAAACGCTCGCGGTCCGGAGGCGGCGGCGTGCGCGTCTGCAGCCACGGCTTGATCGACGCGTACTGCGCATAGAAGTTGGTCAGATCCGGGACAAGATCCTTGACGACCGGCATGTGCGGCAGCGGGTAGATCCTGACGTCGCCCTTGATGTCGTCGATCGAGCGCGTACAGGCCAGCGTATTGCCGCCGTCGATGTTCATGGCGCAGGAACCGCAGATACCCTCGCGGCACGAACGGCGGAACGTCAGCGTGGGGTCGATCTCGTTCTTGATCTTGATCAGCGCATCGAGAACCATCGGACCGCAGCTGTCGGTGTCAACCTCGTAGGTGTCGACGCGCGGGTTTTCACCGCTGTCAGGATCGTATCGATAGACTGCGAAGCGACGCACGTTCGTCGCCCCCTCCGCGGGAAAGTGCTTTCCTTTGCGAATACGCGAGTTCTTTGGCAGACGAAATTCAGCCACTTGGTACTCCTAGTAGACCCTGGCCTTGGGCGGAATCGCATCGACCTCGTCGGTCAGCGTGTCCAGGTGCACGGGGCGATAGTCAAACGTCGCCTTGCCGGCGTTATCGACCCAGGCGAGCGTGTGCTTCATCCAGTTCTCATCGTCACGGTCCGGATAATCCTCGCGCGCGTGTGCACCGCGGCTTTCGAGCCGATTGACCGCCGACTCGATCGTGGCAACCGCGTTCAGCATCAGGTTCTCGAGCTCCATGGTCTCGATGAGATCCGTGTTCCAGACGAGCGACCGATCCGAGACCTTGACGTCGGCCAGCGTGGCGAAGGTCTTGCCCAGCAGCTCGGCGCCCTCCTCGAGGGTCTCACCCGTGCGGAACACGGCTGCATGGCTCTGCATGATCTTCTGCATCTCGAGACGAATCTCGGACGTCGGCCGGTTACCGTCGGCATTACGCAGCCGATCGATGCGCTCGACACTGTCCTGGCCCGCATCATCGGGCAGCGGCTTGTGGCGCGCGCCCGGCGTCATCGACTCCTGGCAGAAGTGCGCCGCAGCGCGGCCGAAGACGACGAGGTCGAGCAGCGAGTTCGATCCCAGCCGGTTGGCGCCATGAACCGAGACGCAGGCCGCCTCGCCGACGGCCATCAGGCCCGGCACGACGGAGTCGGGGTCGCCGTCCCTGAGCGTTACGACCTCGCCGTTGAAGTTCGCGGGTATGCCGCCCATGTTGTAGTGCACAGTCGGCAATACCGGGATCGGTTCCTTCGACACGTCGACGCCCGCGAAGATGCGCGCCGACTCGGCGATGCCCGGCAGCCGCTCCTCGATAACCTCGGGTCCGAGATGCTCGAGATGCAGGTGTATGTGGTCCTGCTCGCCGCCCACGCCGCGCCCCTCGCGAATCTCGATCGTCATCGAGCGGCTCACGACGTCGCGCGAGGCGAGGTCCTTGGCATTCGGAGCATAGCGCTCCATGAAGCGCTCGCCGTCAGAGTTGGTCAGGTAACCGCCCTCGCCGCGCACGCCCTCGGTGATCAGGCAGCCCGCGCCGTAGATGCCGGTTGGATGAAACTGAACGAATTCCATGTCCTGCACCGGCAGGCCGGCCCGCAGCACCATCGCACTGCCGTCACCCGTGCAGGTGTGTGCCGACGTGCACGAGAAGTAGGCGCGGCCGTAACCGCCGGTCGCGAGTATGACCTGGTGGGAGCGGAAGCGGTGCAGCCGGCCGGTCGCGAGGTCGATCGCAACGACACCGCGACAGGCGCCGTCCTCCATGATCAGGTCGACGGCGAAGTACTCGATATAGAACTCGGCATCGTGCTTGAGGGACTGCTGGTACAGCGTGTGCAGCATCGCATGGCCGGTGCGATCGGCCGCGGCGCAGGTTCGATGTGCGGTTCCCTCGCCGAAATGCGTCGTCATGCCGCCGAAAGGCCGCTGGTAGATCTTGCCTTCCTCGGTGCGCGAAAACGGCACGCCATAGTGCTCGAGTTCGATGACCGCATCGGGCGCTTCCTTGCACATGTATTCGATCGCATCCTGGTCGCCGAGCCAGTCCGAACCCTTGATGGTGTCGTACATGTGCCAGCGCCAGTCGTCTTCGCCCATGTTGCCGAGCGCCGCGCTGATGCCGCCCTGCGCAGCGACCGTGTGGCTGCGCGTCGGAAAGACCTTGGTGATGCAGGCGGTATCGAAGCCGGCCTGCGCGAGCCCGAACGTCGCCCTGAGACCGGCGCCACCGGCCCCGATAACGACGACGTCATAGCTATGATCGATAAATTCGTAGTCGCTCATGCGCCCAAACCGATTCTGAGAATTGCGTAAATCGAAACGACTGCCACGAAGACGTGGACAAACCGCGACAACACCAGTGAAGTGATCTTGAGACCGTGCGAATGCACGTAGTCTTCAATGACCACCTGGACACCGAGGTAGGAATGATAGGCGACGGTCAGGCACAGCAATGCCAGCAGCACCGTGTTGATCGGTCGGCCGATGAACTCCACCACGGTGTAGTGCTCGAGCGAAGGCAGGCCCAGCAGCGAAACAACGAACCACAAGCCGAGCAAAACGAGCGCCACGCCTGACACGCGTTGGCCCCACCAGTGATCGGTGCCGTCTTTCGCGGTGCCGAGGCCAAGGACCCGACCCAGTGGCGCGCGCAGGCTCACAGCAGCACCCAGAAGGCGGCAGTCGCCACGACAGAGAGGCCGAGGACGAACCACGCCGAGCGGTTCGCCTGGTGCTTCTCGAAGCCGTGCCCGGCATCCCAGACAAGGTGCCGGATGCCGTTGGCGAGGTGATAAAAGAATGCGAACGTCCAGCCGATCAGCAGCAGCCGGCCGAACGGCGATGAAATCAGCGCCGTGAATTCTTCGTATTCCACCGTGCCCGCGGCTGCGCTAACCAGCCAGGCAGCCAGCACCAGGAAACCGACGGCCATCGCCAGGCCGGTTCCCCGGTGCAGGATCGACAGCGTCATTGTGATGGGCCAGCGGTAGATCGAGAGATGCGGTGATAAAGGCCTTTCAGTATTGCTCATAAGTGCCTGATCTTAAGATGCTTATTCTTCAGAAATCTATGCAGCGACCGGCTTTTTCCCAGTCGCCGTAACGGGTCGGATCGGGCCCGTCGCGGCCACCGATTTCCTTCGGCTGTTCCGGCTCGGGCTCCTGCTCCAGGTCCTGTTTTTCCTTGTCCTCGTCTGGCATTTCGAAAGTATGCCAGACCCCGTGACAGCGTGCATAAGCCGGGTGTACCAGTGTGTAACAGGGTAGAATTCGACGCCCATGAACGACATCCCCTACAGCACGATAACGGTCTCCGGCGACGACGCATTCGAATTCTTGCAGGCGCAGCTGGCTGGCGATCTGAACGAAATGTCCGACGGCGGATTGTCCGCCTGGTGTAATCCGAAGGGCCGCGTGATCTGCCTGTTCCGCGCCCGGAAATCGGAGGCCGGCTTCGAGCTTGCCCTGCCTGCGGAACTCGCGGACGCGGTCGTCAAGCGGCTGACGATGTTCCGTTTCCGGTCGAAGGTGGAATTCAATCTCGCGGCCTCCGCTGCCGATACGCTGGGTATCGCCAGCAGCTACGAGGACTGGCGCCTGGATAACCTTCGGGCCGGCATTGCCGAGATTCTCGCGGCGCAGTCCGAGGAATTCACCCCGCACATGCTGAATCTCGACCTGCTTGGCGCCGTGAGCGTGAGCAAGGGCTGCTATCCGGGCCAGGAAATCGTTGCCCGTACGCACTTTCGCGGCGCGACCAAGCGGCGCATGCTGCGCTTCGAGAGCGCGGCGCCCGTGGCGCCGGGTGACAAGGTATCCCTGGAGGGCCGCGACATCGGCGAGGTGCTGAACGCCATCGGCAATGACCTGCTCGCGGTCGTGCCCGTGGCGAACGCCGGCGACGCATTAACCGTGAATGGTGTTCAACTGGTAAACTTGCCGCTTCCCTACCTCGAATAATCACAACAACCAGGGGGGCAACATGATTCGTTGGTTGAAGATCGCACTCGCGGCGTTCGTTTCCGCGTTCTGCATGTTCTACGCGGCGCAGAACATCGTCAATCACGGCCAGGCCATGTGGTTCGTCGAGACCATGGTCTCGATGCAGGGGCATGAGGCCTATCCCGACAGCATAATCCCGGCCGTACGCTCGCCGATTATTGTCGGCATCATGCTGTGGATCATCATCCTGCTCGAGATTACGGCTGGGTACCTGGCCGGCAAGGGCGCCGTCGACATGTTCGTCGCGCGCAATGCCGATGCGGAGACGTTCAACGCGTCCAAGACCAACGCGCTGGCAGGCGCGCTGGTCGGGGTTCTCATCTGGTTCGGGATATTCGGTGCTTTCGGCGGCGCGTTGTTCCAGATGTGGCAGGTTGAGGCCGGCGTTAACGCGTTGCGGGACGCGGGGATGTTCTCGATCCAGCTCGGGGTGATCTGGATGATTCTGAAGCGTAACGACTAGTCGAACGCTTCCGGCCGCATATGCGGGAACAGCAGCACGTCGCGTATGGACGCCGAGTCGGTCAGCAGCATCACAAGCCGGTCAATACCGATGCCAATGCCCGCTGTCGGGGGCATGCCGTACTCGAGCGCACGAATGTAGTCGTGGTCGAATGACATCGCTTCGTCGTCGCCCGCCGCCGCCTGCTCCACCTGCTGGCGGAACCGGTCAGCCTGGTCCTCGGGGTCGTTGAGCTCCGAGAAACCATTCGCGATCTCGCGACCCGCGATGATGAGCTCGAAACGATCGGTCACGAACGGGTCGGCGTCATTCTTGCGCGCCAGCGGCGAGACTTCGGCCGGGTACTGGATGACGAACGTGGGCTCGCGGAGGTTCGCCTCGCCCGTCGCCTCGAAGATCTCGAGCTGCAACTTGCCGGCGCCATAATTGTCCTTGACGGGCGCACCGATTTTTTCGCAGTACGCTGCGAGATAGTCGCGGTCGCGGACTTTCGACATGTCAAAGTCAGGGTTGAACTTCTGGATGGCTTCTTCGATCGTCAGACGCGGAAACTTCTTCCCGAAGTCATACGTTTCGCCCTGGTACTCGACGACCGTTGTGCCATTCACGGCATCCGCCATCCCGTGCAGCATCGCTTCCGTGGAATCCATCCAGTCGCTGTAGTCGGCGTAGGCGCGATACGCTTCCATCATCGTGAACTCGGGATTGTGCTGCGTGGACACACCCTCGTTGCGGAAGTTGCGGTTGATCTCGTACACGCGATCGAAGCCGCCTACGATCAGACGCTTGAGATTCAGCTCCGGCGCTATACGCAGGAACAGCGGCATGTCGAGCGCGTTGTGATGCGTGGTGAACGGGCGGGCGATCGCGCCACCCGGGGTGACCTGCATCATCGGCGTTTCCACTTCCAGAAAATCGAGCGACTCGAGGAAGCCACGCATGTAAGTGATGATCTCCGAGCGCTTGCGAAACACCTCGCGGCTCTTCTCGTTGATGATCAGGTCTACGTAACGCTGGCGATAGCGCGTCTCCTGGTCCGAGAGACCCGCCCATTTCTCGGGTAGTGGACGCAATGACTTGGTCAACAGGCGCACTTCGTCGGCCAGCACCGTCAATTCGCCGGTCTTGGTGCGCATCAGAACGCCTTTCGCCGCGACGATGTCGCCGACGTCCCACTTCTTGAAGGCCTGGTAAACGCCCTCGGGCAGGCGGTCGCGTTCCAGGCGAATCTGGATCTGGCCCGAGCGATCCTGCAGCTTGATGAAGCTCGCCTTGCCCATGACGCGCTTTGCCATCATGCGCCCACCGACGCTCACCGTAATCTGTTCCTCGGTCAGCGCGTCATTGTCGTGCGCGTGAAACGTCTGGTGCAGCTCGCCTGCAGTCGCATTGCGCCGGAAGTCGTTCGGGAACGGGTTGCCCTGCTCCCTGAGAGCATCGAGCTTGCCACGCCTTTCGGCAATCAGCTTGTGTTCGTCCGGCTTGTTGGTGTCGTCAGTCACGCTTTATCCAGTTCCTTACAGGCCCTGCTTGAGGCTGGCCTCGATGAAGTCGTCCAGGCCGCCGTCAAGTACGGCCTGAGTGTTACCGGTTTCGACGCCGGTGCGCAAATCCTTGATGCGGCTCTGGTCGAGCACGTAGTTGCGAATCTGGTTACCCCAGCCCACGTCAGCTTTGCCCTCTTCGACCGTCGCGGCCGCCGCCTGGCGCTCGCGCAGCTCGATCTCGTAGAGCTTGGCCTTGAGCTGGTTCATGGCCTGGGCCTTGTTCTTGTGCTGCGAGCGGTCGTTCTGACACTGCACGACCGTGTTGGTCGGCAGGTGCGTGATACGCACGGCCGACTCGGTTCGATTGACGTGCTGGCCGCCCGCGCCCGAGGCGCGGTAAACGTCGATTCGCAGGTCGGAGGGATCGATCTCGATATCGATGTTGTCGTCGACTTCCGGTGACACGAACACCGACGCGAACGAGGTATGGCGGCGGTTGCCGGAGTCGAACGGCGACTTGCGTACCAGCCGGTGGACGCCCGTCTCGGTGCGCAGCCAGCCGTAGGCGTATTCACCCACCATGTGGACGGTCGCGCTCTTGAGGCCGGCCACTTCGCCAGCGGACGCCTCGATCACCTCGGCCTTGAAGCCATGTTGCTCGGCCCAGCGCAGGTACATGCGCAGGATCATTTCGGCCCAGTCCTGGGCCTCGGTGCCGCCGGCGCCCGACTGGATGTCGAGGTAAGCGCTGTTGGCGTCCAGCTCGCCCGAGAACATGCGCCGGAATTCAAGGGTCTCGAGCTGGGCCTGGAAACCGCCGATGTCGTTCTCGACCTCGGCAACCGTATCGGGGTCGTCTTCCTCGACCGCCATCGACAACAACTCGCCCGCATCGTCGAGGCCGGTAGCCAGCTCGTCGAGAACGACGACGATCTGCTCCAGCTGGGCGCGCTCCTGCCCGAGGGCCTGCGCCCGTTCCGGCTCATTCCACACGTCGGGTTGTTCGAGCTCGCGCTGGACCTCGGTCAGGCGTTCGGCC
>JAAUYE010037249.1_pt1 | contig 11424 bp, 8 predicted proteins | sample 7278081 | NCBI WGS metagenome assembly JAAUYE01 (sample SAMN14350131, study PRJNA611818) | marine sediment metagenome | isolation source: surface marine sediment (0.6m) | place: French Polynesia: Moorea | collected 2018-08
AACCTGTGAGGCTGGCGGGGACTGGGGCGCGGCAGCGTCGAGCGCCAGGGATGGCGCGAGCCGAGCGTCACAGTGACGTGCAGGGCGCCGCGCAGCGGCGGCCGGAGCGCCTGCCGCGCGCCAGTCGCCGCCAGCCGTTCGGATCAAGCTCGCACGAGCGGCGGAAGCGGGCCGATGCAAAAAAAAACGCCGGCGAAATGCCGGCGTTAATAGCTTGTTAGAAAGCTGTCCTTAACGGCTCGCGAGGTACTCGTTGAGGTCTTCCTGGATCGCGGCCTTGTCGACGTCTGCGCCGAGCTCGATCATGGCGTCGGCGAAGCGGCCGACGATGTCGTTCAGCGCGGCGTTATTGAGCTGGTTGAGGATGCCGATGCGGATCTGCGCCGGCTCCGACAGCGTGTTCCAGATAGCGAAGCCTTTTTCGCGGCAGCCGGTGACCAGTTCCTTTTCGCGGCCGGCGAATTCGTCCGGCAGGTTGAACACCACCAGGCTGGTCATGTTCGACGTGACCTTGCACCCCATGGACTCGACCGCGCGCCGCAGCGCCTTTTCGTAGAACGCGTAATCCGCGGCTTTCTGCGCGCGGCCGTGCTGCAGCAGCAGGCGCAGCGCCTCGTGGAAAGACGCGACCGCGTAACCCGAGTGGGTACGGTGATAGGCCGCGGCTTCGACGTCCTTGCCGTCGGCCACGCACCAGTGCTTGGCGTCGAAAATCGGGTTGTGGTCGTAGCTCGGGCAGCCGCGCTTTTTGATCAGCTCGATGACTTCGTCGCGAAAGCTGATCGGCGCGTAGGTCAGAGGCAGGCCGAGAATGCCCTTTTGCGGACAGGATGCCCAGGTCACGACCGCGGGGTAATCGTCGATATCGAAGTCGGCGATGCCGAGGCTGGAGACGCAGTCGACGATGCCCATCGCGTCGTGCCGGGCGCAGGCGTCGTTGAAACCCTGCAGGTCGTTGATGCGGCCGCTGCCGGTTTCCCAGTGCGCCATGAAGGCCCACATCGGCTTGTGCTCGGCGAGCGCGGCTTCGACCATTTCGCCGGTAACCGATTCACCGTGCGGCACGTTGATCGTAATCACGTTGGCCGGCTTCGGGTCCATCGGGTTGGCGGCGAGGTCTTCGACCGTGGAAGCCTTCAGGCGAATATTCAAATCGTCGATGCCGCTGAAGGTGCCGTTGACGAAGGTCACTACCTTGTCGCCGGGCAGAATCGGGGTAAAGGCGGTATCGAGCGCGCTCCAGCCGGTGCCGCAAACCGCGTAGGTGTAGACATTCCTGGTGCCGAACACCTGGCGCAGCATGTGCTTGGCCTCTTTCATGCCGCGCACGACGTCGGCCTGCATGTGATCGGCGCAGCCGGCGGCGGCAAAGCGCTCGAGCACGCGCGCGTCGGTATTGCCCGGTCCCGGACCGGCGGCCAGCGTTTCGGGAATTTCGAGTTGCGGGAAGATTTCGTACCCCTCGGAGGTACTTACTTTAAAGTCGGGTTGTGCTGCCATTTTTCGTCTCTCGTTTACTCTAAAAATTAAAATACAAAAAACGCCGCGAAATCGTTTCGCGGCCCGGAATTCGTCACTCGGGCCTGTAACCCCCGAGCGCCTGGGTAATCTCCTCGGCGGTTTGCCGGATCGCCGTGCCGAGCTCGGCCAGCCGCGCATCGGTTATGCGCGCCTTCGGCCCCGACAGCGAGATCGCCGCCAGCGCCTGTCCGTTTTCATCGAAGATCGGCGCCGCGACGCAGCGCAGACCGACCGCGTGCTCCTCGTCGTCGAGCGCGTAACCCTGCTGGCGCACCTGCTCGAGTTCGCCGCGCAGCCGCGCCGGGCTGTCGATGGTTTTTTCGGTAAACCTGGCCAGACCGCGGCGCTCGAGGATGCGGCCGACGCGGCGCTCGGACAGGTAAGCCAGCATCGCCTTGCCCACGCCGGAGGCGTGAATCGGCGAGCGGCTGCCGAGCCTGACGATCATGCGCATGACCTCCTCTGATTCGACCTGGCTGATAAACACGACCTCGCCGTCGTCGATGACGCCGAGGTTGACGGTCTCTCCGCACTGCTCGACCAGGGAATGCATGTGCGGTCGCGCGATCGACACGTAGTCGCGCCGGTTCAGGAACGCGTTGCCCACGGTAAACGCCTTCAGGCCGACAAACCACAGACCCCGATCGGCGTCCTGCTCGACGAACTGCATTTCCTCGAAGGTGCTGAGCAGGCGGTGAACGGTCGCGGCCGGCATACCCAGCTGGTACGACAGATCGGTCAACAGCATACCCTTGGGCGACTCCGCGAGCCGCTCGAGCAGGGTCAGCGCGCGCGTCAGCGACTGGTTTTTGCCTTCGCCGGCGCGGCCGCGCCCGCCCGGCGGGCGGCCGCGTTTGCGGTTTATACTGGTTACGCTGTTTGCCATGGTGCGAAATCTATCAGCCCGGGCCAAGTAAAACATGCGTTTATACGACATATTCTGTTTTAAAAAACTATTCCAATATGGATAGATAATTTACCTGTAACCAAATAAGTATTTGTTTTTATTGATTTTATACTTATAAAAATAATATTTCTATTTTTTGGAAATATTTTCCAAATTTATAAAAGCGTTGTTCCCGGAAACTCTTCCCATACCCGCACAGGACGGCAGAAAGCCAATCGGCGGCGAGGCGGTCGAGTCTGAATAGCGTGACGCCGGTTCAGGAAATTGTGTTATAAATCAAAGACACTTCGCGATAATTTCGAAATCGGATCTCAACCTGGAGCAAGAATGCGTATAGCGGTATATGGCAGCGGCGGTGTCGGCGGCTATTTTGGCGGTCGCCTGGCGCAGATCGGACAGGACGTTACCTTCATAGCGCGCAACGAAAGCCTTTCGGCGCTGCGTTCGCAGGGGCTCAAGGTCGGCAGCATCGCCGGCGATTTCGTCATCGACAAGATTCAGGCCACCAATAATCCGGCCGATGTCGGCGTGGTCGATTACGTTTTATGCTGCGTCAAGGCGTGGCAGGTGCCGGCGGCCGCGCGCGCAATGCAGCCGATGATTGGCGAGGATACGCTGGTCGTGCCGCTGCAGAACGGTGTCGAGGCGCCCGAACAGCTCGGAGAAATCATCGACCCGGCAAAGGTGCTCGGCGGCCTGTGCGCGATCGTCGCGTTCCAGGCGGGGCCCGGCCACATCAAACACAGCGGCGGCAACCCGCTGGTCCGCTTTGGCCACCTCGACAATCATGCCGACCCGCGCGTCAACACGCTGTCCGAAATATTCAATCACTGCAGCGGTGTCAAGGCGAGCATTCCCGACGATGTTCGCGTCGCGATGTGGCAAAAGTTCATGCTGATTACACCGTGGAGCGGGCTCGGCGCGGTGTCTCGCGCACCGCTCGGCATATTGCTCGAGCAGCCGGAAACCCGCGAACTGCTGGTGGAAGCAATCGAGGAAGTGTTTCAACTCGGACGCGCGCTGGACATCGGCCTGCCGTCGAACAGCGTCGAAAAAACGCTCAAAACCCTGGAGGGTCTGCCGCCGAACTCGACCAATTCGATGCAGCGCGACCTGATTCGCGGTCGGCCGTCGGAGCTGGATGCACAGAACGGCGCGGTCGTGCGCCTGGCCGGGGAAATCGACGTCGAGACGCCGGTCAACCGCTTTTTTCTGTACAGCCTGCGCTCGCTGGAACTGCGCGCGCGCGGCGCGCTCTCCTTCAACCGGCGCTCATCGCCGCGCGAGTGACTTGGCCTCGCGGCGCCGCGGGTGCAGCACGAACTCGGTGTAGCCGTTGGCAAACTCGCGCCCCTTGAAGACGAGGTCCAGCGCCCCCTGGAAAGCGACGCTGTTGTCGAAATCGGGCGCCATGTTGCGGTACTCCGGGTCGCCGGCGTTTTGCCGGTCGACGATTTCGGCCATCTTTTCGAACACCTTGCGCACCTGGGCTTCATTGGTAATGCCATGATGCAGCCAGTTGGCGATATGCTGGCTGGAGATCCGCAGGGTAGCGCGGTCTTCCATTAGATAAACGTCCGATATATCAGGTACCTTGGAACAGCCGACGCCCTGGTCGATCCAGCGCACGACGTAACCGAGGATGCCCTGCGCATTGTTCTCGAGTTCGCGAATCAATTCGCTTTCCTTGATCTCGCGCCCGTCGAGCACCGGGATCGTGAGGATATCGTCGAGACTCGCGCGCGGGCCCTGCGCCAGCGCCTGCTGGCGCACACCGACGTCGACCTGGTGGTAGTGCATTGCGTGCAGGCAGGCCGCCACTGCCGACGGTACCCAGGCTGTCGTCGCGCCGGCGCGCGGGTGCGCGATTTTCTGTTCCATCATCGCCGCCATGTTATCGGGCGCGGCCCACATCCCCTTGCCGATCTGGCCGTGCCCGGGCAAACCGGTCTCGAGGCCGATATCGACATTCCAGTCCTCGTAGGCCAGCAGCCAGCGCGACGACTTGATTTCGTTCTTCGGGATGATGGCGTCGGCTTCCATGCTGGTGTGAATTTCATCGCCGGTGCGGTCGAGGAAGCCGGTGTTGATGAAAACGACGCGCTCGCTGGCGGCGCGAATGCATTCCTTGAGATTGACCGTGGTGCGCCGCTCCTCGTCCATGATGCCGATCTTGAGCGTGCCGGCGTCGAGGCCGAGCGCGGTCTCGACGCGCGCGAACAGCTGCACCGCGGCGGCGACCTCCTCGGGGCCGTGCATTTTCGGCTTGACGATATACACGCTGCCGGTGCGGCTATTGCGAAAATCGCCGCTGCCGAGCAAATCGTGCTTGGCCGCGAGCGAGGTTACCATCGCGTCGAGGAAGGTTTCGGGCACTTCCTCGCCGCCGACGGTCACCGCATCGGTATACATGTGCGTGCCGACGTTGCGCACGAACATCAGGCTGCGCCCGGGCAGGCGAAAGCTCGAGCCGTCGGGCGCGATGTATTCGGGATCGGGATTGAGACTGCGCTCCATCGCCTCGTTGCCGCGCATCACGGTCGCCTTGAGGTCGCCCTTCATCAGCCCGTGCCAGTTGCGGTAGACACGCACCTTGTCCTCGGCGTCGACCGCGGCGACCGAGTCCTCGCAATCCATGATCGTCGTAATCGCCGACTCGATGCGCACGTCGTAAATATTGGCGAGATCGCCCTGGCCGATGTAATAACCCTCGCCGATAAGCAATTCGATATGCAGGTTATTGTTGCGAAACAGGATCGCAGCGGGCTCGTCGGGATCGCCGCGATAGCCGGCGAAACACTCGCGCCAGCCGAGCTCGGTTTTGCTGCCGTCGCCCATGACCGCGACCAGCTTGCCCGAGGCGACCTGGTACCTGACCACGTAAGCATGGCTGCCGACCGCGAGCGGCACCGCATGATCGAGAAAATCGCGTACGTAACGGATAACCTGCTGGCCGCGCACCGGGTTGTATTTGGCGGTGCGTTTGCAGCCCTCCCGCTCGGGGATGATGTCGGTGCCGTAAAGAGCATCGTAGAGGCTGTACCAGCGCGCGTTGGCGGCATTGAGCGCGTAACGCGCATTATCCACCGGCACCACCAGCTGCGGGCCGGCGATGACCCCGACCTCGTCGTCGACGTTCGGCGTGGTTACCTCGAAATCGCCGCCCTCGGGCACGAGGTAACCGATTTCCTCCAGGTAAGCCCGGTACTCGGCCGCATCGATACGGCCGAAGTGGGTCTTGTGCCAGGTGTCGAGTCTGGACTGCAGGTCGTCGCGCAGTTCCAGCAGGCGCCGGTTGTCCGGGCCCATGTCGGCAACGATATCGGCGAAAGACTGCCAGAAGCTGGCGCTGTCGACGCCGGTGCCGGGCGCGATTTCGTTGTCGATCAGGTCGTAAAGGCCGCGGTCTACGCTAAGACCGCTGATTTCAATTCGGCTGCTCATCGGTTTCTATCCAGTTTATATTTATTGTGAACGGGAGGCCGCTCCCGCAAATCAACCCCGCAGTATATCTCGGCGGCCGAGGAAAACCAGATAATCGGAACCAGTATTGGGAAGCTTTATAGATAGGTTTAAATCGCGCCCGAACGCCGCGCAGCGGCCCTGCGGCCCTGATGCAGCGCCCAAACCGCATTGATCGCCAGCGTCGCCAGCACAATGGCGCCGCCGATCAGCGTATTCGCGCCCGGCGCTTCGCCGATGACGAGCCAGACCCAAACCGGCCCCAGCACCGATTCCAGCAGCAGCAACAGGCCGACCTCGGGCGCCGGGATATAGCGCGGGCCGATGAACATCAGCGTGGTGCCGAGCGGCAGCATGTAAATGCCCATGATCATCAGGTAACCCAGGTCGGCCTCTGAAATCGACAGGGGCGCCGCCAGCGGCAGGACCAGCAACGCGGTCAAAACGCCGCTCGCCGAGATCGCGGCAAAGGTCGACGCCCGCGGGAAACGGCGCACGAAACTGAAACCGCAGGCGAGAAAAAACGCACCCAGCAAGGCGGCGAGGTCGCCGAGACGGCTGCCGGGCTGGGACTCCTTACCGCTGGCGATGACGGCAATACCCACGGCAACGATCGCAATCGCGACCATCGTGCGCGTTTCGATTCTTTCCTGCAGCAGCACGCGGCTGACGATCGCCGCGAACAGCGGCGTGGTTGCGAGTATGATCAGCGTGTTGGCAACGCTGGTATGCGTGATCGCGAAAATAAACGAAATCGTGCCCAGCGAATAGGCGATCACCTTGACGATGGCGGCACCCTTGAGCGTCCGGTACTGCTGCCACACGCGGTTCGGCGAGGTAAAGCCGAGCACCAGCCACATGCCGAAGGCCAGGAACAGCGCGCGGTAAAAAATCATCGTCCAGTGATCGGTCTCGATCAGCCGCGTCAGCAGGCCGTCGGGAGAAATAATCAGAACGCCGCAGGCGGTAATCAGCAAACCTTTTAGATGGGATGAAACCATGCGCCGGATTTTAGAATCAATCCCCGGGCCTGGCCTACAGATAAATTCCATTTTCGGGCAGGGTCGCGCCGCGATCGCGAGTAGAGGCATTGCAATTTATCCCGATCATGGCGAAGATATGGCCGCCCTGGTCATTCGCTGCGCCTACGACGCGAAGAACAGCGGCACGACCGATTTGTCATCTACCGCGACTCGAAAGCAGGCAACTTGAACACAGAACCCAAATCCCGCAGCGGCGCCGAAGTCCTGATCGATGCGCTCCGGCTGAATTCGGTCCAACGCATTTTCTCCATACCCGGTGAAAGCTATCTCGCCGCGCTCGACGCGCTTTACGACCGCGGCGAAATCGATCTCGTCGTTTGCCGCAACGAGGGCGGCGCCGCCTTCATGGCCGAGGCCGACGCCAAGCTCACCGGGCGCCCCGGCGTCTGTTTCGTCACCCGCGGTCCCGGCGCGACCAACGCCAGCGGCGGACTGCACGTAGCCCTGCAGGATTCGACCCCGATGATTCTGCTCATCGGGCAGATCGCGCGCAAGGACATCGACCGCGAGGCTTTCCAGGAAATCGATTACCGGCGCATGTTTTCCCAGGTCGCCAAGTGGGTCGCGCAAATCGACGACGCCGAGCGCATCCCGGAATACGTCAATCGCGCCTTCGCTGTCGCCACCGCCGGACGCCCGGGCCCGGTTGTGCTCGCGCTGCCCGAGGACATGCTCACGGATAGCGCCCTGGCGCGGGACGCCAATCCATGGCAAACGGTCCATACCGCGCCGGCGACAGCGGATATCGAGCGCTGCCGCTCGATGCTGGCCGCCGCCGAGGCGCCGCTGATCATCGTTGGCGGCAGCCGCTGGCACGCGGACCTGCGCCAGCCGCTGCAGGATTTCGCCGCGGCCAACGCGATTCCGCTGATCAATTCGTTTCGCTGCCAGGATTTCGTCGACAACGAGCACGCCTGTTATGCCGGCGACCTCGGCCTCGGGGTCAACCCGGCGCTGACGCAGCGCATTCGTCAAAGCGACTGCCTGCTGGTGATCGGCGCGCGTCTCGGAGAGATGACCACCGGCGGTTTCAGCCTGATCGACATACCCTGCCCGACCCAGCGCCTGATCCACGTTTACCCGGATCCCGAGGAACTCGGGCACGTGTACCAGCCCGAGCTCGCGATCAACGCCGACTCGGCATCGTTTATCAGCGCGCTGACCGCGGCCGACGAAACAGCGGAAATATCCGCGGCGCGGCGTCAGTTGCTCGAAGATGCGCGCCGTGATTACACCGACTGGAACGCTCCAGTCGATTCCGCTGACGAACTGCAGCTTGCCAGGATTATCCACCGCATGCGCGCGCTGCTCGACGACGACGCGATCGTCTGTAACGGCGCCGGTAACAATACCAACTGGCTGCAGCGTTTTTTTCGCTATCGCGACTACCGTACGCAGCTCGCGCCGACCAGCGGCACCATGGGTTACGGCCTGCCAGCGGCGGTGGCGGCGAAAATGCGCTACCCAGAGCGCCGCGTGGTCGCATGTTGCGGCGACGGCGACTTCATGATGATCTGCCAGGAACTGGCGACCGCGATGCAGTACCAATGCGCTATCATCGTCATCGTGGTCAACAACGGTAGCTACGGTACGATCCGCGCGCACCAGGAGCGCGAGTACCCGGGCCGCGTGATCGGCACCGACATGGTCAACCCCGATTTCGTCAGGCTCGCCGAGGCGCACGGCACGTTCAGCGAACGCGCCGAGACCTGCGACCAGTTCGAGGCCGCGTTCACGCGCGCGCTCGAGGCCGACCGCCTGGCGCTGATCGAACTCCGCCTCGATCCGGAGATTCTGACACCGACCGCGACGGTCACGAGTCTGCGCGCGGCGAAAAACTGAAATTTGTGCTTTTCGATAGTATAATTCGCGCTCCTTTTGGGCATTCCGATTAATCCGCGATGAACATCGAGCAGCTGTTGGTCGAAAGTCTGCAGTTACTGGGCCTTGGCATGGGCGCGGTGTTCGTGATTCTGAGCTTGCTGATCGGGCTGATTTCCGCCGTGTCCCGGCTGGTGCCGGAAGAAAAATCCCCCGTGCCGACGCCGGCGCCGCGGACGCAGGCCGATGACGATCACATCGCGGCGATCACGGCCGCCGTTCATCTCCATCGAAAACGCAGGTAAAGCTATGGCAAATCCCCTGTTGATTACCGACCTGGTACTACGTGACGCATCGCAGTCGCTGCTGGCGACGCGGGTGCGCATCGAGGACATGCTGCCGATCGCCGAGAAACTCGACCGGGTCGGCTTCTGGTCGCTCGAAACCTGGGGCGGGGCGACCTTCGACGCCTGCATCCGCTACCTCGGCGAGGATCCGTGGGAGCGCCTGCGCCAGCTGAAGAAAGCGATGCCGAACACGCCGATGCAAATGCTGCTGCGCGGGCAGAATGCGCTGGGCTACCGCCACTACGCCGATGACGTCATCGAGAAGTTCGTCGAGCGCTGCGCCGAAAACGGCATGGACGTATTCCGCATCTTCGACGCGATGAACGACATGCGCAATCTCGAAACCGCGATCAGGGCGACCATCGCGGTCGGTAAACACGCGCAGGGTGCGATGTCGTACACCATCAGCCCGGTGCACAATGTCGACCTCTGGGTCGACATGGCAAAGAAACTCGAGGACACCGGCTGCCATTCGCTTTGCATCAAGGACATGGCGGGACTGCTGCACCCCTACACCGCCGAGGAAATGGTCAGCCGGATCAAGCAAAGCTGCAGCGTACCGCTCACCCTGCACAGCCACGCAACCACCGGCCTGTCGACGGCCACGCTGATGAAGGCGATCGATGCCGGCATCGACATGATCGACACGTCGATTTCATCGATGAGCCTGACCTACGGCCATTCGGCGACCGAAACCTTCGTCGCGATCATGCAGGAAAGCGAGCGCGATACCGGGCTCGACCTCGACCTGCTCGAAGAGATTTCGCTGTACTTCCGCGACGTGCGCAAGAAATACGCGAAGTTCGAGGGTTCGCTGAAGGGCGTCGACCCGCGCATCCTGACCGCGCAGGTGCCCGGCGGCATGCTGACCAATCTCGAGAACCAGCTGCGCGACCAGAACGCGAGCGACCGGCTCGACGAAGTGCTGAAGGAAATTCCGTCGGTGCGCAAGGACCTCGGTTACGTGCCGCTGGTGACGCCGACCTCGCAAATCGTCGGCACCCAGTCGGTGATCAACGTACTTTCCGGTGAGCGTTACAAGTCGATCAGCAAGGAAACCGCGGGCGTGCTGCGCGGCGAGTACGGCGCCACCGCGGCGCCGGTCAACGCGGAGCTGCAGCAGCGCGTGCTTGCCGGCGACGAACCGGTGACCTGCCGGCCGGCCGACCTGCTCGAACCCGAGGTCGACAAGCTCACCGGGGAATTGCGCGCGCTGGCAAAGGAAGAAAATATCAGGCTGGTCGACAATGAAATCGACGACGTGATGATTTACGCGCTGTTTCAGCAGGTCGGCATCAACTTTCTCAAGAACCGCGGCAACCCGGATGCCTTCGAGCCGGCGCCCGGGGTCGAGGCCGAACCGGAGGCGGAAGCGCCGCCTGCGCCAGCCGCGTCCGCGGCGGCGGCCGGCGATGTCGAGAGCTACCGCGTCAGCGTCAACGGCACCCAGTACGACGTCGTCGTCGGCCCGGGCGACGCCGATATCAGTCAGATCACGGCTGTCGCGCCCGCGGTCGCACCCGCGGCAACACCGGCGCCCTCAGCCCCGGCGGCAGCTCCAGCACCCGCGGCGGGCGGCACCGATCTCAAGGCGCCGCTGGCCGGCAGCGTCATCGATATCCTGGTCAACGTCGGCGACTCGGTCAGCGACGGCGACCCGGTAATGATCGTCGAGGCGATGAAAATGGAAACCGAAGTACGCGCCAACGCGGGCGGCAGCGTGCGCTCGATCGCGGTCAAGAAAGGCGACGCGATCGCCGCCGACCAGTTGTTAATGACCATAGGCTGATTTAATGGAACAGGGGCTGCTGCAACTCTGGGCGTCGACCGGGTTGTACAATTTCACCTTCGGTCAGATCATCATGATCGCGGTCGGCGCGATCCTGATTTATCTCGCGATTTCGCGCGGCTTCGAACCCCTGCTTTTGATCCCGATCGGTTTTGGCGGCATTCTCGCGAACATCCCGGTCGCCGGCATCGCCGGTCCCGACGGCCTGCTCGGGATTCTGTACAGCGCCGGCATCGAAACCGGCCTGTTCCCGTTGCTGATTTTCATGGGCGTCGGCGCGATGACCGATTTCGGGCCGATGCTGTCGCGGCCGAGCCTGATGATCCTCGGCGCGGCGGCGCAGTTCGGCATCTTTTTCACGCTGTTCGGCGCGATCGCGATGAACCTCGTGCCCGGTATCGAGTTCAGCATGGCCGACGCCGCGGCCATCGCGATCATCGGCGGCGCCGACGGTCCGACCGCGATTTATGTCGGTTCTCGGCTCGCGCCCGAGCTGCTCGGGGCGATCGCGGTGGCGGCCTATTCGTACATGGC
>JAAUYE010086387.1_pt1 | contig 11422 bp, 11 predicted proteins | sample 7278081 | NCBI WGS metagenome assembly JAAUYE01 (sample SAMN14350131, study PRJNA611818) | marine sediment metagenome | isolation source: surface marine sediment (0.6m) | place: French Polynesia: Moorea | collected 2018-08
CATATGTTCACGGTCGGCATGCCGCTCACGGGCCAGATGTTCTTCATGTTCGCGACGATGCTGATCGCGGTACCGACGGGCGTCAAAGTGTTCAACTGGATGGCCACGATGTGGCGCGGCGCGATGACCTTCGAAACGCCGATGCTGTTTTCGCTCGGCTTCCTGTTCATGTTTACGATCGGCGGTTTCTCGGGCCTGATGCTCGCGATCGCGCCGGCTGACATCCAGTACCATGACTCCTACTTCGTGGTCGCACACTTCCACTACGTACTCGTGCCCGGATCGATCTTCTCGTTGATGGCCGCCGCGTATTACTGGCTGCCGAAGTGGACGGGGCACTTCTACAACGAGAGCCTCGGCAAGCTGCACTTCTGGCTGTCGACGATTTTCGTGAACCTGACGTTCTTCCCGATGCACTTCCTGGGGCTTGCCGGCATGCCGCGCCGTATCCCTGATTACTCGACGCAGTTTGCGGACTTCAACTGGGTCGCCAGCGTCGGCGCAATGGGCTTCGGCTTGTCGCAGCTCCTGTTCGTCTACATCGTCTGGCAGAGCGTGCGCCAGAAAGGCGAGGCCGCCAGTGCCGAAGTCTGGGAGAGCCCGAAGGGTCTCGAGTGGACCGTGCCGTCTCCGGCGCCGTATCACACGTTCGATACGCCGCCGCGCATCGGTTCCGGGGTCGCCTTCCCGGAAGATGACTGACGTTCACGGCAACGAGGATAGCCCGGTTGCAGCGAGCCTGACGATGGATGCCAGCGATCAGAGAAAGCGGATTCGGCGGACGGCCATCATCATGGGCCTGATCGCCCTCGCGTTCTACGCGGGCTTCATCCTGCTCGGAGTGCTGAGATCGTGACCGAGCACAGGAAGCACAGTGGGCCCGAACAGATCAGCACCCGCGCGCTGACGCTGCGCCTCGGGGCGCTCGCCGTCGGCATGTTCGGCTTCGGCTACCTGCTCGTACCGATCTACGACGTGTTCTGTGAGATCACGGGCTTCGGCGGCCGGACCAATGCGGAGGCCGTCGCCGAGGTCGAAGTCGAGACCGTTGCCGACGTTACCCGCGACATCGATCTCGAATTCGTCACCACGGTCAACCAGTACGCCCCGTGGGAGTTCCACGCCGAACTGGACGGCATGACGGTGCACCCCGGCGGGCTCTACGAAGCCCATTTCGTGGCCACGAACCTGACGAACAAGCACAAGATTGCGCAGGCGGTGCCGAGCGTCGCGCCGCAGCAGGCCGCGGCCTATTTCAAGAAGCTCGACTGCTTCTGCTTCTCGAACCAGGAATTCATGCCGGGCGAGGTCAAACGCATGCCCGTCCGCTTCGTGATCGACTCCGATATTCCGGACTACATCGACACGATCACCCTTTCATACACGTTCTTCGATACGGCCAGGCTGACGGATAACTCCGAGCAGATGGCGCATCCGGGACACTAAAAGCATTACATTCGGAAACTGACAATGGCACACGCAGAAGACCGCTATTACGTACCCCACGAAAGTCATTGGCCCGTGGTTGGCTCGACCGGGCTCTTGTTCCTCATGGTGGGCGTATCCGTCTGGCTGAACGGCGGCGACACCGGCTTCTGGGTCATGATGACCGGCTTCGCGGTACTCATTTTCATGCTCGTCGGCTGGTTCGGCGAAGTCATCGGCGAAAGCGAAGGCGGCCGTTACAACGACCAGGTGGATATGTCGTTCCGCATGGGCATGTTCTGGTTCATCTTTTCCGAGGTCATGTTCTTTGCGGCGTTCTTCGGCGCCCTGTTCTATGCCCGCAATATGTCGGTGCCCTGGCTTGGTGGCGATAGCAATAACTTCTTCACCAATCTGCTGCTGTGGGAAGGGTACGAGGCGACCTGGCCGACCAACGGCCCGGGAGACGTCGGCGGCGAATTCCAGACGATGGGCCCGTTCGGCCTGCCGCTGATCAACACCGCCATCCTGCTGACCAGTAGTGTCACGGTAACGATCGCGCACCATGCGCTGATCGCCGGCAAGCGCGGCATCCTCACGGCGTTCCTGGCCCTGACCTTTATCCTCGGCTTCATCTTCGTCTACATGCAGGCCGTCGAGTACGTGCATGCCTACCAGGACCTGAACCTCAGGCTCGACTCCGGCATCTACGGCTCGACCTTCTTCATGCTGACAGGCTTCCACGGCATGCACGTGACGATCGGCGCCATCATGCTGACGATCATCTGGTTCCGCGTGTTGAAGGGGCACTTCACGGCCGACAACCACTTCGCCTTCGAAGCGACGGCGTGGTACTGGCACTTCGTCGATGCCGTCTGGGTTGGCCTGTACGTCTTCGTTTACTGGATGTAGTCGGCAGAGGCCGCGGCCCGCACCGTCATTGCGAGGAGGCGTAGCCGCCACCGTCATTGCGAGGAGGCCAAAGGCCGACGTGGCAATCTCAGTAGACCCCTTCGCTACGCTCGGGGCGACTTCGTCGGCTTCGCTGCGCTCGCAATGACGTTAGCTATTCGAATCCGGTCAACCAACCCATGTGGTACGAGATGACGAGCAGTACCACGAGTAGTATCGAGAGCGTGACGCGGACCTTGAGGGCGGTGAGCAGCCTTGGTGACGGCGGGTGGTCCTTGTCCCTGGCCAGGAAGAAGAGGCCGGAAAACAGGGCAATGACAATTGCCGCGAGCAGAACCAGTACAATTGTTTTCATACGTTTGAGTATATCGTGACCGAATCCATTAGAGCGCAGTTTATCGGCTGGATTCCCTACGTAATTGGCGCAATCCTCGTTGTGCAGTTTGCGGGTCTCGGCGTATGGCAGATCAGCCGCGGGCTCGACAAGCGCGCCGAGCAGGAGGCGTTTGATTCGCAGTCCGGCTTCTCGTCCTGGTCGGATGGCATGGACATCCGGTCGTTCCAGAAACTCAAAGCCACCGGCCGGTTTGTCGCCGACAAACAGGTCCTGCTCGAAAACATCATCGTTAACAGCCAGCTGGGCTACTACGTGGTGACCCCGCTGCGGGTCGCCGACGACACGCCCCTGTTGCTGGTCAATCGCGGCTGGTTCCCGAGGTCGGGACCGAACGTGGACCCGGCCGGTATCGACGTCAAGGACACCCGCCTTACCGTGCGCGGCCGCGTCGGTTCGCTGCCACGCGCCGGCTACAAGATGGGCGAATCCATCCCCGCCACACCCGACTGGCCGAAGCGGGCCGTCTACCCGACCCTGGACGATGTGGCCGCGGCGCTCGGTGAGCCGGTACAGCCGTTCGTGCTGCTCATGGATCCCGAGGACGACTACGGCTTTTACCGCCACTGGGTACCCGAAGAAATGGGTCCCGGACGACACTACGCCTACGCGTTGCAGTGGTTCGCCATGGGCATCGTGCTCGCCGGGCTGCTGATCTGGAATTACCGCAAACGAGGTCTCGAGTCATGAGCGCTGAGCCGCGCAAGTCGGGCCGCCTCCAGCTGTTGCTGATCGCGGCCGTGTTCATTGGTCCACTGATCGTCGCTGCCTGGCTCTATTCCGGCGGCAGCGCGCTGCAGCCTGCGGGCCGCAGCAACCATGGCACGCTGCTCGAGCCTATTGTCAGCCTGGCCGACGCGCTGCCCGATTCGCCGCTCGCCGAGCATTACGATGCCGCCTGGGTACTCCTGTATGTCAACGGCTCGCCGTGTGATACCCCGTGCCGGGACGCGCTCTACACCTATCGCCAGGCCCGCCTGATGCTGGGCAAGGAAATGGACCGTGTCTCCCGGGTTTTCTTGCACGGCGATACCCCGCCGGATACAGTGTTTCTCGCTGAGGAGCACCCCGGCCTGATTACGATAGAGGACAGCGGCCTCGAGAGCCTGCTGAATAATAAGAAGCCCGCGGACGTTCCGGCAGGAGGCTATTTCCTGATCGACCCGCACGGAAATCTCGTCATGTATTTCCGTCCCGATCTGGACCCCGCCGACATGGTGGACGACATCAAGCACCTGCTGAAGCTGTCACGCATCGGCTGATGAGTACTGTGAACACAGAAGTCGAAATCTATACAGATTGGCGCGACTACTATGAGCTGACGAAGCCCAGGGTTGTCATGCTGATCGTGTTCACGGCTATTGTCGGCATGTTTCTCGCCGTGCCGGGCTGGCCCAACCCTGCGGCGCTGCTGTTCGGCACCCTCGGCATCGGCCTGGCGTCGTCTTCGGCAGCCGTGTTCAACCACGTCCTCGATCATCGCACCGACATCCTGATGATGCGGACCATGGGCCGGCCGCTGCCCCAGGGCAAACTGACCGAAAGGTCGGCGCTGACGTTCGCCTCGGTGCTCTGTGTCATCTCGATGATCATTCTGTGGTTCCTCGTCAACCCGCTCACTGCTGTGCTGACGTTCCTCTCGCTGATTGGTTATGCCGTCGTCTACACGGTGTTCCTCAAGCGCGCCACACCGCAGAACATCGTGATTGGTGGCGCGGCCGGCGCCGCGCCGCCGGTGCTGGGCTGGACGGCGGTGACCAACGAGGTCACAAGCAGCGCGCTGCTGCTGTTCCTGATTATCTTCGTCTGGACGCCACCGCACTTCTGGGCGCTGGCGATCGCCCGCAAGGAAGACTACGAGAAAGTTGGCATTCCGATGCTGCCCGTGACGCACGGCGACGAGTACACACGCCTCAACATCCTGCTGTACACGATTCTGCTCGTGGTCATCACGGTCATTCCGTATCTCACCGGCATGAGCGGCGTGATCTACCTCGCCGCAGCCCTCGTGCTAGGCGCCATCTTCCTGCGTCACGCCATTCGCATGCGCCGGGTGCCCGAAGATCTCGAGCTGCCCATGAAGACCTTCAAGTACTCGATCACCTACCTCGGCCTCCTGTTCGCGGCGTTACTGATCGACCACTATTTCCTGTTCCAGATCAACCTGCCGTAAAGCTGCCTGGCCACCAATCGCTGGAACTGCCAACCCGAGCCTTGCGAGGGCTCAGGCCGCAGGTACACTCGGCTACACGATGAGTTCCGCCCACCACAGCGCAACATTCGAGCGACTCGTACAGCCACACCTGGATCGGCTGTACCGCCTTGCATGGCGGCTCACCGGCGGCAAGGCCGAGGCGGAGGACCTGTTCCAGGAGCTGCTGATCAAGGCCTTCCAGATGCTCGATGACCTCGTAGAGATTGACGAGCCGGGCTCCTGGCTAAGCCGCGTAATGTACAACCTCTTCATCGACGAGCAGCGCCGATTCGCGCGCCGCCGCATGCACCTGGTCGAGGAAGGCCAGCTCGCGGGGGAGGGCCTGCAGGGGTTTGCCGGCAGCGAGGGTGACGACCCGGCAGCCGACAACGAGCGCCTGGAGCGCCTGCGGCGCCTGGATACCGCCCTCGGGCAGCTCTCCGACGAGCATCGTGTGGTCGTGCTGCTGCATGACACGGAAGGCTACAAACTGTCAGAAATTGAAGAACTTACGGGTGTCCCGGTCGGGACGATCAAGTCCCGGCTGCACCGGGCGCGCTCCAGATTACGTGAAATTCTCGTCGCCGATGGAACCATTTCCTGAAACCAGTCGTGTAAGGGGGCAGACAGGACAGAAACATGCAGAACTCAGACGCAAACAATCAGGAACGGGAAGTCCTCGAGCTGTTAAAGGACTACCCGGCGCCCGCGCCCGAAGAGGGTTTCTATGAGCGCGCGCTCGTACGCGCTACTCATGAGGGCTCCAGGCGCCAGCGCAATCGCTGGATGATGACCGGCTTTGGCGCCGCGATCGCGGCGACGATCGCCGCCTGGGTGATCGGCGGAATGCTGCTCAACGAGCCGCAGCTGCCCGATGCCGGCGCCGCGATTCCTGGCGTCACGATTGCGCTTGCGGAGCCGCGGACCGTCAACCTGGTCTTCGCTTCAGCGAAGGCGCTCGATTCTGCCACTCTGACCGTTACGCTGCCCGACGGCATCGAGCTCGACGGCTTTCCGGGACAGCGTGAGATCACGTGGGAAACGAGCCTCAGCGAGGGCAAAAACCTGTTGCCGCTGACACTCGTTGCAGTGACGCCGACAGGTGGCGAGCTGCTGGCCCGCCTGGAGCACGAAGATCGCGACCGGACGTTCCGGTTGCAGGTGGAAGTTGGTTAATAGCACCGGCGATGGATGCTGGTGAAACGTACGGAGTAAGACGATGAAACAGTTAAGTATCTTTATCGCTACCGTGGTGCTGACGTGTTTCGCGTTCGTTCCGGCCGTAGCGCGCGCTGACGACATGGATGACCTCGATGTCACCATGGACGTCTTTGACGATATCGCGAGCATCAGTGGCGAAGTCGCCATGATGGAAGGTCCGGACGACGACGAACTCGACGACGCCGAAGACGACATGGAAGAAGATGACGAGTCCGAGGAAGAGGATCACGATTCGGACGACTCGGAAGAAGACATGCGCGACGAGGAAGAAGACGAGCGCGAGGATGAGGAAGACGAGCGCGAAGATGAAGAAGACGAGCGCGAAGACGAACTCGAAGATGAGCAAGACGAGCTCGAAGACGAAGTAGACGACTTCGAGAGCGACGACGACTTCGAAGACGAAGAAGACCTCGACGAAGAAGACGACTTCGAGGAGGACGAAGGCGAAGATATCGACGACGACGAGTATGACGAGGAAGACGACGACGATATGGACGACATGGAAGACGACTCTACCGATGAGACGGAAGAAGACGTCATCTAGCGGCCTTCTTAGCTGATCCAGTGAAATCCCCCCTTCTTGGGGGGATTTTTATGCGCCACGTCATAGTTTTTGGTGGCGCAAAGCCGGTAATCTTGCCGTTCTACATAACGCGAACCACCAGGAGCTTGGGCGATTCTCGTGAGGCGTGAAACGAATGGATGCGGATGGGCCCGCAGCGCAATGGCGCTGCTGCTCGTTCTGGCGTGCCTGCCGGTGACGGCAGCGGCACAGTCTGGCGCCAATGCGGCGTTCGAAGACGGCAACCGGCTGTTTCGCGACGACCTCTACTGGGCGGCCCTCCTGCGCTATCGCGAAGCGGCGGAGGCCGGCCTGGATACGCCGCTGCTGCACTTCAATACCGGCGTCGCCCACTACAAGGCCCAGCAGCACATCCGCGCCCGCGAATCCCTGCTGAAGGCGGCCACAGATCCGCAGCTGCGGGTCATTTCCCACTACAACCTCGGGCTAAACGCGTGGGCCGCCGGCAACGAGGAAGAGGCGGTCGACTGGTTCCGCCGCGTGCGTGACCAGCAGCAAAACGAGAAAATACGGGACTACGCGATCGTCGCGCTCGCCCGCCTGGAGGCTGCGCAGCGCGAGGCCGACCCGGTGGTCCAGCTGCGGGCAGACCGCCGTGAGAAAGAAAGGCCCATCGCAAGCTACGAGATCTCGACACGCCTTGGCGTCGGCTCGGACGACAACATCTTCCGCGCCCCGAGCCAGCCGTACATCGATTTCTCCGACCCGACGCTGCCAATTGTGACCCCGGAAATCTACTCGGGCACCTACGTCCCCGTCGACTTCCGCGCCAAGTACCAGGTCAACAGCCTCAAGTATGAGAACTTCTTCGGCGCCTACCGATTGTCCGGGCGATTCTACGACGGCGACCAGGAGAACAACGCCGACGAATATGTCCACGAACTGCGCGTCGGCAACGAGTTCGACCGTCGCGAGGACGATCGCCGCAAACGTGTTTACAGCGCATTCGCCATCGCGCAGCACGACGAACAGTACGTCGATCCGGATACGGGCAACGTGCGCACGTCGAACGGTCAGGAAATTGCGGATCGCATGAACTATGTCCGTTACGGCCCGCGACTGACGACGGTGCAGGGCTTCGGCAAGCTGTCCTTCGCGCTGCGAATCAAGGGTGAGCTCTGGGACTACGAGGAAACGGGCATTGTCCCCGAGTACGACCACGAGTATTTCCTGGTCGGTGCCAACGTGCAGTACAAGTTTGCCCCGTGGTCGCTGCTGCGTTTTACGGTTGAAAAGTCGAGCCGGCGCTACAGCAGCCGCCCGTCATTCGACCTGGACGGCAACCAGCTGATCACGAACCCGGCCTTGCGCTATGACTACCTCGAGTTCGGCGTGCTCGCGAGGCAGCGATTAACCGACGACATGTGGTTCGGATTTGGTTACGAGTTGATGGACCGCGAGGACCGTTACCTCGGCTACAACGACTTCACGCGCGACACCTACAACTTCGAGTTCCACTGGGACCCCGGGCGCCGCTTCGATCTGGAGATCGGAGCCCGGTACCGCAATTACGACTATCCCAATGCGTTCGCGTTCCACGAGCCCGCGGCGGGGCCCAAGACCCTCGAGACGCTCGACGCCGAGATTTTCGGCACGTGGCGCCTCGGCCGCCACTTCAGCCTGATCGCCGAGGCCGTCTATCGCGAAACGGCGTCTACCGACACCCGCATAGAGTACGACCGCACCCGCTATTCCCTGAGCCTCGTCTGGGAACTCTAGACCGCGTTCGTCGTATTTGCCGATCCTTCCGCGTGCTAAGATGCCGCGCTTCCCGGATCGACATTGCGGCACCTCGTGGACGTCACACCCATCCTCGAAAATCTCAACGACGCGCAGCGTGAGGCTGTCACAGCGCCCGCGGAGCCGACGCTCGTCATTGCCGGTGCCGGAAGCGGCAAGACGCGGGTGCTGGTGCACCGGGCCGCCTGGCTGATCGACGTCGAGGGCCTGTCACCGCAGAGCCTCCTGGCAGTGACATTCACCAACAAGGCCGCTGCCGAGATGCGCGGCCGTATCGAAGCGCTGCTCGATATGCCGGTGGCCCACCTCTGGATCGGCACGTTCCACGGCCTGGCGCACAGGCTGCTGCGGCGCCACTGGCGCGAGGCCAACCTTCCCCAGAACTTCCAGATTATCGACTCGGACGACCAGCTGCGCCTCATCAAGCGGCTGTTGCGCAACCTCGAGATCGACGACAGCCGCTGGGTGCCGCGCGAGATTCAGTACTTCATCAACGGCCAGAAGGACGAGGGATTGCGCCCGCAGCACCTCGACGACGAGGGCGACCCGAACCGGCGCCAGATGATTGCCCTGTACCAGGCCTACGAAGAGGTCTGCCAGCGCGGCGGCCTCGTGGATTTTGCCGAACTGCTGCTCCGCGCCCACGAGCTGTGGCGCGACAACGCCGAGCTGCTCGCGCATTACCGGCGGCGCTTCAGCCACCTGCTCGTTGACGAGTTCCAGGACACCAACTCGATCCAGTACGCCTGGTTGCGGCTGCTCGCGGGCGACACGGGCATCCCGTTCGTGGTCGGCGACGACGACCAGTCAATCTACCGCTGGCGCGGCGCCCGCGTCGAACACATCTACCGGTTTCAGAAAGACTTCCCGTCGGCGAAGGTCGTCAAGCTCGAGCAGAATTACCGGTCGACCGCGACGATCCTGAACGCCGCGAACGCCGTCATCGCCAACAACAACGCCCGCATGGGCAAAAACCTCTGGACCGAGGGCTCCGAGGGTGAGTCGATCAAGGTCTATGCCGCGTACAACGAACGCGACGAGGCCGACTTCATCATTGCGCGGCTGCGCGACTGGATCGACCAGGGCAACCTGCGCGCCGACTCCGCCGTGCTGTACCGCTCCAATGCCCAGTCCCGCGTGCTGGAAGAGGGCCTGATCAATGCCGGCATCCCTTACCGCGTATACGGCGGCCTGCGATTCTTCGAGCGCGCCGAGATCAAGGACGCGCTGGCGTACCTGCGGCTGATATCGCACCGCGACGACGACTCGTCGTTCGAGCGCATCGTCAACAAGCCGACTCGCGGCATCGGCGCTCGCACAATCGACATCATGCGCTCCTACGCCCGTGCCAACAGCTGCACCCTGTGGCGCGCCGCAGGCGCCGTGGCCAGCGACGAGCTCGCGGGGCGTTCGGCAAATGCCGTGCGCGCCTTCATGCAGATAATCGAGGGCATGGCGCGGGACGTTGCCGGACTGGATCTGCAGGAGCAGGTAGATCACGTCATCCATGCGAGCGGCCTCATCGACTTCTTCAAGAAGGACAAGGGCGAGAAGGGCGAAACCCGCGTGGAAAACCTGCTCGAGCTCGTCAGCGCCGCGCGCAGCTTCGAGCCCGATCCGGCCAGCGAGATGTCGCCGCTCGACGAGTTCCTGTCGCACGCCGCGCTCGAGGCTGGCGAGGGGCAGGCCGATGCCTGGGAAGACTGTGTGCAGCTCATGACCATGCACTCCGCCAAGGGGCTCGAGTTCCCGCTCGTGTTCCTGGCCGGAATGGAAGACGGGTTGTTTCCGCACCAGCGTTCCATCGCCGACCCGAACGGCCTCGAGGAAGAACGCCGCCTGTGTTACGTCGGCATCACGCGCGCCATGCAAACGCTCTACGTGACCTATGCCGAGCAGCGCCGCCTGCACGGCATGGACAATTTTTCACAGCCGTCGCGATTCATCGCCGAGATTCCGGATGAATATGTCGAGGAAGTGCGGCCGCGCGTGCAGGTGTCGCGGCCAATGCGCACGCCGCGCCGCAGCGCAGCCGGAAAGTCCTCGGCGGCGCCGGGCTCCGAGCTTGGCATCCGCCTCGGACAACGCGTGCGTCACGGCAAGTTCGGCGATGGCGTTATCCTGAATTGCGAGGGACAGGGCGCACACGCGAGGGTCGAGGTCAATTTTGAGACGGCCGGCACAAAATGGCTCGTTCTGAGCTATGCGAATCTCGATCTGATGTAAACTTGCGACCGGTAGCGGCGTAGTTCGCGGCTCGGACAGCTGACAAGAACAATGAAGATTCTGATTCTCGGTGCAGGCCAGGTAGGCTCATCAGCTGCGTATCACCTGTCGCGCGAAGAGGCCAACGAGGTCACCGTCGTCGACATGCGTTCCGATATCCTGCGCGAGCTGCAGGACCGGCTCGACATTCGCACGGTCGTCGGTCACGCAGCACACCCCGACGTGCTCGAGCGCGCCGGCGCTAACGATGCCGACATCGTCGTCGCACTGACCGATACCGACGAAACCAACATGGTCGCCTGCCAGGTGTCCTACACGCTGTTTCACACGCCCACGAAGATCGCCCGCATTCGCGCCGCCGAGTACATGACGGCCAAGACGCTGTTCACGCAGGACGCAATCCCGGTCGACGTGCGCATCAGTCCGGAACAGCTCGTTTGTGAGTACATCGAACAGCTGATCCTGTATCCGGGCGCGTCGCAGGTGCTCGACTTCGCCGATGGCCGGGTGCGGCTTGTCGGCGCCAAGGCGGACCGCGACGGCCTGCTTGTTGGCCAGCGCATTGCGACGCTCAAGGAACATATCCCCAACACCGAGGGGCGTATCGCGGCCATCTATCGCCAGGGCAAGGCGATGTTGCCCGAGGGCGACACGGTCATCCAGGAAGGCGACGAGGTCTTCTTCATCGCCGACCGCAAGGACATTCGCGTCTTCATGAGCGAGATGC
>JAAUYE010021260.1_pt1 | contig 11414 bp, 6 predicted proteins | sample 7278081 | NCBI WGS metagenome assembly JAAUYE01 (sample SAMN14350131, study PRJNA611818) | marine sediment metagenome | isolation source: surface marine sediment (0.6m) | place: French Polynesia: Moorea | collected 2018-08
GTTGCCTCGGTACGCATGCCGTTGGCGGGTGCAGATTTCCCGCTGGTCGTTCCCGGCGACGCCGGTCGCCGGCCTGCAACACCACCTGTGTGCCTTGCCGTCTCGATGCGACGGGCGTCGTGCACCCGTCGATCATAGGACATCGTCCGCTCGTCATCCGTCCCGCAACGAAGGTGTGACCGGGATCATGCTGCTTCGCAGCATGGCATAATCGGCGTGACAACATGGCGGCAGAGACTTGCCAAGATGGACAAGCCAGTGACCCTTCGGCGGCGCCAGTCGGCGTTCAGCGGTGCCAATGCGGAATACATCGACCAGCTCTATGAGGCGTTCTGCGAGTCGCCCGAGCTTGTGTCTCCCGAATGGCGGAGCTTCTTTTATGGCTTCGAGCAGGGGTCGAACGAGGCGGAAACGGGGCCGCTCACGCAGGGGCCGGAGGCACCGGATGCAATATCCCGTGCCGAACGGCTGTTCATGGCCTACCGGCATCTTGGTCACCAGTACGCGGATACCGACCCCCTGGGCTTGTTGGAACGACGCAGGCCGAAGGAACTCGATCCCAGCTATTACGGGCTTGACGAGGCCGCGCTGGAGACGCCGGTGCAGGTCGTTTCGATTGACACCGAGAACGCGCTGGCGGCCGGCGAGGTGGCCGGGATACTCGAGCGTGTGTACTGCGGCACGGTAGCCAGTGAGCACATGCATATCACGGCCTCAGACGAGCGGCGCTGGATCGAGCGGCGCCTGGAATCGACACGCGGTGACTGGGCGGCGCAGAATACAAAGCGCATGCGCATCGACACATTGCGTGACCTGACGGCGGCCGAAGGACTGGAACAGTATCTGCACCGTCGCTATGTCGGGCAGAAGCGATTTTCACTCGAGGGTGGTGACTCGTTGATTCCCCTGCTCGACGAGATCGTACAGGGTGGCGGCCAGCGCGGGGTCACGGACATCGTCGTCGGCATGGCCCACCGCGGACGGTTGAATGTGTTGGTGAATCTGCTTGGTAAGGCGCCCAGCGAACTGTTCTCAGAGTTCGAGGGAAACCATGCTGGCGATGCCAAGTCGGGTTCCGGGGACGTCAAATATCACCAGGGCTTCTACTCGAACATTCAGACCGACGGTGGGCCGGTGCATCTGTCACTGGCGTTCAACCCCTCGCATCTCGAGATCGTCGCACCGGTAGTGCAGGGCGGATGCCGGGCCCGGCAGGACCGTCACGAAGAGGATGCCACCGATCTGGTCCTGCCGGTCATCGTGCATGGTGACGCCGCATTCATCGGCCAGGGTGTCGTCACCGAGACACTCAACCTCTCGAAGACGCCGGCCTACGGGACCGGCGGTACCATCCACGTGGTGGTCAACAACCAGATAGGTTTCACCACCAGTCATCCGCAGGAGGCGCGATCGACGCTGTACTGCACGGAGGTGGCCAAGCTCATCCAGGCACCGATCTTCCACGTCAATGCCGACGATCCGGATGCGGTGCTGTTCGTGACGCGGTTGGCACTCGACTACCGCCTGACATTCCACAACGACGTGGTGATCGACCTGATGTGCTACCGGCGGCAGGGGCACAACGAGGCCGATGAACCGATGATGACTCAGCCGCAGATGTATCAGCGCATTCGCCAGTTGCCCACGACCCGGGCGCGCTACGCCGAGCGCCTGGTGGCAGAGGGGCTGGTCACTGCCGACGATGCGGAGGAGATGCGTGAGAGCTACCGTGCATCGCTCGAACACGGCAAGGTGGTGGTGCGCGAGTTCTTGCGCGGTTCACGTACCGGCTATGAGGCGCATTGGGAGCAGTATCTCAATGCGCGGCCCGACGAGCATGTCCAGACCCGGGTGCCGCAGGAGAAGCTCCTGTGGCTGGGTGAACTGGCGATTCGCCTGCCGGATGGCTTCAACCTGCAGCGTGGCGTCGTGCGGGTCCTCGAAGAGCGTCGCCGGATGCTCGACGGTGAGGTGCCTGTGGACTGGGGTATGGCGGAAACCCTGGCCTATGCGAGTCTGCTACACGAGGGGTATGCCGTACGCCTTTCCGGTCAGGATTCGGTGCGCGGCACCTTTGCGCACCGTCACGCCGCCTATCACGACCAGAAGACGTTCGATATCTATACACCGTTGGAGCACCTGTTTGCCGGACAGCCGCGCTTCGAGGTGATCAACTCGCTGTTGTCCGAACTGGCGGTCCTCGGGTTCGAGTACGGTTACGCGACCTCGATGCTGCGGACGCTGGTCATCTGGGAAGGCCAGTTCGGTGATTTCGCCAATGGCGCGCAGATGGTCATCGATCAGTTCATTGCCAGCGGGTATCTGAAGTGGGGGCGTCTGTGTCAGTTGACCCTGTTCCTCCCGCATGGCTTCGAGGGTCAGGGGCCGGAGCATTCGTCGGCACGGTTGGAACGTTTTCTACAACTTTGTGCGGAGCTGAATATGCGGGTGTGGGTGCCGACCACGCCGGCACAGTTCTTTCACCTGCTGCGTGATCAGATCAAGCGCCGCTTCCGCCGCCCGCTGATCGTGATGACACCAAAGAGCCTGCTGCGGCACCCGTTGTCGAAGTCGGACCTCGACGCCTTCACCGCCGGGGCGCTGGCAACCGTACTCCCCGAGTCGGATCAACTCGCGGCCGACAAGGTCCGGCGAATCGTGCTTTGCAGTGGCAAGGTGTACTTCGATCTTTTGGCAGCGCGACGTGAACGCGGCATCGATGACATCGCCATCATGCGCGTCGAGCAGCTCTATCCCTTTCCGCGGCGCCGCCTGGCCGAGCTGCTGGAGGATTTTCCGCGGGCCACCGAGGTGGTCTGGTGTCAGGAGGAGCCTCGTAACCAGGGCGCCTGGTACCAGATTCAGCACCATCTGCGGGTGCTGACGCAACCTGCGCGAACGCTCGGATATGCAGGGCGCGCGCCCTCGGCCTCACCCGCATGCGGTGACGCCGGCCTGCATCGCATGCAACAACAGGCGCTGGTCGACTCCGCGCTCGCCGTCGGCCGGGCGGAAGACCCGGGCGAGCGTCTGGAAGATACCGATGAGCACCACCTCGGATAGCACGAGACCGCAGGTGTGGTACGGCGGCAGGCGGCATTCGCGAATTCGAATGCAGTGCTCAGGCCAGCCGAGCTGCCGGCCGGGGCAGGCAGGTCAGCGCTGGTATGTCTCAACGGGTCGACGCGCAGGACGTTGCACCAGATTGAATTCGCCCGCCTGATGATGGTGCATTTGCGCGTCGACGCATGAGCCGGATCCCATGTCCGGTTTTTCAGTCATTGGCCCGATTTGCTTGCGTATTCACGGTCGTTGCACGCTTTAGCAGACACATTGTCGCGATGCCGTTTCTCATCCGGCACTGCTGGCATGCAAGTTGAATGTACCAGGGGAAGACCACGTCCCCGGTTCATGACATGTCGACTATCGAAGGGGTACCACGCCGCCCGGTGGTGTTGATCGTTCTTGATGGTGTTGGCGTCAATCCCAGCAAGATCAACAATGGTCTCGTCGAGGCGGACACGCCGGCGCTCGATACCTACTTCAGCCGCTACCCACATACGACGCTGCAGGCATCCGGTTGCTCGGTGGGGCTGCCGGACGGGCAGATGGGCAACTCCGAGGTCGGTCACCTGACCCTCGGCGCCGGCAGCATCATCCGGCAGGACATCGTGCGCATCAATGATGCCGTCGACAACGGCGAGTTCTTCCGCAATCCCGCATTGTGCGCAGCGGTGGACGCGTCGCGAGCGCAGGGAAGGCCCTGCCATCTGCTGGGCCTGGTGTCCGATGGCGGCGTCCATGCCGATCTCGGCCATCTGCAGGCATTGATCGAGCTGTGTCGTAAGCGCAGGGCCAGACCCCTGCTGCACATGATCACCGACGGGCGCGATACGCCACCGCAGTCTGCGTTGCATTTCATTGCGGAGATCGAGACGGTCCTGCATGAGGCCGGCGGCGCCATCGGCAGTGTCTGCGGTCGCTACTATGCAATGGACCGTGACAAGCGCTGGGACCGTACCGAGCGTGCCTGGCGTGCGTTGCGCCTCGGCAAGGGGGAGCGCGCGCAGTGCGCTGACACCGCGATTCGAAGTGCCTACGCAGGAGGAGACACGGACGAGTTCATCAGGCCGATACTGTTGCCGGCGTTTCAACCCGTCGCCGATAACGATTCGGTGATCAGCTTCAATTTCCGCAAGGACAGGCCGCGTCAGTTGGTGGCGGCCCTGGGCGACCCGGCATTCACAGGGTTCGATCGCGGTGATCTTGGGCTCGCCGGCGTAACCTGCATGATGCCGTACGACCAGAAGCTGGCAATGGCCTGTGCCTTCGAGCCCGAGCGTCCGGCGATCACCCTGGGAAAGGTGATCAGCGATGTAGGCCTGCGACAGTTTCACTGCGCCGAGACCGAGAAATATGCGCACGTGACCCACTTCTTCAATGGCGGGCAGGCCGAGCCCTACGCGGGTGAGGACCAGTTGCTGGTGCCGTCGCCGCACGTGGCGACCTATGACCTGAAACCTTCGATGAGCGCCAGCGAAGTGGCCAATGCCGTGATACGGGCCATCGCGGAGAAGGGGTATGGATTCATCGTCGTCAACTTCGCCAACGGCGACATGGTCGGGCATACGGCGAGACGCCTCGCCGTGCTCGAGGCGGTCGAGACCCTCGATCGCGAGGTGTCCCGGGTGTTGCGGGTCGCACAGTCGGGCGGCTACTCGGTCCTGTTGACGGCCGACCATGGCAACTGCGAAGAGATGGTGGATCCATTCACTGGTGCACCCCATACCCAGCACACGACCTACCCGGTTCCCTGTCTGATCGTCGACGAAGACAACTGGCAGTTGTCGAGCAGCGGCGGCCTGGCCAATGTCGCGCCGACCGTGCTGGAGCTGATGGGAATCGATGCGCCCGAGCAGATGGACGCGGGTTCACTGCTGTTGCGACGCCTGCCGGGCCAGCGGCCGCGTGAGCGTCGACAGCCGGGGCACTTCCGGGGGTTCGCCTGATGGACAATCGCGACAGGTGGTTCGACACGGTCTCTGGGTATCCATGCGCAAATTGGGGGCATTTCGGGATCGAAATGCCCTGACATGGAGCAGTGAACGTCGGGCAGAGGCAAAAGACTGCTTGCAAAGCAGATGCTTGGCTTGACGACGCTATTGGCTCGGGCCTTGCTTGATCATTTGGATATCGCCACGGTGCTTGGCGTGCTGTTTTGTCCCGTGGCCCGGCAACTTGTGCGGAGGAACTGCTATGTTGGCACCGAAAGAGCCTGGTTCGAAGATCGCCCCCGTTTCCATTGGCAAGGCGCACGACGGCGCGACCAGGACCCGGCATCGCAAGCTGCTGGCGTGGGTCGACGAGGTCGCGGAACTCTGCCAGCCGGATCGCATCCATTGGTGCGATGGTTCGCAGGAGGAATACGATCGCCTGTGCGACGGCATGGTCGAACAGGGCATGTTCATTCGCCTGAATCCCGAGAAGCGCCCCAACAGTTTCCTGGCGCGCTCGCATCCGAGCGACGTCGCGCGCGTCGAGGAGCGGACCTTCATCTGCTCGGCGCGCGAGGAAGATGCCGGGCCGACCAACCACTGGATGGAGCCGCGCAAGACGCGCCTGCTGCTCAAGGATATCTTCGCGGGTTCGATGCGCGGGCGCACGATGTACGTCATCCCGTTCAGCATGGGGCCGCTGGGTTCCCCGATCGCCCACATCGGCGTCGAGATCACCGACTCGCCCTACGTGGTGGTCAATCAGCGCATCATGACCCGCATGGGTCAGCAGGTACTCGATGTCCTCGGTGACCACGGCGAGTTCGTCCCCTGCCTGCATTCCGTCGGCGCGCCGCTAGAGCCCGGTGAGCAGGACGTGCCCTGGCCCTGCGCACCGAGGATCGAAGACAAGTACATCGTCCACTTTCCCGAGACGCGCGAGATCTGGTCCTACGGCAGCGGTTACGGCGGCAATGCCCTGCTCGGAAAGAAGTGCTTCGCGTTGCGCATTGCCTCGGTGATGGGGCGGGACGAAGGCTGGCCCGCCGAACACATGTTGATTCTCGGTGTCGAATCGCCACAGCACAAAAAGATGTACGTGGGTGCGGCATTCCCCAGCGCCTGCGGCAAGACCAATTTTGCGATGCTCATCCCGCCTGAGGGTTACGACGGCTGGAAGGTGACGACCATCGGCGACGATATCGCCTGGATCAAGCCAAATCCCAAGGATGGCAAGTTCTACGCGATCAACCCGGAGAACGGGCTGTTCGGCGTCGCGCCCGGGACGAACTTCCGCTCCAATCCCAACGCAATGGCCGCGCTCGAGGCCAACTGTATCTTCACCAACTGCGCGCTGACGGACGACGGCGATGTGTGGTGGGAGGAGATGACGCCGCAACCGCCGGATCACCTGATCGACTGGAAAGGGGAGAGCTGGACGCCGGATTGCGGTCGTCCTGCCGCCCATCCAAACGCCCGCTTCACGACGCCCGCCGCAGATTGCCCGTCCATCGATCCGGATTGGGAAAACCCCGAAGGGGTGCCGATCAGTGCGTTCCTTTTCGGTGGACGGGTCAGCAAACATTTCCCGCTGGTCTTCCAGAGCTACAACTGGGAGCACGGCGTCTACATGGCTGCCACCATGGGTTCCGAGGCGACTGCGGCATCCATCGGGCAGGCGGACATCCGACGTGATCCGATGGCCATGCTGCCGTTCTGCGGCTACAACATGGCCGATTACTGGCGTCACTGGCTGCGCATCGGCCGGCGCAATGTTGCAACGCCACCGCGCATCTTCCGCGTGAACTGGTTCCGCAAGGACGAGAACGGTCGCTTCGTGTGGCCCGGTTTCGGTGAAAACATGCGCGTCCTGGAGTGGGTCGTCAACCGGTGCAACGGCTGCGGTTCCGCCGTCGAGGGCCCCCTGGGTTGGATACCCGACTATGATGCGCTCTGCTGGTCAGGCCTGGACTTCGATGAGCAGACCTTCTACTCGATCATGAACATCGACCGTGAGACGGCGCGCCACGAGACCAACGAACAGGAGGATCTGTTCACCAAGTTCGGTGACCACCTGCCGCGGGAACTGGAGATAGAGCGTGAGCTGCAGCTTGCGCGACTGTTTCACTCGCCCGCGGTCTGGGACCTGTCGGTTACCGGCAAGGGCTGAACGGGTCCGGCGCCGGGTCAATGATCGACGAGCTTGCGCGGCACCCGCCGCGGCGGGCGTGTTGGCCAGTCTGATTGGCGACGTGTCATCAGGCGATCACTGATTCCACGAGAGGTGTCCTGTTCGGCACTCAATCCGCCGACACGGCACGGAGCATCTGCTGACAGACCTCGGGATAGGCATCGTGTACGCGGTTCCAGTTGGGGATGAACGGTGATTCCATCGGATTGCTCAGAAAGGTTTCACCGGCGGCCACCACGCTCTGGGCGAACGCCTCGATGCTGCTTTCCTCCCGGTGGCGGTCGTATTGCAGGCCGTTGATCTTGGCGTCGTAGAAGTATTGCTCCGTGGCATCGAGCGCGACACGATAATAGGCGGCCTTGATCGAGCGGAAATGTTCGGGCGACAGGGTCACGCCTTCGGTGGCCAGCTTGCGGTACAGTGACTTGGCGATCTCGGTGCTCATGCGCGCAAGCCCGGTCGTGGCATCGCCTTCGGAAAGGTCCTGGTGTTTATGGTCGTACTGATCGGCGATATCGACCTGGCAGACGCTGTTACGCGAGAGTGTCCGGTAGACCTCGGAGAGTACGCCGACCTCGAGACCCCAGTCGCTGGGTATGCGCAGTATCCTCACGAAGTCGCGACTCAGAGAGAACTCGCCGGACAGGATATAGCGGAAACTGTCCATGAACTCGATGTAGTCCAGTGGCCCCACGACCTTCTTCAGTGCGCGCAGCAGTGGCGTTACGAACAGGCGTGTCGCACGGCCACTCAGGCGATCTCCGTCGATTCGCGAGTAATAGCCCTTGCAAAACTCGAAACTGAATGCCGGGTTGGCGACCGGGTAGAACAGGCGCGCCGGCAGGTAGCGGTCGTAGGTGAGGATGTCGCAGTCGTGCAGGGCGATGGCCTCGCAGTGCTCGAGCGCGAGCGCATACCCCATGCAGTACCAGGCGTTGCGCCCCTTGCCCGGTTGTGTGGGGGCGAGATTCAGGGCCTGCAGCTCGGCATCGATCTCGCGCAGCCAGGGGCCGTCGTTCCACAGGATATGGACGTTCTGCGGCAATCCGGAGAAGAACTCCTTCGCGTGTTCATACTGCTGCGCGTTGGCCTGGTCCAGGCCGACGATGATGTCGCCGATGTAGGTCGCGTGCTTGAGTTCCTCGACGATGCGCGGCAGGGCCGGGCCCTGTAGCTCGGAGTAGAGGCTGGGCAGGATCAACGCCATCGGGCGTTCAACGGAGAATGTCTTGAGCTCAGCCTCGATCTCTTCGATCGGCCGGCGACAAAGTCTGTGTAGTGTGGTGATCGTACCGTTCTGGAAGAAGTCCACAGCCTTGCCTCCGTTAGATCGATGGACGTTGAGCAGCCAACTGCTCGAGTATCTGTAGCACCGCGGTGTTCCAGCCGCGTGGTCCCGCATGCTCGGTGAGCAGGGTCCGTTTGATCCCGCGACAGTCCAGGTGGGTTCCGTCGTGCCGCCTGACGACAACGGCGATATCGGCCGTTTCCAACATGGTCCTGTCGTTCTCGCTGTCGCCCAATGCAACAACGGTGGGGCGAGGCGTGTCAATACTCAATATCATCTGCATCGCGCGCAAGGCCTGCGCCTTGTCAGTACCGCCCATCAGGTGATGAAAGCGCCCGCCCTGGGTAACCGTCAGGCCCTCGCTGCCCGCCGCTACCTTAAACCGCTCCAGGGCCTCTGCGCTATCCAGCCACACGAAAGGTTCGCCGCACAGCCGCTGTCTGGCACGGTCTGCAGCGATCTCGTCGAGGCCGGTCAGCTCGGCGACCGTGGCCGTATCCATGTCGCCGAATCCGCGCACCTGCCAGCCGTGCCGGTTCCGCTGGCATTCGATGAAATCGCGAACGACGCGATAGGGTGGTGCAAGGCGGACGATCGCGTGTTCGTCCAGCGTTTCGTACGCCGTGTGACCAAGGGGATAAGCGAGGTCGAGCGGGAAACAGAGCGCGCTGCCGTTCTCGACGATCATGGCCTGGTGATTGCCCAGCTCAGCGTTGATCTGTACGGTTTCCGCCAGGGTCTTGCTGGTCGTCAGGATCAGCGGAATACCGAGATCATGCACCGCCCGCAGCGCGGGCAGTGCTTCATCAAAGGCATAGCTGTCGTGGTCGAGCAGGGTACCGTCGAGATCGCTGAAGATGATCGCCGGCGGGTCTTTCGCGCTGCGCATCTGCGAAATTCTATCATCCCTCCTGGCTGAACCAGAACACCGCGTAGGGTTCCAACGACAGAGTGTCACGGTTGATGCCCGGCGTATGCAGTTGCAGCAGCTCGCTGCGCCCAGGCAGGTCGTCGGGCAGCGGCGCAACGTCGATGTCCATGCGGTCCGAGGAAAGATTGATGACGACCAGTATGCGCTGGCTGTCATCGGGCGCGATGCGCTCGAAACAGAACACCCTCTCGTCGACCTCGACGATGCGCTGCATCCCGTCGGGATGAAACGCCCGCTGACGACGGCGCAGCGCCAGCAGGCGACGGTAGAGCGCGAACACCTGTCCGGTTTCCGAGGCGCTGTTGCCGATCTGGTATTCGAGTTCACCCTTGTCCCATTTTCGCCGGTTGATCGCGCGCGTCATCCCGGTGCGTTCCACGCCCTGGGTGTCGTTCGGCGTCGCCGTCAGGCAGTGAATGTAAACGGCCGGGATGCCCTTGAACGACAGCGCAACGAGTTGTGAGGCCACGAACATGGGTATATGCCATTGGTTGTCGCCGGCCGGATCGCGGAAGGCATCGAAATAGCTGATGTTGAGTTCGTAGGGGCTCTCGGTCCCGTCGGGGTTGGACTTGCTCGAGATGTAGCCGCCTCGCTGGCGCATCTTGTCGAGCAAGGCGTCGATTTCATCGCCGGGTACCAGGCCTTCGAGCGGGCGCAGCCCGATGCCGTCGTGTGATGCGGTGAAATTGAGATAGGTGCAGTTGTCCGGTGTAAAGAGGGATTCGAGGCCCTTCGCCCAGGCGTTCAGGTATCTGGCATTGCCGCTGTGCAGGGCGTGCAGGATCAGCGGCGGAAGACTGAACTGATAGATGACATGGGCCTCGTCGCCTTCGCCGAAGTAGGTCACGTTCTCATCGTGTGGGACATTGGTCTCGGTCATGATCAGGGCCGCCGGCTCGACCAGATCGAGTACGTCGCGCAGCAGTTTCACCACCTGGTGGGTCTGTGGCAGGTGGATGCAGGTGGTCCCGAGTTCTTTCCACAGGTAGGCAACGGCATCGAGGCGGACCATGCGTGCACCGCGGCGGATGTAGTACAGCAGGATATCGATGAACTCCAGCAGCACGTCCGGATTGGCGTAGTTCATGTCGACCTGGTCGTTGCTGAATGTGGTCCAGACGTGGCGCATGCCGTGCAGGGTGCGCGCACCGCTGAGCAGCGGCGTGGTGCGTGGCCGGGTAACCATGGATACATTGGTCGCCGGATCGAGTTCGATGAAATAGTTGCAGGCCGGGGGCTCGCCGAACAGGTAGTCGACAAACCACAGGTTCTCGCGCGAACAGTGGTTGAGGACGAGATCGATGGCGAGATCGAAGTCTTCCGACAGGTCGTGGATGTCCTGCCAGGTCCCGAGGTCTTCCTTGACGGCGCGGAAGTCGGTCACCGAAAAGCCGTCATCGGAACTCCACGGAAAGAAGGGCAGGATATGTACCATGCTGAAGGCATCGGCGAGATGGCCGTTGAGAAAGCCGTGCAGCGTCTGTAAGGGCGGATGGGTCGACGATTGGATGCTGTCGCCGTAGGTGATCAGAACCGTGTCTTCATGCGACCAGTACGTGCCCTGTACCACGCGCTTGCGCAGTTGGCGGTGGGTTTTGACCAGGCGCGTGACCTGTTGCGCGATACCCGGTGCGCGATCCTCTCCGTACAGGTAGCCGAGGCGCGCGCGGATGCGTTCCTCGGCCGGCAGGTGGAGCGGTATCTCGGGCGGTTGCCCGTCGACTTGGGGTCGATTCATCGTGTCTCGCGCGATCCAGGGGGTGTTCAGGTATTAATTAGCAAGTTACACGCCATCTTTCACGGAAACTATCGCCGTAGCGCTGGACAGGTTCGGGCGGCGTGCGGCACGCGATGTGCACTGGTGCATGCCAGTCGCTGATGCGCCAGGACGGTGCGAGTTCAGGGTTCGAGGTTGAGTGAGTCTTGCCTTCGGTCCGCGTGGCCGGCAGCAAATCGAGGCAATAACGGTGCGAGTTTCGGTCAGCAACGAGACTGTCGAAGTAGGCA
>JAAUYE010196362.1_pt1 | contig 11411 bp, 10 predicted proteins | sample 7278081 | NCBI WGS metagenome assembly JAAUYE01 (sample SAMN14350131, study PRJNA611818) | marine sediment metagenome | isolation source: surface marine sediment (0.6m) | place: French Polynesia: Moorea | collected 2018-08
AGCCGCTCCGCTGCCAGCGAGAATGATTCGAGTTCGGCCACGGCAAGGAAAGCGGTGATTTGATTGATTTGCATAACTATTCCAATCAGGAATTAAAATTATGAAAATTATGAATTAGTGTTATTCTAGTTCTGCGCGTAAAATCTCTCAAGTTTTTACGCGGGTAACTAAAAATGGCCGGAAAGACCTTATACGACAAGATCTGGGATTTGCACCAGGTGCGTCAGGATGACGATGGCACATCGCTGCTTTACATCGATCGCCACCTGGTACACGAGGTGACATCTCCGCAGGCATTCGAAGGCCTGGAAATCGCTTGCGCCACAGCGGGCGTTGCGCGATTTCCAGGCCTTCGAATGCCTGCGGCGAAGTCACCTCGTGCACCAGGTGACGATCGATGTAAAGCAGCGAGGTGCCAGCGTCATCCTGGCGCACCTGGTGCAAATCCCAGATCTTGTCGTAGAGGGTCTTTCCAGCCATTTTTAATACCCGCGTAAAAACTTGTGAGATTCTACGCGCAGAACTAGAATAACACTAATTCATAATTTTCATAATCTCGATTCCTAATAGGAATAGATATGCAAATCAATCAAATTACCGCATTTCTTGCCGTGGCCGAGCTCGAGTCATTCTCGTTGGCAGCGGAGCGACTGCATATCACCCAACCCGCGGTCAGCAAACGAATTCGTCAGCTCGAAAACAACATTCGGGTCGAGCTGTTCGATCGGATCGGCAAGCGCAGCATTTTGACGCCGAACGGCAAGCTGTTCAAACCTCACGCCGAGCGCATCCTGCAGGAACTGCAATCCTACCGCTCCAGCCTGAGCCGGCAGCAGCAGACACCGTCGGGCAGCCTGAGTTTCGCCACCAGCCATCACATCGGCCTGCACCGTTTGCCACAGGTGCTGCGGGATTTCAAAATTTACTACCCGCAGGTCGATCTGGATCTGCATTTCATGGATTCGGAAGATGCCTGTGCCGCGATCGCCAGTAATGAACTGGAGCTGGCCATCGTAACGCTGCCGGAACTGGCCGATGACAGGCTCCAGTGCGAGGCGGTCTGGATCGATGACCTGGTTGTCGTGACGGCGGCCGATCACGAGCTTGCGCCGCTGCGCGATATCGAGCCGGCCCAGTTACTGGAACATGCCTCGATTCTGCCATCACAGGGAACTTTCACCCGCAAGATCATCAACAACCTGTTCGCCGGCAGCAAGGACCGGCTCGACATCGTGCTGGAAACAAATTATCTCGAAACGATAAAAGTCATGGTTTCGGCAAACCTGGGGTGGAGTATCCTGCCGCAAAGCATGGTCGACTCGAGCCTGACCAGTCATCGTCTGCGCGGCCTGGAGGCCTATCGGCCACTCGGTATCGTGACGCGAAAAAAACGCACCCTGTCGCTAAGCTCCAGCGCCATGATCGAACTGCTGCGAAGTAGTCGCGACCAGCACCTGGGTTAAGCGCTGCAACCTCCGGTTCGCGTTTCTGCATACCCCCGGGTTTGTTGCTATAGTCATAACGATGAAATTCCAGGAGACCTCAATGCGTCCCATTATGAAAGCTCTACTTCTCGTCGCGACACTCGCCGTCAGTAGCGGTGGATATGCCGGTGAAGTCACTCGTGCGATGTTCACCATCGGTGTCGATAATCGCGAGCCGGTTATCATGGTTGACAGCATCGACAGCAGTTCCTACACGTCGATTTCGTTTTTCACCGAACTCCAGGATTTAAGCGGAAACAACATCACTCACCAATGGACTTTTGACGGCGATGTCATGTTCGAAAAAACCTTCGAAGTCAAAGGGCCGCGCTGGCGCGTCTGGACCAGCAAGACCCTGATCCCTTCGTGGATCGGAACCTGGACCGTAAACGTCCTCGACGACGACCGCACGGTCCTGAGCAGCGAGTCGTTCGAGTATCAATAGGCATCCCTGCCCCGTGAATACCCCGCGCCCGATCGCGGGGTTTTCATATGTCTGGATCATCATGTCCGACCGTTGCGTGGCGTTAGCAAAGACGCCGCTGGACAGGTCATACTTAGTGTTTTAGAGTAATTTTTTTAGAACGGCCGGCCATCATGAACTGGTACAGAGGCTTCTTCTACGCCCTGGTAGCCGTCGCGTTAATCCAGGTGATTTACTATTACCCGCGAGTGCCCGATGTCGTTGCCTCGCATTTTGACGGACTCGGCGCACCTAACGACTGGTCGAGCAGGAACGGCTTCTTCGGCCTTTACCTCGCCATCCTGTTGCTGCTGGTCGCAGTATTCGATTTCGTGCCGCGCTGGTCAGGGCTGCGCAGCAACTTTGGCATGAGGATTCCCAACCGGGATTACTGGCTGGCGCCGCCAAGAGTCGACCAGACAAAGCTGTTTTTTCGCCGGCAAATGTTCATCATGGGCTGCGCCCACCTGCTGCTCAGCATTTTTGCCATCCAGCTGGCAATCGAGGCTAATTTTTCTGAGCACCCGCGCCTGCATCCGAGCATCGGCTGGGCGCTGGCACTGTATTTCATTTTCCTGGCCGGCTGGCTGGGCCATTTTTTCCTGCATTTCAGAAAGCCATGAGAAGCCAGAAACTTGTTCATCTCGTTTCCTGCCACGCCGAGGGCGAAGTAGGCAACGTTATCGTCGGCGGCGTCAGCCCGCCACCAGGCGAAACCCTGTGGCAACAGGCGCTCTGGATCGCCGAGGACCAGGAACTGAGGCGGTTTGTGCTGAACGAACCCCGCGGCGGGGTTTTCAAACATGTCAACCTGCTGGTACCGGCGAAACACCCCGACGCGGCGTTCGGATTTATCGTCATGGAACCGGAACATACCCCGCCTATGTCGGGATCGAATTCGATCTGCGTCGCCACCGTGCTACTCGACAGCGGCCTGGTGGCGATGCGGGAACCGGTCACCGAGTTTATCCTCGAGGCGCCCGGCGGCCTGGTGCCGATTAAGGCTTACTGCGAAAACGGCAAGGCTCGCAGTATCGAGATACATAATGTCGCCTCCTTTGCCGATCGGCTGGACGCGAATCTCGAGGTGCCGGGTGTCGGCACACTTCGCGTGGATACCGCCTACGGTGGCGACAGCTTCGTCATTGTCGATGCCAGCGAGCTGGGTTTCGCGATTCGCCCCGACGAGGCCGGTGATCTCGCGCGCATGGGCGCATCGATTACCCGCGCCGCCAACGAGCAGCTGGGATTCAGTCATCCCGAAAATCCCGACTGGGCTCATATTTCCTTTTGTGAGTTCACGCTGCCGCTGACCCAGGAAAACGGGGTCAAGGTCAGCCGCAATACGGTGGCTATCGATCCGGGAAAACTCGACCGTTCACCCTGCGGTACCGGCTGTTCGGCGCGCATGGCGAGCCTGCAGGCCCGGGGATTAATGCAGGTAGGAGAACGCCTGATCGGCAAATCGATCATCGACTCGCGCTTCGACTGCAGTATCGTCAGCGCCACCAGGGTTGGCGCAAGAGACGCGATAATCCCTTCGGTTCGAGGGCGCGCCTGGATAACCGGAACGCACCAGATTATGCTCGACCCGGACGATCCGTGGCCCGGCGGTTACCGCCTGAGCGATACCTGGCCATTGAAAAACTAACGCCAGACGGAGTCGATCTCGCTAATTTCGGCCACTACCGGAGACCGGCGCCGTTTTGATTACTATCAAACAACAGGCGCCGCCGATGGGGTTATAATCCTCACTCGACCGTGGTGGAAAATTCAAACTGCGCAAAATACTATTTTTTAGGGGCAGGCAAATAAAGTGGATAAAAACATCAGCAGCCGCAGCACGCTGGATAAAGCGCTCAGAATCAATCTAGACGAAAAGAAGTATGGCACCATCGTCGAAATCGGTGCCGGCCAGGAAGTGGCGCGGCAGTTTTTCAAATCCGGGGCGGCCGCCGGCACCATCGCCAAGACCATGTCCGCCTACGACATGAAATTTTCGGATGCGATTTACGGGGTGCAGGAGGACGGTCGCTACGTCAGCAGAGCCCGGGTGCAGGCGATGCTGGAGAAAGAATTCGACCTGGTTATCGAACGGGTCGGTACCTCGCGCTCGGTCGCTTCGCGCTACTTCGCCTACGGCGCGACGGTGGCGGCAAAAAAATTCAACACCGACAACGAGTGCCATGCCTGGTGCGGTATCAGGGTGCAGATGTACCCGGCCGCCGAGCCTTCCGAAATCATCGTTCATGTCCGCATGCGCGACGATAACGCGGATCGCCAACAACAGGCGCTGGGCATCTTTGGTGTCAACCTGATTTACGCCGCTTATTATTACTTCGAAAACGCGAAAACCATTATCGAATCGTTGACCGACAATCTCGAACAGGGCCGTATCGAGATCGATTCGATCGAATTTTACGGGCCTTATTTCGAGGAAGTCGACAACCGGGCGATCAACCTGCACCTGATCCGCAGCTGGAAGACGCGCGCAATCATGTTCAGGCCCGACGGCACGGTAGTGATACCGGCCGAGATGCTTTACAAGAAAAACGTGCTGACCATTCGGGGCACCTTTCGGCCGGTCACCAACCTCAACGTCGACATGATGGATCAGGGCCTGAAGTTCTTTTGCCAGACGCAGGGAGTAACCCCCGACAACTGTGTCGCACTGGCGGAAATCTCGCTCAACGACATTCATGGCAACGACCTGATGGTTCCGGAGAAAGACCTGATCGACAGCGTGCGACTACTGAACTCGCTGGGATACAGCGTGATGATTACCGACTACACGCGTTATTTTTCGCTGCGTGCTTATTTCAGGCAATTCACCAAGCTGCAGATCGGTATCGTGGTCGGGATTATGAATATCAGGCAAATCTTCGACGAAAGCACCTACCGGGGCGTGGAAGGCGGCATCCTGGAGGGATTCGGCAAGCTGTTTCCCGACCATACGCGCCTGCTGGTTTACCCCGAGATCGATAAATCGGGAGAGTACCGGGATTACAACAATGTCGATCTGCCGGAAAACCTGCAGTTCCTGTATCGCCACCTGGTGGAAAACAGTTTTATTTTCGGGATCGAATCGAGCGATCACGAGTTGTTCAAGATTTTTTCGCGCAACGTACTGAAACAGCTGCAAAACGGCCGCGGCGCCTGGGAACAGTGCGTGCCGCAGGAAGTCGCCGAGCAAATTATAGAGAACCGGTTGTTCGGCTACCGCGACTGATTTCCGTTGCTCGAAGAATTCGGGCAGGCAGCAAACCTTCAGGCGATGATACCCTCCGCTCGTAGCCGCTTAAGCGCCGTCGCATCCAGCGACAGCAGCCGACCCAGAACCTCGTCGGTATGTTGACCGAGTAGTGGCGGTGCCTGCCGGTATTCGATCGGGGTTTGCGACAATCGAATCGGGTTGGCGACGCTCGCGACCGAACCCGCGAGCGGGTGCTCGAGTTCGAGCCGCAGGCCGCGAAACTTAACCTGTGGATCGTCGAACACCTCGCCGATATTGTTGATCGGCCCGCAGGGAATACCTTTCGAGTTCAACGCCTCGAGCCACTGCGCGCTCGATTTCTGCAGCATGATATCGGCGATCTGCGGAATCAATTCCAGCCGATGCTTGACTCGATCGCTATTTTTACGAAAGCGTTCGTCTTCGGCCAGCTCCCGCCTGCCCGCAAGTTCGCAAAAACGTTCGAACTGCGTATCGTTGCCGACCGCCAGAATAATATGGCCGTCATCGGTTTGAAACGCCTGGTAGGGCACGATATTGGGATGCGCATTGCCCATTCGACCGGGGCTGTCGCCGCTCGCGAGATAATTCATCGCCTGGTTGGCAAGCGTGGCCACCTGCACGTCGAGCAGCGCCATATCGATATATTGCCCTTCCCCGCTGGCGCGCTGATGAATCAAAGCCGCCTGGATCGCGTTGGCCGCATAGAGACCGGTCAACACGTCTGCCAGCGCCACGCCGATCTTCATCGGCTGACCATCGGCCTCACCGGTCACGCTCATCATGCCGCCCATTGCCTGGATCATGAAATCGTAACCGGCGCGCTCGGCATAGGGGCCGGTCTGACCGAAACCGGTGATCGAACAGTATACGAGCCCCGGATTGATCGCCTTCAGGCTATCGTAATCGAGAGCGTATTTTTGCAGTCCTCCAACCTTGAAGTTTTCTATCAACACGTCGCAATGACGCGCCAGCTGCCGCAGCAGAGATTGCCCCTCGACGCCGGACATATCGATGCAAACCGAGCGCTTACCGCGATTGGCGCCGTGAAAATAGGCCGATTCGGTGGTCGGTCTGCCGTCCTCGTCCGGCATGTAGGGCGGACCCCAGCCGCGGGTATCGTCACCACTACCCGGGCGTTCGACCTTGATGACCTCGGCACCGAGATCGGCCAGCATCTGGCTGGCCCAGGGCCCGGCCAGGATACGACTCAGATCGAGAACCCGGAAACCGGCTAGCGGCCCCGCCATCTAGAAAAATGCCTGGATGCCGGTTTGCGCCCGCCCGAGAATCAGGGCGTGAATGTCGTGCGTGCCCTCGTAGGTATTGACGGCTTCCAGGTTCATGACATGACGGATAACGTGGTATTCGTCGGACACGCCATTACCGCCGTGCATGTCGCGCGCAACGCGGGCGACGTCCAGCGCCTTGCCGCAGTTGTTGCGCTTCATCAACGATACCAGTTCGACCGGGCAGCGCTCGCTATCCATCAGGCGGCCCATTTGCAGGCAACCCTGCAAGCCGAGCGCGATTTCGGTTTGCATATCGGCAAGTTTCTTCTGTACCAGCTGGGTGGCCGCCAGAGGTCGGCCAAACTGGGTTCGATCCAGCGTATACTGCCGCGCCGCGTGCCAGCAAAATTCGGCGGCGCCCATCGCGCCCCAGGCGATGCCGTAGCGCGCGCGGTTGAGACAGCCGAACGGACCCTTTAAACCTTCCACGTTCGGCAGCAGGTTTTCCTGCGGAACGAAAACATCCTGCATCACGATTTCCCCGGTTACCGAGGCGCGCAACGAAAACTTGCCTTCGATCGTGGGCGTGGACAAGCCTTCCATGCCCCGTTCTAGGATAAAACCCCGTATTACGTCATCGAGCTTGCCCCACACCACCATCACGTCGGCAATCGGTGAATTGGTGATCCACATCTTCGCCCCCTTCAACCGATATCCACCATCGACGGCGGTCGCCGTGGTTTTCATGCTGGCGGGATCGGAGCCGGCGTCGGGTTCGGTCAGGCCGAAACAGCCGACCAGCTCCCCGGTCGCCAGCCGCGGCAGGAATTTATGTCGCTGCGCTTCGTCGCCGTAGGCAAAAATCGGATGCATCACCAGCGAGGACTGAACGCTCATCGCCGAACGATAACCGCTGTCGACGCGCTCGACTTCACGCGCCACCAGGCCATAGGAGACATAATTGGCGCCGGCGCAGCCGTAGTCTTCGGGAATGGTCGCGCCGAGCAGTCCGAGCTCGCCGAATTCGTTCATGATCTCACGGTCGAAACTCTCTTCGCGATTGGCCATCTGCACCCGCGTCATGAGCCGGTCCTGGCAATACTCGCGCGCGGCGTCGCGAATCATGCGTTCCTCCTCGCTCAGTTGCTGCTCGAGAAACATGGGATCCTGCCAGTCGAAAGAAACTCGATTTGTCTGCGTCATGGGTCAACTCACCTGCTAAATGTGATCACATTTTATCGGCACCGGCGACTAATGTCAGCCTGAATCGCCGCTCGTTGGGCTATCGAAGCCCTGCCTGTCAAACCGGCCTAACGCCGGCCCAGCAACTGCATTACCAGGGTGCCGTAGCTGTAATACCCCGCTCGAGCAGCACGCGATTTCTCGCGATAAAGCGCCTCGATCGGGAATGGAAAATCATCACGGTTGCCGCTAACGATGGTTTGCGCCAGGTGCTTGCCGATAACGCTGCCTGGACCGATGCCCCGGCCATTGTATCCGGCCGGGGCGAACACGCCCGGGGCCAGCAACTGTACGCGCAAAATCTTGCTGCCGGTTACACCGACCTGCCCGCTCCACTGGTATTCCCACTCGACGCCCCGGGTTTGCGGAAACAGCCAGTCGCGGGTACGCGTCATCCAGTTTGCGCGAATAGAGCGATGGAATCCCTGCAGCCTGCCGGCGCTGCTCATGATCAGCCGACCGTCCCCGTCGATGCGTGACGAGGTCAACATCAGCTGGGTATCCCACAGACCATGACGCCCGGGGATGATGCCGGCGGCCACTTCTTCCCGCAGCGGCCGCGTCGCACATTGAAAGATAAACACCGGCACCGTCGATTCGCGTACCTGCTGGCTGTTGCCGTCGGCGTAGGCATTGGTGGCGATGATCACCTGCTCCGCCGAGACCTGTCCCAGCGCGGTGGTCGCCAGCCAGCGATCGTTTTTCCGTTCCAGTCCCTCGATTGCGGATTCCTGGAACAGCTGCGCCCCCAGATCCATCGCCGCTCGTGCGAGCGAACGCGCGTAGTTCAACGGATGAATAGTGCCGGCCCCCGGATCGTGGATTCCGCCGTGTCGATACACCGGCGAAGCCGAGATTGCCTGCGCCGACTCGCCGTCGATCATTTCGACCGCCGCACCGATCTCCTGTAACTGTCGGCAGCGCTCCTCCAGGGATTTCAGCGCGGCGGCATTATGTGCGACATTGACGGTGCCGACCGGCCGCAGGTCGCAATCCATCTGGTAATGTTTGACGAGTTCGGATACCAGCTGGGGAGAATCTCGCAGCGCCTGGTAAAAACGCTCGCCGGCCTCTACGCCGAGTTCGCGGCGCACGTGATCCGGGTTTTGCCAGACACCGGCGTTGACCAGGCCAGCGTTTCGCCCTGAACCGCCGAAACCGATGCTTTTTGCCTCCAGCAAAACCACCGATACGCCCTGCTCTGCCAGATGCAGCGCACTCGACAGGCCGGTGTAACCACCCCCAACCACGAGTACGTCAGCCTGCAGCGACTGCTGCAACTGCTGGTCGACCGGATTCGCAATCGCAGTCGCACTCCAGAGCGAACGCTCCCCGGTATCCTGTGGCAAGTGATCTGGCATACGATGGCTTCGACTCAACGACAGCGGAATTGTGCTCGATAGCCGGTTTTATTGCTAGCCAAGGCGTGAAAAATCGATAAAAATTCAAAGTTGTAAACCAGCAGCCTGGAATATTGAAAATGCCGACGTTAAGCGTTGCCGCCACGCAGATGGCCTGCAGCTGGGATCTTCCGGCAAATCTCGAACGCGCCGAAAAACTGATCCGGGAAGCGGCCGCACGGGGTGCGCAGGTCATCCTGATTCAGGAGCTGTTCGAAGCGCCCTACTTTTGCATCGAGCAGGATGCCAGGCATTTCGAGCTGGCGACCACGCTTGAAGATAACCCGGCGATCAGGAGATTTCAGGCGCTGGCGCAGGAACTCGGCGTGGTGCTGCCCTGCAGCTGGTTCGAATCTGCCAACCGCGCATTCTACAATTCCCTGGCGATGATCGATGCCGACGGCTCGCTGCTCGGTGTTTATCGCAAGTCGCATATTCCCAACGGGCCGGGGTACCAGGAAAAAACCTATTTCAATCCGGGCGACAGCGGTTTCCGTGTGTGGGATACCCGCTACGGCCGGCTCGGCGCAGGCGTCTGCTGGGATCAGTGGTTCCCGGAAGCGGCTCGCAGTATGGCGTTGATGGGCGCCGAGTTACTGCTCTATCCAACCGCGATCGGGTCCGAACCGCCACCCGCGATCACGCTCGATTCGAGCGGCCACTGGCAGCGCACCATGCAGGGCCACGCCGCGGCTAACATGATCCCGGTGATCGCTTCCAACCGCATCGGCACCGAGCATGCAACCCAGGATCCATCGCTGGAGATAACCTTCTACGGCCACTCGTTTATTGCCGATCACACCGGCGCCTTGATGTGCGAGGCCGACGATCATAGCGAAACCGTGCTGGTGCACCAGTTCGATATGCAGGCGATACGCGAATATCGCAACGCCTGGGGGCTTTACCGCGACCGCCGACCGGATCTCTACCAAACGCTGGCAACCCTCGATGGCCGGGTCCGCTAGGTACAGGCGATCTCGACCGCCAGCCGGGCCGCGAACCGCCAGCTCAGCTGTGTCGAGGCGTCTCGCCCGGGAGCGCTCGCTCGGCGCATCGGCTCATCAATTTAAAATACCAATCACTACCGGAGGCCAGCGATGCTGACTGTATTTACCGAAAACCACGCACTGCGCGACGCCAAAACCGAACTCTATGGCGGCCTGCTGGTACCCCCGTTCGAGTGCCCGGTGCGGGCCGAGCACGTCATCGAGCGCGTGCGCGAGGTCAAACTGGGAGATATCATCGCGCCGCGACAATTCGATATCGAGGCGGTAACGCGTATTCACGACGCCGATTTCCTCAGGTTTCTCGAAACCTGCTGGGAACAATGGAGCGCCTCGGGCTACGAGGGCGAGGCAATTCCCAGCTGCTGGCCGGCGCGCGGGATGCAGCAGGAACGAGTGCCACATCATATCGACGGCAAGCTTGGGCATTATGCAATGGCTGCCGAAACCTCGATCTCCAACGGCACCTGGGAGGCGGCACGCGCCAGCGTCGACGTTGCGCTGACCGCACAGGCCGCGATGCGCGACGGCGCCCGTGAAGCCTTCGCGTTATGCCGTCCGCCAGGTCATCACGCCGCGTCAGACATGTTCGGCGGCTACTGTTTCATCAATAACGCGGCGGTCGCCGCCCAGGCCTTTCTCGATCAGGGTGCGTCACGGGTGGCGCTGCTGGATGTCGACTTCCATCATGGCAATGGCAGCCAGGCAATTTTCTACGGCCGCGACGACGTGATGTTCCTGTCGCTGCATGGAGACCCGCGCGACGCCTTTCCGCACTTTCTCGGTTACGCCGACGAGACCGGCCAGGGCGCGGGTGAGGGTTATAATCACAACTATCCGATGGGCCCGGGCACCAGTTTCGCGACCTGGGGCGCGGCGCTCGAAGACGCCGGCCACAAAATCAGGGACTACGCGCCGGATGCGCTCGTGGTCTCGCTCGGCGTCGATACCTTCGAACACGACCCGATTTCGTTTTTCAAACTATCGAGCGAAGACTTCAAAAGGTATGGCGCAACCATCGCACAGCTAAACCTGCCGACGCTTTTTATCATGGAGGGCGGCTACGCGGTCGAGGAAATCGGCATCAACGCGGTCAATGTGCTCGAGGGCTACGAGGGCCGATAGGAATCCGGATCATTCCAGCGTAGCTGCCGGGACGATGTTACAGATTCCGTTACGAAAACTTACGGTTAACTTGCCCCATATCAAGGTTTCCTGGTGTCGGTCATCGTACTTTAGAAGATAAGCTGTAGGCTAAAGGCCTTGGCAGAAAGTAGTAATGATCGGGAGTTGCGGACGTTGGACAGGAATGACTACAGACAGGTCCTGCTGGACATGAAACAGGACATCACCG
>JAAUYE010012799.1_pt1 | contig 11408 bp, 8 predicted proteins | sample 7278081 | NCBI WGS metagenome assembly JAAUYE01 (sample SAMN14350131, study PRJNA611818) | marine sediment metagenome | isolation source: surface marine sediment (0.6m) | place: French Polynesia: Moorea | collected 2018-08
AGGCCTCGGCGTCGACGATACGCAGGTACAAATCCTCCGCCGCGGTGTCGACCGCGGCCGCGTCCTCGCCGTAAGCGACCACCGCGGCGCCGCACTCGGCGATATCAGACGGCGGGAAACCGGCGGCGAAGTCGACACTGCTCACGCCCGGCCGCGCGCTCAACTCGGCCAGCTCGTCGTATAGCGACCGGCAGGGTTCGAAATCGGTACACTGCGCCGGCAGCGGGATCAGGAACGGAATTTTCAGCATCGATTTGTGCAGCTTTGCCCCGCCGAGCAGCGGCTGCAGCTGTTCGAAGGCGCGCGCGCCGGTCGCGGCCATGTCGAGGTGCGGATAGGTACGGTAAATTGTCATCGCGTCGCACAAGCGGTGCATCGCACGGGTGACGTTGGCGTGCAGATCGAGACTGATCACGATCGGCAGGTCGTCGCCGACGATCTCGAGCACGCGCTGCAGCAGTTCACCCTCGCCGTCCTCGGTATGCTCGCAGACCATCGCGCCGTGCAAATCGAGGTAAACCGCGTCGAGATCGTCGATCGCCTGCAGGTCCGCGCAAATCATGTCGGCGACGCGTTCGAACGCATCGCGGGTGACGTAACTGCTCGGCTCGGCGGCACACCAAAGCAAGGGTTCCAGTGCATGTCCCTGCGCCCGCGCCTGCTCGACGAATCCGCTCAGCGGGATGTTCAATCCCGCCATGACGTCGAACAGGGCCTCGCCGCGGGTCAGGCCCGGCCAGCTGTCGGCGCGTTCGAAGGCCTCGAACGGCGCGCGGTGCGGCGCGAAGGTATTGGTTTCGTGCTGAAACCCGCCGACGGCGATTTTCTTTCTCGTGGTCATGAAACATCCTGTAAGCGGAATTTGCTTACAGGGTATTCATTTGGCGCCGAATTGAAAGCCCGGACCGGCCTGTCGGCGGCGCGATCGTTCAGGCCGCCGAGCGGTCAGTACTCTTCGCCCAGCGAGAGCAGGAAACTGACCAGGTCGTCGATCTCGCTCTCGCTCAGATGCAGCGGGCGCAGGATTTTTTCGCCGTCGCTGTGCAGGCGTTCCTCGTCGAGGTTCGAGTAATGCTCGACCACGTCGCGCAGGGTCGCCAGGCTGCCGTTGTGCATGTAGGGCGCGGTCGGCGCGAGGTCGCGCAGGCCGGGAACCTTGAACTCGCCCCAGTTGCGATGGGTCAGGCGCACCTGGCGCGTGGCGATGGCGTTTTGCGCGGCATCGCCATCGTTGAATTCACCGAGCCGGTTGTACGGATTCGCCTTCAGCGCCTGGATGCCGCGATAACGCCCGGCATCGACGCCGCCGTCGGTAAAATACGAAATGCCGACATCGCCGAACTCGCCGTTGCTAAAGCTCGGCCCGAAGTGACACAGGCTGCAGCGGCCGCGGCCGACAAAGATCTTCAACCCGCGCCGGGCGCTTTCGGGATAAGCCGCCATCGCCGCGGTATCCCCCGCCAGCAGCGCGTCGCGAAATTCGTCGAAGGGACTGCGCGCGCTGACCAGGGTTTCCTGGTAGGCGGCGAGCGCCTTGCCGACGTTGACCAGCACCCGATCGGCCGCGTCCTCGCGCGCATCGCTGCCGAAAGCCTCGCGGTACGGTTCGAGAAAACGCTGGCTGCCGCCGACTACCGACTTCACCAGCGCCGGCGTCGCCGCCATTTCGTCCGCGGCCAGCAGCGGGCGGATGCTTTGCGCCCACAGCGAATCGTTTTCGCCGCCCCAGCCGAACCAGCGGTTCGCCTTCAGGTTCAGCAGGCCCGACGTGTTGCGCGCGAGTTTGGCGCGTCCGTGCCCGGTGACGCGCCCGTCGCTGAAAGCGCGCCCGGGATCGTGGCAGCTGCTGCAGCTGAGTTTCGAATCGCCGCCGAGCGCGTGCTCGAAAAACAGCGCCTCGCCGAGCCGGATCGCGGCCGGATTCTCCGACACCCGGTTGCTGCTGTCGCGCGGCCTGACCGGCGGCCAGGGGCCGTGACGCTTGATCACCGCGACCTCGTGCGCTTCGAATTCGATTGCCTCCGCACCGGCGGCGGCAAGCAGGCTGCAAAGGATCAATGGCAAAAGTCGGATAGTCTTCATTACATCCGGTACTCGATGGAGAAACGATGTTTGCGCTCGCCGGAGACGAAATCGACGTCGACCTGCCACAGCCCCGGCATGTGAAACAGCAGCCCGGAAACCTGCAGCATGCCGTCATCGAGCTCGCTCACCGCGGGCCGGTAATTCATGCCGTGGTTGTGCGCCGGCATGCGCGCATCGAGCGCGAAGCTGTCGATGCGCGCACTGTCCTGCCCGCGGCAGACGCGGAACAGCATCGAAAAATGCTCGGACAGCGCCGGCACCTCCGGTTCCAGCCGGTAGTACACGGCAAGCCCTGCATCGAGCTCACGGCGCTCGGCGCCGTTCAGCTCGCAGGCCGGCAGCGACAGCGGGCAGCAGGCCAGCAGCAGTAGCGGCAAGCGCCATTTCATTTGCGCACACGCGCCAGCAGGCCCTCGGCGTTGCGCCAGGCGATATTCTCGGCCAGTTCGGCCGGCAGGCTCGCGAGCCACGCGCGCGACCAGTCGGCGTGCTCGGCGACGTAATACCAGCGCTCCGGCGTGTAGGTATCGGTACCGAGCATGAAGCGGCGCGGGAAACGCTCGAACAGCGCGCGCCATTCGGGAGTGACCTGGCCGTTGCCCGCGTGCTCGTAACGAAAGGCGAGATCGGCCCACAGGTTGGGGTATTTTTGCAGCAGCTTCGCGATAACCTCGGGGCTGTCGAAACCCGAGTGGGCCCACAGCACCAGTGCATCGGGATCGGTGGCGAAGATGCGCTCGATCGCGTCGGCGTCCGAGTGCGCGTGCAGAAAGATGCCGTATTTTCTGGCGAGGCCGATGACCTCTTGCAGCACCGGCAAATCGATGTCGACGTTGAACGCGTGAAACTCGCCGATGCCGGCGTAATAGTTCCGCGCCAGGCGTTCGGACAGCATGTCGACCACGGATGCGTCGCGCATCCAGGTCGAGATTTCGCCGCGCTTGCGGTAGGGGCGCAGCACCGGCACCACCAGCTCGGGCGCCAGACCGTACAGCTTTTGCGTACCCTCGTCGCTGGAGCTCGAGACCATCGCGCGCCTGAGTCCGGCCTTGCGCAGCAGCTCGACCGCCTCGGCCGGCGGCGTGCGCTGCCAGGCGTCGTGGCTGTAGTGAATATGCGCGTCGACCAGCTCGAGCTCGGCCGCGGCCGCCGGCGACAGCAACAGCGCCAGCAGCAGCCAGCCCAGGCGGAATTTGTTATCAGGCTTCATTCGCATTTGCCACCTTGTCACGGGTTTTATGTTCTCCAATCAGGTACAGCGATGCCATCAGCATCAGTACGCTCAACCAGGTCAGCGGGCTCGGGCGCTCGGCGAAGATCACCATGCCCCAGAAAACGCCGCTGACGACCATGAAATAATTCGCGTGCGACGTGTAAATCGGCCCCTTGATCCGGATCAGCTCGAAGTATAACCAGATATCGACCAGCGCGATCACGGCCATGACCAGGATCGCGCTATGACCCTGGTTCCAGGATTGCACATCCTGCCACTGCCAGTCGACCGCGGCAAAGCCGAGCATGATCAGGCTTGCGACCAGGGCTTCGCCGCAGGCGACCTGGTACGAATCCGAGCCACGCGGCCAGAAGCGCGCGGTGAAATTATGGTGGATCGCGTAACTCACCGGCACCAGCGTCGCCAGCAGCAGCCAGTGCCAGGCCACCGCTTCGCCGCGGTGCACGTCCGGCAGCAGCACCGCGAAGATCGCCAACGCGCCGAGCAGGACGCCGCCGATGCGCGCCAAGCTGATGCTGTCCGTTTTGACCATCCATGCGATTACCAGGGTCGCAAGCGGGGCCATGCTGACGATCAGGGTGAGTACACCCGCCGGCATCTGCCCGATCACCCAGAGTTCGACGATCATCGGCAGCAGGTAGCCGGTGGCGGCGCAAACGATATAAAAAACGATATGCCGCGGGCTGAACCCGGGGCGGCGGCGGCGCGCCAGCGCGATCAGGCTCATGCCGATGCCGACACCGAGCGTGGTCAGGGTCAGGATCCCGACATAGGTGATTCCGGACAGCTCGGCGATTTTCAGCAGGGAAAAATACAGTCCCCAGCTGGTGCCGAGAAAAACCAGGTAAATCAGCGGGCGAAGTCCGCGCGAAAAAGCCATGATCCTGTGCGTAGCGGAATCGACGCGTAGACTATCGTTTCCGCGGAGAATTTAACAGTGGTAGCAGATATTTTCCGCTAATTCAGGATCAGCAAGAAACGAACCAGGCGTTTGCCTGACCCGACGAGTTGTTGGCAACCGGATACTGCCGTCCATCCCTGGACTCTTCCATTCGCGCTACCGCAGCGGCCCTAGTTGGCCCAGCTGGAGCCTGCATCCCAGTCGAATTGATCCCAGACCGCGTCACCGCCCTCGCTGCGCGTCGGATCGAGCGGAAAGGCATCGTCCTCGTTGGCAACTCCATCCCCATCGGTATCGTTGGTCGGATCGTCGTTGGCGGCATCCAGCTGATCGGAAACCCCGTCGCTGTCGGCGTCCTCGATCTCCGACTCGAGCGCGTCGATGATTCCATCGCCATCGAAGTCGGCAGGATTATTCACGTCAGCGCCAATCTCCGTGTTGTCGTCGATACCATCGCCATCGCTGTCAGCCGACAATGGATCGGTTCCCGCGATGGCTTCGTCGGCGTCCGTAACGTTATCGTTGTCATCGTCCGGATCGGTCGTATCGGGATCGAAGTCGCCATCGTTATCCGGCGGGGTATTCCCGGAATCGAGCGGATCGGTACCGAGCGAATCCTCGACATTGTTGGGGTAACCGTCGCCGTCACTATCGTTGGTCGGATCATCGTTAGCCGCATCCTGCTCATCGCTTACCCCGTCGCCGTCTGCATCGAGATTATCCGCTTCGAGTGCATCGTTGACTCCGTCAGCATCGCTATCTTGTCCGATTTCAGCGCCATCGTTCTCGCCATCACCATCGGTATCGGCATCGAATGGATCGGTGCCAGCCAATGTTTCATCGGCGTCGCTGACTCCATCGTTGTCGTCGTCAGCGTCGAGCGCATCGGGGCTGCCGTCACTATCGTTGTCCGGCGGGGTATCGCCCGGGTTCAGCGGATCGTTACCAAGCTGGGTCTCGTCGGCATTACTTATACCGTCGCCATCGCTGTCGTTGCTGCCGTCATTGTTGGCTGAATCTCCCTCGTCCGGCACGCCGTCGCCATCGCTGTCGGCCGTGCTCGAATCGAGCGCATCGATTATGCCGTCGCTATCGCTATCGGAGGGTGAATTTACATTCCCTCCAATCTCTGCCGCGTCGCCTTCGCCGTCACCGTCGCTATCGGACGACAATGGATTGGTGCCCGCTGTAGCTTCATCGGTATCGCTGACACCGTCGTTGTCGTCATCGGGGTCGAGCGCATCCGGATTACCGTCGTTATCGTTGTCGCCCGGGGTATCGGAAGCGTCCAACGGATTGCTGCCAAGCGCGGTCTCGTCGGCATTGGATATGCCGTCGCCGTCGGAATCGTTATTCGGATTACCATTTGCGGCATCCTGCTCGTCATTGACGCCGTCGCTGTCGGTATCGACGCTGCTTGAATCGAGCGCATCGATGATCCCGTCGCTGTCGGTATCGGTCGGTGCATTCACGTTGCCGCCGATTTCGGCCGCGTCGCCTTCGCCGTCGCCATCGCTGTCTGACGAAAATGGATTGGTACCCGCGATACCCTCGTCCGTATCGGAAACGCCGTCGTTATCGTCGTCGCTGTCGCTATTATTGCCCTCGCCGTCACCGTCGCTGTCGAGTTGCTCGCCCGGATCGAGCGGGAACGCATCGTCCGCATTGTCGGCGCCGTCACCATCGATATCCGGATCGCTGGAGTCCGGGGTGCCATCATCATCGATGTCCGAAACCGATTCGCCGGGATCGGTTGCGGTACTGGTTACCTCGGCGGTGCTGGTATCCGCCGCGCCATTGCCGGTGTCGGCGGTTTCAGCGGCAACGATATCGTTGGTTTCGCCGACCGTTTTACCGGTAGGTTCGTTCGGAATCGGCAGGGTTTCCGGATCGGCCGTGGCGACCGTGTTCGCCGCCGCCGCGGCGCCGCTGGCGCCGTAGGTACCGATCGCGCCCCCGCTTCCGCTGCCATCGATGGCGCCGTCGCCGGCATCGTCGGCCAGCGCTTCGAAGGCCGAGTCCGCCGTGGTCGCGCTATCGCCGTTGGCGGCGTTGATATCGTCTGAAACCTGCTGTGCCAGCGCGCCGATGGCCTCGGCCGCGGTGCGCAGCCGGGTGACGGCTTCCTGGTCGCCGGCCGCATCGGTTTCCCCCGCGACCAGCCACGGCGGCGTGCGGAAAATATCGACGTTATCCAGCAGTCCGAAGCCAAACATGCTTTTGACCCGCTGCGCCGCGTTGTCGATCGCGCGGCTTATTTCCGCATTGGTGGTTGGCGCCGCGCCGTCGCCGCCGAAATCGGGCGTATCGATATTCGCCATTATGATTACAACACCGATGGTGCTAACCGGCGTGGCGTAAATCTTTTGCCCGGCGACTATCTCACTCGCCGGTAACAGCGTCGTCATCGTCGTGATGATTGGTGCCACCCCGGTGGTGAGGTCGACGGTACCAGCGACCGCGCGAAACTCGACCAGCACGAACCCGCCGGTACTGCTCGGGATCGAAAGTCCGGTCACCTCGGCAGAGCCGTCGGTGCTACCGGTATCCAGGCTCGCGCCCTTGCCGTCGGCAGCGCCGGGATCGAACTGAAACGCCTCGACCTCGGCAAACAGGAAAGGACCCTTGCTCGCACCGCCGGAAACTGCGGTGGTCGCGACCGGCGTCGTGGTAGTGGTACTCGTGTCGTCGTCATCCGAGCCGCCGCCGCTACCACCGCAGCCGACGACCAGGATGGCGCTCGCCAACATGATCAGTATTTTATTCATTATTGTTTCTCCCGGGGTGCGGCAATCTGCCAACCGTCTCTGGTTGCCGTTCACACCCACCCCTGGCCGCCGCGCTGTCCCACGGCAGCCATAAATCCGTGAAATTTTCCGAAATCATGGCTAAGCCGCAGCCTGGCCCTAGGGTGCCCCCCAACAGGAAACGTTACCTATCGCGCCCGTATTATTTATGACCGATTGTTGAACCGAAATCTGGGACGTGTTGCCGCAATCGATATCGGCGCCATTGAGCGTGGTGCTGCCGCGCAGGTTGATCGTGCTGAGTCCGCCAACCGAAACTCTTTTGCCGCTCAGATCCCAATTGGAGTCCTGCGTACGGAGTTTTCCATTGCGATAAATATCGATCGCATAATCCGGGTAGGCCGGATCGACCGTCGGCGCCATCGTGCTGCTGTCAATCCGCACCATGGCACCGTCGCCGACCCAGATGACTCCGCCGGACTGGGTAATACCCACAGCCCTTATGTATCCAAGGTGATAGGCGCCAATGACACCATTGATCGTGGTGTTGCCGTCGATACGGATCATCGCCGAGTATCCCACCTCGATGGCGCCGTTGATCACCGTCGGGTTGGAACCGGAACGTATCCGGATCATTCCGTTGTCACCCGCCCAGACGGCGTAAGGGTATTCGGGCGCCGAATTACGCGCGCCGGTGTAGGTGCCGCCGTTCCTGACTTCGACGACGCTATTGGCGGTAGCATTCAATGCCGACGGATAATCATCCGTCGAGGTTCCATTCAGCCCGGTGACCGTCGTGTCTTCGTAGATTCTGATAATAGATCCCCGGGTGGCGTCGACACCGGTACGATTGAAGTCTATTACCTGCACGCCGCTGCGCAGGTTTATCTGACCGGCATCAAATGCAACCACGGAGTAATCGCCGCCGATAAAATTGACGTCGTAGACATCGACGTGCGACTGGTCTCCCGAATGCAGCGTCGACACGTTTTCACCGAAACTGTAGGTTTTACTCTTGTAATTGTCGGACGAGATCGTCAGATTCTCGATCGTCACCGCTTTCGATTCGTACACCCCGAGCGCCGCGAACGGATGCTCGGTCAATCCGGAAGGTAACATGATGCCGTCGTCCTTGACGCCGCTGCCGTCACCCTGGATCACTACATTGCGCCGTTCGGTAACATGAATCGGACCGTTACACATACCGGTCAGCGTATATGTCGTGTAATCCTCCAGCGTCGTATTGATTAAAGCATTGACGTCCGCCGAGCAATCCACGTCGACGTTCTGATTCGTTCTGGTCTCGAGCGCGGTGATGCGCTGGTCGAGACTGTCGAAATTCCCCATGACTTCGCTCGCGCGCGCCGGATCGCCCGCGCTGAACCTGTGGGGCAGATCGGCGCTGGCGACGCCCGTGAAAATCAACAAAAGAGGGATGAGGAGCGTTGTTATTCTTGCTTGAGTCATGACTATTTCCTTTTCGCGGTTTCGTATCTTCCGGGCGGTCCGATCAGAATCGTCAAACCCGGCGCCCCGGCGGTTCGCGTCTGGTTGCGCCCAGTCTCGGTTCGGCGTCGAACCTCGCGCCCGCTGGTGTTGCGAATGTTTGCTGGAAATAAGCTACAACTCGGCCATTCCTTTGCCGTTTATAATCTTCCTGAAATCTCTTTGATCAGGCCCTTTAGCGACCCGTCAGACGTCGTAATATATTAAATTTTAAGGATTTTTTCACCCCCAAATCAGTTGAGGAAATCAACCTGGAAATATGATCTAATTATGGGTTTGGTGAAGCGGCCGGCATACTACTCTAATCCGGTCCCCGGGATGGCCCGTCTATATCCCCGAACAACCGCCGCCCCCCTGTACATCTAATCCGAGCATTTACGGACAACATTTATTTCGACAAGAATTCTGCAGTAGTCGAAGCTGAGCCCCGCGTTCAATCGCCAGGGGTTCGACAAATCCTATAAACCCGCACTAATTCGGGTAACGGAATTTACGGATTAGATTATTCGATATCGCCGGCGAATTCTTGTGCGGCTAGTAGCCCAGTTCCGGGCGCACCACGTTGAGCAATTCCTCCCCGGCGACGTAACGGGCCAGGTTGTCGAAAAACAGGTCCAGCGTGATCGGCACGTAACTGTCGCCGTCGTCGGCGGATACGTGCGGGGTGACGACGAAATTGGGCGCCGCCCACAGCGGCGAATCCGGCGGCAGCGGCTCCTGGTCGAACACGTCGATGACCGCGCCGGACAAATGACCGTTGCCAAGCAGGTCGGCCAGCGCCTGGTAATCGAAGGTCGAACCGCGGCCGACGTTGACGATACCGGCGCCGGGTTTGAGCGATTGCAGCCGCGCGCGATCGAACAGGCCGACGGTTTCCGGCGTAGCCGGCAGCGACACGAAGATGTAGTCCATGCGCGGCAGCACCTCGTCGAGCCGATCCATCGCCACCATTTCGTGCACCTGCGGATGCGGTTTTCCGTGGCGGCTGACGCCGATGATGTGCAGCGGCAGTTTGGCCAGCTGCCGCGCGGCGCCGCCGCCGATGCTGCCTACCCCGATCAGGCCGACCGTCTTGCCCTCGATCGGCGTCGAGAACAGCGACTCCCAGCGCGCCCCGCGCTGGTTACTCAGAATCGCCGGCATGCGGTTATGCAGCATCAGCACCGCCATCAGCGCGTATTCCCCCGCCTTGTCGGCATGCGCGCCCTTGTTATTGGTCAGGGTGACGCCCGGCGGCAGCCAGCCCATCGGGCACAGGTGTTCGACGCCGGCGCCGATGCAGTGGATCCATTTGAGTTTTGGCGCGACCGTGGCGAGATTATCGGTCGGCAAATCCCAGGTCAGCAGGATTTCGGCGTCGGCCATCGACTCGGCCCAGTGCTCGGTGTCCCAGTCGACGAAGACATCGAGCCCGGCGGCAAGCTTGGGGTATTTCGCCGCCGCCTCGCGGTAACGCTGCATCGAAATGGTAAACACCGCTTCGCTTTCCGGCGTCGACGGAAAGGTGTCGGGACCGGCATGATTGTTCTTTATATGTAGCCTGATCGTCATTGGTGCGCGGCTTCCAGGGACTTGAGCGCCTCGATGACCTGTGCATCACGTGCCGTGCCGCTCAAATCCTCGGCATCGTACTGAATCTGCATCACGCGCTCGCCGATTTCGAGTAAAAATTCGCGGTCGTTTTGCTCGCGCGCCGGCATCCGCAGTACCGTGTCACCGCCGTAGGTCGGAACCGGATTTGGCCAGAGCGCGCCGGCCTGCCCGGGCTCGATCCCGTTCTCGAGATCGCGGCACAGCTTGCGCAGTTTCCTGCGGTACTGGATGATGCCCTTGTCGCTCGGCACCAGGTGCTCCATCTTCTGATCGGCGATGCGGCCCATGCCCTCCACCGCCTCGGCGTCGCCGGGATAACGCTGGCGCTCGGCGTAAGAGCGATCCATGCGCTCCCCCTGCTCGATCAGCTCCGGCCCCTCCGGTGTATTGTATTCCTCGGGATCGGCGCGCTCGCCGAAGATCGCCCACGCGAACGCGGTCGTATTTTCATCGTCGATCGGCACCACCCAGCGCGAAAACGCGGTGCGGCCGTAATAAATCGGCCGCGTGCCGTCGGCGGAAAACGCGGCGCCCGCCTGGGTAAAGTTCGGCAACACCAGTTCGTTGACCCGAACCCAGACGTGCTCGCCGACGCGGCGCACGTTGGCGCCGAGGAAGCTCATTTCGCGCTGGTAAAACAGCAGTTCGCCGATCTCGCCGAGCCCATCGGAAAACTGCGCGCGGCTCACGCGCGAATGCAGGAAACTGGTGTGGATCGGATCGAGGATCGCATCCAGCACCTGCAGCCAGTTACAGCGGTAATCGGCGCGGTAAGGCACCAGCGTCTGGTCTTCGATTTCGAGCGTGTCGTAAACCGGGAACGCGGGAATTTTGTCGGGCGGGCCGAGGTAGGCGAACACCAGGCCGCGAAACTCCTTCACCGGATAGGCGCCGAGCCGGGTCTGGCGCCTGACCAGGTCGGCAATGTCCTGCGGCTGCCCCGGAATCTCGAGAATGCTGCCGTCGATATCGAACAGCCAGCCATGGTAGCAGCAGCGGATGCCGCGCTGCTCGCAAACGCCGAATTCCATCGACGCGCGCCGATGCGGGCATTGCTTGTGTACCAGGCCGTACTGCCCGGAGCCGTCGCGGAACAGTACCAGCTCTTCACCTAGCACCCTGATCAGTAGCGGCCTGTCGTCAATCTCGCGAGTCAGCGCTAGCGGCTGCCAGTAGCGGCGCAGATATTCGCCGCAGGCGCTGCCGCGCGACGTCCGCACCAGCAGGTCGTCGCTGTCGCCGCGCTGCGGCGAATACCTGCGCCGCTACTGGCAGCCGCTAGCGCTGACTCGCGAGATTGACGACAGGCCGCGCCTGGTCAGGGTGCTCGGTGAAGAGCTGG
>JAAUYE010011373.1_pt1 | contig 11392 bp, 15 predicted proteins | sample 7278081 | NCBI WGS metagenome assembly JAAUYE01 (sample SAMN14350131, study PRJNA611818) | marine sediment metagenome | isolation source: surface marine sediment (0.6m) | place: French Polynesia: Moorea | collected 2018-08
CACCCACTCCGCGGCACCCACACCCCAGCACATGCCAACCTCGAGTATCTGCTCATGACCGTCGAGTATCTGACAGGTGAGCGCCGCCAGTATCTGGTCGCCTTCGATCCCGGTAAACAGCCCAACCTCGCCCCGGCTCACCAGCTGGAAGACATCGAGCGCCGAATACCGCCCCAGGCTGTGCTGTTTGAGCATATCGTCCAGCCCTTCCACCACCATCGGCCAGTAGGTGGGCAGGTCTTCGGGATGTACCGCGGCCACAATCATAAGCGCCTCGTCAGCTCCAGGGTGGTATCGGTCAGGGTGCAGGTGCCCATCAATGCGGTGGCCAGCATATCCAGGCTCACCACCTGCCCGGCGGTAAAGCCCCGCGTGAATGTCGCGCCCACGGCCAGGTTGTTTCCCAGGTTATAAGCCACGTCATTGACCGCCAGCACTGTTTTTACCGCGTCCACGTCCAGGCGCAGCGCATACTGGTCGTTCTGGTTGGGCGATGACATGCTGCCGCTTACCCAGGCTTTTACCTCGTACACCCCATCGAACGGCACCACAATGGTTCCGGATAGCGGCTTCAGGCTCTCGTCACGGCCTCCATTTAGCGCCTGAGCGTTCGAATAGTTCAATAGCGGCTGTGGGGTAGTATTCAGCGTAAAAGCGTCCACAGAGCCATATAGGAGCAGCTGCAGCCCAATCAGCTGCTGCTCGAAGAAAAAATTGCCGATCCGCGGCAGCTCATCCGACAGAAACTGCACCAGGGCGCCGGGATCGTCCGGCACAATCCCCGGCACATATTGCTGCTGCGGTTCAGCCTTGCCGCTCATTGGCCGCCATCCACGAAATAATCCAGGTCCAGGCCGTTAATGCGCCAGGCATCCCGCTGCCGTATCTGCAGCTCGATACTGATCAGACGCCCGCTAATGCCATAGGACGCGCTTTTATTACGGTAGAGTGACTGTACCGGCGACCAGCGAATCGGGTCGCTGCTGCTCTCCTGGGCGCCAAAGCGGACGCTAATCACGTCCTGTAAATCAAAGCTATTCCCCTCGGCATTTACCCACAGCTTATCCACAGTCTTGTAGGCGGTTCCCTGGCCCAGGTCCTTGCTGAGCAACTGCAGCAAACAGGTGGATTCCGCGCCATTGCGCTGGGCACCGACCAGGTAATTCAGCTGTTTTTCCTCGAACCGGCAGAAAATGAGCTGGTCGCTGGTGGGATTGAATTGCTGCCGGTCGAATATGCCCTGGGCCGCATCAAAGGTGCCGGTCGCCGCATCGAAGCTGTTATCTCCGCCCAGATCGCCCAGGATGCCGCGGCTCATATAGGCAAAAGGCGCATATTCCACTACGCCCATGCGCTGGCTGGTTAAATCCCACACCAATGACAGGTCACAGTAACTGCTGCCCACTTTGGGGAAGTTAAACCACACCTGCTTATTGCCGTGATCAATCGCCACATGCGCACCCTCGAAGCTGGTCGCATCGATCTGGCTGAACAGCCATTCCCGCAGCTGCCCATCGACCAGGCTTACCACTTCCTGACCGTTATGCCGCACGATATCGCCGTCCGTGATGGTGTAATGCTGCCCGAATAGCTCACGCGCACAATTGCGGGCCAGTATGCCGGTTTCGACGAACATGCCGCGCTGCCCAAAGATAAACCGCCCGCCCGCAAACGTGATCAAAGCGCTGCTGCTCTGCTTGTAAACGACAAAACTATCGCGCAGCGTCCAGCCGTCGAGCAGCTCCCCCGGGATTGCGCCAATGCTGAAACTGCCCGCCTGGTTGCTCGGGTCCGGCGTCCAGCTCTGCGGGATCGTACCCGGGTCGGCGGCGTCACTGTGCAGCACCAGATCGCCAAAGGTGCCGCTCGGGTCGGTGATGTTCATCGCCAGCAGGTGGAATTTAAACGGCCGCAGCGCCTTACAGGTGGTATTCGCGGGCCAGTCCGGCAGGGTCGTGGCCGGGTTGACCGTGACACCATCCCACCAGACCGGCGCATCGATGCCGTTATTGACAAACGGCACCCCGTTTAATACACCCCCGGTCCAATCCCCCGCGGCCGTTACCGAAAGGCCGCCGACAGGCGTAATATCAAACGTGTTTGTGCCGTCCGTAACCGCCAGGAAGCCAGCCGTGCCCGCATCGTTATTCCCCGCCACCAGCCACCAATAGACCAGGGGCGTGAAATACGGCAACAGATACAGGGGTTTCCCTGGAAGGACAACAGGTGCGGACAGCCAGCCCGGCGCATTCGCCGCGAATCCATCGTTGAACAGGACGTTTCGCGCATCGTTCCAAACATCGTCGGGTGCCTTTTCAGGCGGTAAATCCTTGTTGAATCCAGCCGGGAGCAAAGAAATTTGTTCCATGCCTCACCACTTGATACAGTACAACAGCGCCACGTTTTTGGGCCGGGTCTCGGTAATGCCGGTACTGCTGGTCTGCGCCGCCACACCGCCCACGACCGTTCCGCCGCGGCCACTACCGCCCCAGCTCGGAAAAGCAACCGATTGCACATCGGTATTATGAACGTGAGCCCCCAGGCCATCGGCCTGACTGTCAAGCGCCGCCCTGGGGCCGTCCGGGTCTACCGTGTTATCGGCACTGGTGCCACGAATGAACTGCCCGCGCAAATCCGGCGTATTGGCCCCAACCAGCGCGATTAAATCCGTGTACTGCGGATCGATAGCAGCGCCATCGCAAACCAGGTACCCATTCGGCGCCGCGGCCCCGGCATACATAATCACGGTTCCGGTCGGGTTCAGACCGCTGCCGGTCGTGGCCGCGCCGCTGAGCTGGTTCAGGTCATCAGCCGTGGCGGTCACTTCCTTATCCACATTGGGGAACGACTGCCTGACCGCCCGTTTGGTATTGCGGTGATGGTCGTCGCTGCTGTTCAGATTATCACTGCCCAGCGGCCACGCTTCGTTTAATTCGCTGATAAAATTGGCGGTTTCCAATGGCATTAAATTGCCCTCAATTGCAGCGCGTTCCCGCTATACCGGCCAGCGGCCGCACTGTCGTTTAATTGCTTCGCGTAAGCATCGAACATGCCTAACCAGGATTGTGCAGCCTGCAGGCTTTCCCGGTACATCCCGGCCTCGGCCATGAACGCGTACAAATACAGATTCGGATAATTGGTGACAACCGGGTTGGTATCCGCGGCCGCTACCAGTGCAGGCACCCGGGCATAATAGAACATTTCAACCAGGGTAGTGCTTTCGCTGTTCGGGTGCGGAATCAGCTCGATCTGGTTGTTCAGGATAGTATAGAACTGGTAGCCCTGCTGCCCGCTGGTAAGGCGCCGCACGTTGTCCGCCGTTTCCGGGGCGATATATTCCAGCGGTCGCGGGCGCCCCTCTAATTCAGTTTGTATGTGCCGCATCTCAATAAAATCGGACGGCAGCAACCAAAATGCCTCGGTGGGCGTGGACTGGCTGCGAAATTCCATCTCGCTCAGGCGCATGACCTGATTGATTCGCGCCTCGGCCATCTCCAGGAATGCACTATACAGATCGGCCAGGTCGGTGCGCTTCAGGTAGCGCTCGGCCAATACCAGGAATTCAGCTCGATTCATTGCACAGCCCCTGCGCCCGTAAACAGCGGCGCATATCGTTCTTTAGCGGCCCGGGGGCGTCCTGGATATTACACTGCGCCAAATCGGCGATGCGGATAAAAAAATCGAGCGTGGGGAAATACAGCCCATCGGCCTGGAATTGCGGCGTCCAGCCCTCGTCCCGCATACACAAGCTAAACTGCAGCGGTCGAAACTGCACTGCCGGGGTTTTCCCCGGATAGGTAATGGCCTGGCCGCGCCCCACCACGGCACCGATCACCTGTCGAGCGTAAGCATAAACACGTCTGCGGATGGGTTTCATTAGCGCACCTTGTACGGGGCCGATTCGGAACTGGCCATAAACCGGGCCAGGGCTTTGTCGCGGGTTGCCCGGTCATGAGCCTGTAAATCCGGGTATTTGCGGGTCAGGTAATGCCAGTCCAGCTCGGGGATAGACAGCGCCCAGCGGCCAAAGCTCAAATCCCGCAATGGCTGCTCGGCCTGAAGCCGCTTGTTACGCTCCAGGATAGCGCTGCGAATACTGGTAGACATAACCAACCGCGAGTACAGCTTATCCTCGTGCGGGACGTGCCGAAACTCGCGGTCAGTTACCTGCATTTACGCCACCATAGCAACACTGGTGTCGCAGTCCGCATAGAGCGCGAGGCCTTCCTCGTTCAGCACTGCCAGGCTGCCGTCCACGGACATGATCCGCTTATCGGCCAGGCCGGTCTTAGCTACTGGTTCCACCTTGTAGCCGTGCAGGTAGGACACCCTGAGCAGCGACATATCCAGGATATGCAGCTCGGCCACGCCAGCAGCCACTTCCTGCTGCATACGGTTCGGCACCAGCTCCAGGCTGCCGAAGTCGGTCACAAACAGGTTGACCGTACCCAGCGCTGCGGCCGGGTCCGTGCTTTTCTGCTGGTCGCTTTGCAGGGTCGCAATGCGGGCCGTATCGGTGAACATGTATTCCGATATACGGCGAATCGCGGTCGGGGTGGACATGAGCACCATCGCTTCGCCACCAGCCTGGTAAACCTGTTGCACCAGGTCCCGGATGGTGGTTTCGCTGATCGCTGCCGCCGTGCCTGCCGTGTAAGCCACGGTGAGGCCCGTTGCGGTGCTGTAACCACCTGCCGCACCCAGGGCGCCCACGGATACGTTGGTTTCATACCAGCTCGGTAAACCGCCCAGCTTGCCCGCGGTAGTGTCGCCGTTATCGGCCACACTTGCCTGATTCAGCAGCAGAATAGCCTCGCGGTCGCGGCGCAGGTCGATCTGGCGCCGTGCCACCTGGTAACTCAACTCATCGGCGCGGCCAATCGTGTCACTGTTACGCGCCCGGGTAGTCACGCTCACGCGCTTGGTGCTGATCTGACAGTGATTGCCCACGCGCTTGCCTGCGGTGGCGTTATTCGCGGTCAGGTCAGCGCCGTCAATCGCGGCGTTAGTCACATCGGGGTCGTTTAGTTTGTCCTGGGTCCAGCTATGGTATGCATTGCCCACGGACATGCTGCCGCAGCGGTCCTGAAACGGCAACGGCACGTTACTGATATCCCATATTGATTGCATGACATCCTCGTTAATGAGGCCGTCACGCGCTACTGCGGAGAGGTCGGCTCCGCTAAATTCGTCGGCTGGGTTAGCCATTGTTTAGCCCTCGCTAATCAGTGAGCTGATCGCGGCCAGTTTGCTGTTTTCATCGCCGCGCTTCGCTCGTTGAATCAAAGCTGCGCGTTTCTGGGCATCGGACTGCTTACGAGGCACGGTTTTCTGGCCTTTGGGCAGATCGGTTTTGATCTGCTCCCGTTTGGCCTGGCCTGCTGCCTCGCGCTGCCGATATCGTGACAGGTCCTGCAGCAGCCTGATGATGCGGTGGTCCTGAATAGAGCTGTATTCCCACTCATCGAACCCGTAAAACTTCACGGTGTCGAGCTGGGTAGCCCGGGCGGCTGCCTTTTTATCGGCATCGGCCCATTCAGGATACACCTGCAATAACAGTTCAGCCTCACGCTGCCCATCCAGCTGCTGCATGTTCTGGACGTAATCCACCACTTCGGGCTTTACGTCCTTGAGCATATCAGCCAGTTGGGTTAGCTGCTGCCGTGCTGCCATTAGCTCGGACTGCTGCTGCGACCTGGCACTTTCCCAGTCTTCGCGCTCCGTTTGCAGGTCCTGATTGGCCCGGTAATGGTCCTTGAGCTGCCCCACGGTCATGGCTTCAAGGCCATCGGGCATGGGTATTACCTGGTCATAATCGACCTGCTGCGGCTCGGGCGGTTCCGGTTCCGGTTCGGGGTCTGGCTCCGAAATATCGTGGGCTTCCACTTCCGGCGGGTCTGGCTCGGGCTGCGGTGCTTCCTGCTGCTCCGGCTCTTTGGTGGCTTCACCAGTGATTAGGTCGGATATAGCGGCAATTTCCTCGGTTGCCGCATCGGGGCGGTTTTGATCAACCGTGTAACTTGTCTCCAGCTCAGGCATTGTCGGTCACCCCGTTAACGTAAGCATAGAAGCGAGCCTCTACCCTGTCAAGCGCATCAATTTCGGTTAATAGCGCCTTTCTGCGCTTCGGCTGGCGGGTGCTCAGTATATCCTGCGTCAAACCCGCTTTGGCTTCCTGCAGGAACCGCCCGAACATGCGCTCGGTTTCCTGTTTGGCGGTTCTACGCGGCATTGTTCTGCCCCTCCGGCTCCGGTGCTTCCTGCTTGAGCGCTTCCAGCTCCATATCGACCACGCCCTGTCCGGTTATTTTCATTTCCTCGATAGCCGCTTTGAGCTGCGCCTCCCAGCCATCGAATTGCAGCTGGCTGTCGTGCATGTACTTCTTGAGCATCTGCTCCTGATCGAACATACGCTGCTGTAGCGCTTCCTGGGCCGCCTGGTTGGCCTGCTGCTGCTGGGCTTTCTGCTGCATGGCCTGCTGCGCTTCCTGGCTGTCCGGGTCAATGTAGTAGTTTTCTACCGCGTCCAGGTCAGCCGCCCGGGTCCAATCCGCCAGGGTGGCGTAGACCTTGCCGGCATCCACCAGCACCCCGTCCATGCCCATCTGCAGGGCCTGGCTTTGAAACTGCAGCTGTAGTGCCAAATCCTGCTTTTTCTCGCGCCGCTCGCTATCGGACAGCCCGGCCAGGATGGTGCAGGTTTCACGTGGAACCCAGCGGCTGGGGTTAGTCTGCGCCCATTTGCCGTGTAATTTGGCCTGCATGGTGCCGTCATAGTAGCAGCGCAGCGCTTCGTGGATCAGCATATAAGCCCGCTTGAACAGGCCCTCGACCAGGTTGCGGCAGTAATAGGTGGTGGCCCGCTCCCGGTGGCCGTACTCATTGGCCGCCGCGGTCGCTGAGCTGCCCGCCAGCTGCATCTCGCCGGATTGCATATCGACGGCCCCGCCACCGCGCTCGGTGCGTACCTGGTCCATATACTGCAGGGCCGCCATACAGCTGGGGCCGACATCGTTAAACGGAATCGGGAAAATCGCATCTGGGCTGCGCATCCTGACCACGCCACCCGGGCGGCTGCTCACCAGGTCCTGCATGTTTACCTCGCCATCCACGGCCCCGAATCGGGCGTTATTGGCCACGTTTTGATTGTCGAGCCACTGCCGCAGGATATGCGTTTTGGCGTCCTCCACTTCCTTAACCTTGTCATACATGGATATACCGATGGTGCGGTTGGGCATCACCAGGGCTGAGCCGGTGCAGTAATGCACGAATTTGGCTTTTTCCTTCATCAGCAAGACATTGGCCTCGTAGTTACCGGCCAGGATGCGCCAGCGCTCGGCCGTGCCGTCCTCGTCCGTGTCGATCATCAAAATGCAGTCGTACACGTCCACCACTTCCGTGCTCGGCTCGTGCCCGCCGCGGTTATCGTCGGTGCTGAACTGCCGCTCCTGATTTGAATAATACGTTTCGTAATTGACCGGGTTTAGCAGCTCGATCTTTTCCTGGCTCACGCCCATTTCCTTTAGCTCGCTGCGGCTCATCAGGCGCTTTTCAGCCACAAAACGAATGTCCCGCAGGTCCTGGCTTTCGTGGCCTGCCGCATGCAGCATGAATTCCGGGGCAATGGACTGGCAGCACAGCTTGCGCCGCACCAGGGTATGCTTCAGCTGCAGGTCGGTTTTCGTTTCATCATCGCCCGATGGCTTGTGCTTGATCACCTCAATGGTGTGGTTGCCGGTGGTTGGCGTCACCAGTTCAGTCAGGTCCATTTCATCGACCGCTTCATGCTCGGTTTCCCAAACTTCGGTGGATTCGTCAATGTAGATTTTGAGCCAGCCATTTTTGAGCAGCAGGGCGTTATGCGCCGCACTGTAGAATTGCTCGTATGCGTTGCTTTTTTCGGCCACGTGCATGACAAAATCGCTTTCCAGCTGGGCCTGGTCCTCGTCCTGCTCGCTGCTGGCGTCAAACTCAATCAGGGTGGCCTTGAGCATGGGCGACAGCTCAGCCATTACACTGTCCACGGTGTCGGTAACGTCCTGGCTGATCACCTGGCTGCGGCCTTGCACCTCGTCCCCGCGCAGGCGCCCGTAATAGCTGCGCAGCGCTCGCCGGTGGTTTTCCTGCAGCTCGGTGCCGTCATAGCCCCGGCTGTGCGTGATTTCCTGGCCCAATATGCCCAGTATTTGCTTATCGGTTAGCATGTCTTCCCCTCGCTGGTGTTTGTTGGCCCAGGGCCTGGTTTAGGTAGCTGTAGTCCGGTTCGCCGCTCCACTCGTCGCTGGCTTTGCGGGTAATGGCGTAATAGCGCAGCGCATCAGCTGCATGGCTGGTCCAATCGTGTATTGGCTTGAAAATGCCGCGCTTTTCGTCCAGCTCGTTGCGGTACAGGGTCAGCGCGTTAATGCCCTGCTCGCACCTGGTCTGATCAAACCAGCACCTGGACAGTACGCCCCGCACCGCCTCGATGCCGTCAATCACTTCCTGTTTGGGTGCGATGGTGAAATTAACGCCCAGCTGCCGCGCCTGGTGCAGCCGGGTCAGGCCAGTGCCCAGCTCGCGCACCTTGAGATCATGCGGCCCGATATGCTGCTGGTAGGCATAGGGCTTGCTGTCCAGGTGCTTGATAATCTCAGGCAGCCCGAAGTTGGTGTATTCCTCGTAGTCAATGACGTGGATTTCACTGCCCACGTGCTGGATAAACCAGATTGCGGTGCTGTCCCGAATGCCGATATCCCAGGCCGTGATAACCTTGTGGGTTTTGTCATACGGCACCCCGGTCACGCGCTGTTCGTCAATGGCGTCCTGCATTTCCCGGCCATAGAATGCGCCGACAATCGCCGCGGTGAAGTCGCATTCCATTTCCTGGGCATACTCGCGCTCGGTCAGCTCCCGGGCGATCTGGCGCAGCTCGGCCTCTGGCAGCACGGCACTGGTGCTGGCCTTGTGCATGGCCCGTCCCCAGCCTTCCCGGTTGGGTGCCTCGTCGTACAGCTGCTTGAACAGGTTGGGGCCTTGTGGCGTCCCGATGAAAATAGCGCGCGGTTCGTGCTCTGCTGTAAGGCGGTCTGACAAAGCGGGGCGCACCACCTCGGACCAGATGCGGGTGGGCATTTGCGCAACCTCGTCCAGCACCACGCTATCATGGTACAGCCCGCGCAGGCTATCGGGATTATCGGCGCCATATAGCCGGATGCGGCCGCCGTTGGGGTAGTCGATGCGCAATTCTGCTTCATTGATTTTGGCTTTTGGTATGACACGGCTAAAGTGTTTCAGGTAATCCCAGGCGATTGATTTAGCTTGTTTGAGAAAGGGCGCAATGTAGGTGCCGCGCGGGTTATCCAGGGGGCAACACAAAACATCCTTAATTAGTTGATTGATAGCGAAATAGGTCTTTCCCCACCTGCGATGACAGACCAGCACGTTGAATCGCTTGAGCCGGTCATGCTCTAGCTGCTGCTCCGGCCTGGGGCAGTAATCTATTTCGATTTCCATTTAATCGTCAGGGTATGGTCGATCTCCCCCTCGATTTGCTGTGCGGCCAGGTCCGGGGCCACTTTCTTGAGCAGCCCCAGCGCGGCATGGACTTGCGTCTGGTTCATCAGGGCTTGCGGGTTGGTGAACTGATTGGCGAGCGCATGTTCCTGCAGCCGCTTGATCAGTTTCTCGGCATTGATCGCTTTGGCCACGCTGGGCCGCGCTACTTTAGGTTTGTTTACTTGCATTAATAGCCTGCAATTCCCCTTTAATCAGGGCCTCCACGTCATTAATGGAGCGTACAACAAAAACAGGCGCTTTAACAGCGGTGTAATAGTCCAGCTGGGCGGGTGTGAAGCGGTTGCGGCCCTCCTTGTTCTTGATTTCGACCAGGAAGCACTGGCCGTTATGGGTGCAGAGCAGGTCAGGGCAGCCTTTGCCCACTGCGGACAGGTCCGTGACGTGATGCCCGGCCCATTCCAGGGACCGCACAATCATGGCCTGGTTGGCGTCAGTCCTGCGCTTGTAAGATGGCACGTCCGATCAGCTCTGGAATTTGTGGCACTACAGCATTACCTAATCCTCGCAATCGGTGTGCCCTATTGGGTATCCCATCAGAAACTCCACCACTCGAACCGGTGGGTATAGCCAGCGCCCTTTCCTCGCCAAGTAATCCCTCAAGTTGCTTCGCCCTTTTTCTTGCCGTTTCAATTGAATCGAATTGTCGACCGATGCGCCCTTGTAATCTACCGCGTTCGCGGTGGGCCACAATCCAGACTCTATCCCTATATTGAGGGGAGCCAACGTAGTAAGCTGGTATACAGTGCCACTCCGCATCATACCCGACCTGGGATATGTCCCACAAAACTCGCTCAAACCATTTCCCGTTGTCTCCACTAAGCAAAGCTGTGACGTTTTCAAAGATTGCGTAACGGGGTCGAACCTCCCCAAGAATACGGGCGCATTCTGACCATAATCCTGATCGTTCGCCATTGATACCGGCCTGTTTTCCTGCGCAGCTGATGTCCTGGCAGGGGAATCCCCCGGTAATGACGTCTGGAAAAATTCCATCTGCGTCGAGTCTTTCGCGTGTGACATGTCTAACATCCTCGTAAATTGGCACATCAGGCCAGTGCTTTTTTAACACCTTATGACAATAGGGCTCGATTTCACAAAAAGCGATAGTTTCAAAACCGGCCCGCTCGAGGCCCAAACTAAAGCCGCCAATGCCGCTAAACAGGTCCAGCACTTTCATGCATCGACCACCATGGCAATAGATTGACGGGGCTGGGTGGCCGGTGGCACCTCATGCACGGCCCCAGGTGGGATATACAGCAGCATCCCGGCTTTGGGGTAGATCGTCACCGGATCGGGGCTGTCATGCGGGTAGTGGAGTATCACGTGCTCGGGGTGCTGGTGCTCAGCCACGCCCTCACCGGGCTGCAGGTCGACCAGGATCAGCTTTTTGAAATCACAGCCGGGCAGGGGCAGGAAGTCGCGCATGACCTGGGCCAGCTTGCAGGTGCAGTTCAGTTTGTGATTCATATGAGTAATAGTGTAAGCGGCTGAGTGCCTGCGCTAACCGGCCCTGGACCTACCCGCAAGCGGGTCCTGGGCCTGCTCCGGCACACGCCGCGGGGCGGGTGTGCGGCCCTGCAGCTGCGCTGCATTGCCTGGGGCGGCGGCTGCGCAGCTCTGTTAGGGACTGCAAAAAATGATAGCACCTTGTCAAGTGCTAATTCAATGTGTCACCGGGTAGTGACTGACGAATGGCCATCCCTGGCCGGCTGGTTTTACGGATATGCCCGGCGAAACAAAACAAATGCGGCTTGCAGCTTTTCGCTGGTCAGTGCTGGCAATCGATCAGGATGCAGCACGCCCTGAATCTGCTTAACCTCGGCTGTGGTTAGCAGGC
>JAAUYE010023605.1_pt1 | contig 11391 bp, 13 predicted proteins | sample 7278081 | NCBI WGS metagenome assembly JAAUYE01 (sample SAMN14350131, study PRJNA611818) | marine sediment metagenome | isolation source: surface marine sediment (0.6m) | place: French Polynesia: Moorea | collected 2018-08
GGCAGGGAAAGAAAATCAAATAGCCGCTGACGGCAAGATGTGCCGTCAACGTTCGGCCGATCACATAAGCTTTGCACAGCGGACAGGACATCGGTATCGGCTGTGTACCGCATTTCACGGTTACCTGCCAAATCCATGGCACCATGGATGCCGGATGTCGAAAAACCATTGACTTTGTAACGCTTTCTTCCTATTTATTGGCAGGTAAAGAGCAATGGTTGCGGTCCCATCGTCTAGTGGTTAGGACGCCGGCCTCTCACGCCGGTAACGGGGGTTCGAATCCCCCTGGGATCACCAAACGCAAACGGGTCTGAATGATTGTTCAGACCCGTTATTTTATTTCAGACGTGAAAAAAGGCACGGCTGCCGGATCCGTGCCTTTTTCCGAGAAGTACAAAAAACAGGAGGAAAACAGGTGTAGATTGTTTGCACCGGTCTATATCAATCTTGTGGTTTCCCGACCGGCAGGGACACTATGGGAGGGGCGGTTGCCCCTGAACCTGCCAATACAACCGACTACGCTGCTGCCAGCGCTGCTTCCGGCGGTTGGTTGGTTGCCGGCCTGGTCTTGCGTACATGCACGGCAATGGTGGCCAGCAGGGTTTCCAGCGAAAAGGGCTTTTGCAGAAAATCATCCAGGCCGATTTCATAAGCACGGGATATGATTTCGTCATCGCCGTAAGCGGACATGAGAATATGGATCGCTGAAGGGAAGGTGCTCTTCGCCTGCCGGAGGAAATCGAGTCCACTCATTTCCGGCAGCCCGAAATCGCTGACGATGAGATCAAATGATTCCGTTTGCATTGTTTCCAGCGCTTCTTCAGCCGATTCGGCCGTCTGCAGTGACCATCCGATCTCCTCGAACATCACCTCGAAGGTGCTGCGCACATACGGATCGTCATCGATGATCAGGGTTTTCAGATGGACGGTATTTTCGGGTTTTAGCATCGGGCACCTCTCATTTATTTCGATCCACCAAAACGTTGCTTACGCGCGTTGTGTGCGTGTGGTTCCATACTCCAATCGCAAAAGTAATGCCAAAGTGGCTGTTTAATAATAATAATCGTAATTACAATATGTTGAGTTGATTTCGTTCCCGCCTGCCATCACGATTCTTCGTGGGTATGGGGCAAAACCCCCATTCGGATGGGGGATATCCCCCAAACGGGTGGATTTTTCAGCCGAGGTCGGCTCACCCCGACAGATTCCGCCACCCCGAAGAGCATATCTTGTCCAACCAGCCGCTTGCGAATGGATAGGGTTCCCCTCACCAGCGCATCGTCGAAAAATACATAATCGTCTGTTATTGTTTGTTTTATCGTGACCTTGCATGGATCGGTTTGTGACCGGCATATCAAAGCGTGCACGATTGTTGCATCGTCTCGATGGACCAACAGATAACTCCCGCCATCGCGGGGGGTGATCATATGGAACCGGTATTCCGTCTGATTACGAGCAACATATTCATTGGATTTGAATCCTGAGAGCACGCACAATGAGGCAAGGTTGCTTGTCAGAAGGGCGAATATCAGGACCTGAGGAGGATGCACACCTCTTTTGACAGTGGAGCGGATTGGAGAGAATCGATCCCGAACGGCTCTACCGGACCGGAAGGATGCTGACTGTCGTTCGGGTAATCAGGTCTCCGGTTCCATATTCAGGGGCTGCCCGTTTACTTACGGGCAGCCCCGCTTTTTTGGCGTGTCAGCCGACCGAAGGCTGTGCGTCCTTGACTCAAACGGTGGTGGGGATGCTGCTGATCGGTTTACCGCCCGTTCGCAGCAACGCTGCCTTACTGAGGGACAAGCTGGTCCCAATCGGGCTTGGATTTTTTGACGGGTTTTTTCTCTTCCGCTGCATCGGCTCTTTTTCCCCGGTAACAGTCTCTTTCGGTTTCGATCAGGTTCCACATGGTGATTTTGACCGTGTTGCCGATTGATTCCTCTTCGTCCCGGGTGTTGTGCTGCAGCACCAGGCTGATGCGATTGCCCTTGGAATCGGTAAAGGCCCATTTCCATGCCACGACAATGTGAAATGGATCTCCCTGCCATTCGGTCGGATCACCGAATTTTTGTTTAAAGCGTTTCAGAAGCGCTTTGTAAAACTTTTTTGAAGATTCTTCGTATTTAAGCCGGATTCGCATGATTTTCCCCGGTTGGGCGCAGTTTCCCACCCACAGCAAACCATTCTTGAATCCAGCCGGTGGGTCGATTTCGATTTCGTGGATGAACTTGCTGTGCCTGAGAGGAAACAGCGTGTCGTAGCGTACCTGGTCATTGTATTCTTCCAGCTGCCTTCCCAGGAAAAAACCGGCGATTCCAGTCGGTGTTGCGGAGAATCCGGTCGCCGGCAACAAAAGAACCAATCCCAGAGATAGGAGGATAGAAACGGGTTTCATCGGGACCTCACCTGATGTCATTTTCATCATTGTTGGATGGCGGGCGCCTGCGTTTTCGGCTACACAGCCTACCAAGTCATAATGCACTGTGGCCGATTTGTAAACGATACACTCCGTCAACCCTTGTGCAGTTTCGTAAAAGAGACGTCAGAAAACCTCCAGGGGCAGGTGATACGGACAGCACCTTGAAAAACTTCCTGCAGTGGCTTATGTTTGCCCATCAGTAACATATGTTGAGGATTCCGATGATAAAGGTGCCGTGCCGATCAAAACGTTCTATTCAGCTGCTAATCTGGCTGACAGCCGGCCTGTTGTGGGCGGTGACCGCCTTTTCCTGCGGTAGCGGAAACGGCACCGCCAGCCGGACCGAAGACCTGCCGCCGGTGGTTTTTCTGGCCAACAAAGAGGATCCCGGCGTTGTTGAGCTATATGTTTCGTTAAATGGCGGCGTTGATATCGAAAAACTATCCGGCGCGATGGTCGGCGGGGGAAATGTGGTCGATTTCCAGATTTCGCCGGATGGGATGCTGGTGGCCTATGTGGCCGATCAACGATTCGATGGTACGTTTGAGCTTTTCGTCTCCCCCGCGGACGGCATTGCGCCCCCTGCCACCCCGGTATCCGGTCCGATGGCCGGCACCGGTATCGCAGTCGATCCCGGTAATCCCGGCCGTTACTCGTTCGACTGGTCATCGGACAGCCAGCGGATCGCATACCGTGCAACCCAAAGCCGTGCCGACAACATCGAGCTGTATACCGTCCGCGCCAATGGCACCGAAAACGTGAAACTGCACCCGGACTTCACCACCTCCGGTCAGAACGTGGTTGACTTTGCCTGGGCGCCGAACAGCTCGCGGGTGGCGTATACGGCCAATCAAACACTGCCGCTGCCTTCCGCAGTCGAGCTTTACACCACCCGTCCCAACGGTATCGGCAACGTTCGGGTATCTGCGGATCTGGTCAGCGGTGGCAATGTGGATCGATTTGTATGGGCGCCCAACAGCACAAGGATTGCCTACCGGGCGGATCAAACCACAGATGGTCAGTTCGAGCTTTTCGTTACCCAGCCCGGTCAGGCAATTTGGGACCAGGTGTCCTTGCCCCTGGCAGCATCCGGATACGTGAGAACCGATTTTGCCTGGGCGCCGAACAGTTCCCGTTTGGCCTACCGGGCGGACTACGATATTTTCCGCCTCAGTGACAGGCTGGGTTTGTATACGGGCCGACCGGACGGTACAGAACAGATCATCGTCTCCGGTGGGATGCCGGTGAGTTCGACCGGTGTGATTGCACTTCAATGGGCACCTGACAGCAGTCTGCTCACCTATGTGGCCGATCAGGTCATCGCGGATCAATTCGATCTTTTTCAAACGACTCCTGACAACGCTACGCCGCTGTTTGTCAGGCTTTCGGAGTTTCGGGTTACCGGTGGGGATGTCACCGCTGCAAACTGGTCACCGAGCAGCAGCCGGGTTGCCTACATTGCGGATCAGAACGTTCTTGGCTTCTCGGAGCTTTTCACCGCGTTTCGCAGCGGGGCCGGGCTGCCACAAGCCGTGTCCAACCTGAACGATCAGCAAAGTGATGTACTGAATTTTGCCTGGTCACCGGACAGTTCGTTGATCGCCTTTCAGGCGGATCAGGATGTGGTCGGGGTGTTTGAACTTTATACCGCAACGCCCACCGGCACTGTCAACTACACCATATCAAGCGTAGCTGCCACCGTCGGGCAGGTGCAGCAATACCTGTGGGAGCCTGCCGGTGCAGGGATCGGCTACATCGCCGACCAGGATATGGCCGCGCGTTTTGAATTGTACCTGTCGCTTCCGGACGGCAGCGACCAGGCAAAGGTGTCCGGGGCCATGGTGGTCGGTGGGGACGTGCTGCGATTTGCCTGGGTGCCCTGAGGCCTATGGCTCAGCTGGCAGGTTTTTCCCTTACCGCTGCTCGTTTGCGCAGTTCGTCGTCGATGAGGGCCGAAAAACTCTCGATGCTGCGCTTCCTCAACCGCCGGCCGTTGACAAAGACCGTCGGGGTGCCGCGAACGCCGATTTTTTGTCCCTCCCGCTGGTCGGCTTCCACTTTGGCGTCGACGGCCGGATTCTTCCAGTCCTTTTCGAACCTTTCGCGGTCAAGTTCCAGGTCCCGAATAATTTCATATATTTTTACATCGTTCAGGTCCTTGTAGTTGTCAAACAGCTTGTCATGAAACTCCCAGAATTTGCCCTGTCGGTCGGCCGCCACCGAAGCCCTGGCAGCCTTTTCCGAATATTGGTGCGAGCGGATGGGAAAATGCTTGAAGACAATCCTGACATCGTTGGGATATTTCTCGATCACCTGATCGAGTAGAGGCCGAAGCTGATCACAGTACGGTCACTGAAATTCACTGAAGACCGCAATGACCACCGGCGCGTTTGCCGGCCCCACGGAAGGAGAATCGGAGGTGTTGATCTGCTGAACAAATCCGAGCTGAACGATCTGCACCAGTCGATTCTTGCGGCTGGTTAAAAAGAGAACATCTGCTCCGGGAACAACCCGCATCTGGTCGAATTGGTTGCCCACCTCGATCTGGTCGAGCTGGCGGCCGGACGGGTCAAAAACTAGGATCTGCCCCTTGTCGGTGAGCACGTAGATGTAGTTGTGCTTCGATGCAAAGGCGACATCCAGGGGGGTGTCGCTGAGCTTTAACGATTTCAGTATGTCCATGTCCACTTCGGCGGATGCCGTATGTGGTGTCATCGCTATCCACACAATCGCCGCAATCATCGCTGCTGATTTCACTCTCATCATCATAGGTCCGGGTTCCTTTCGTCCGCGCATCTGAAAGTTTTGACCTGCTAGAATGGCATTTACACCGAAAAATCTCAACCCCAAAATGGCTGATCCTGCAGTGTAAAGAGCCATAAAAACTTGAAATAATAAGGTCATTCCGTTACACTGAACCAAGATCGCAGCGGTGCAGAACAGGGGTGGTTGAGTGAACTCAAATCCGGAAAAGAGAGATAACACGCGCTTTCAGCACGTCTCCGACGTTACTTACGAAGATCTGGAGAAAGGGGTGTATGCCCAGTCCAAGATGTTCAATTACAGCAAGGACGGCCTCTATTTCGAATCGGATCTGAAGCTGGAGGTCGGCGAACGAATATTTATCGGTATTGAAAACTCTCCCTACGCTAAAAAGGCCGGCACCTACGAGTGCTACCATGCAGTGATCAGGCGGCGAAAGGACCTGCAGCGCTCGGTTTATAAATACGGATACGGCGTGCTCTACAGTGATCCCAAATCACCAGATGGGCAGGCAGACACCAAAACCATCAACCTGGAATCCATCCCATCGCCATCGGCCAGCAAGCCCTCAGCGGCGGTCAATCCGCAGACAAGAAAAGACAAGCGCCGTCACAAGCGCATCAATCTTTCCCGGACCGTGGATTGTTTTACCAAAAACCGTCCCTTTCGCGGCACGGTAAAAAACATCGCACCCAGTGGCGCCTTTGTCGAGACCGATCAATCCTTTGCCGTTGGAGAAAAACTGGCCCTGGCCCTTCCCTTTGTCAGAAAGGGGGAAGGTGCGATGGTCAAAGCGGAAGTGGTCTGGAAAAACGAAAAGGCATCGGGGTGAAGTTCAAAAAGGCCACCCGGAAATAAGGTTCCCTCCCCTGATTTCTCTCTTTTCGAGTTCCCCAGCCGGCCGATGATCCCATACACCTTGCGATCCGTGCGGTCGCTTGGGTCATGCCTGCCTGGATCCTATCGAATCGCCATCCATTGTTACTTTTTATGATTAACCTGCCCCCCGGCAGTGTCTCTACCACAGGCCATTATTGCATCCGGACAAATCGTGTTTAGACTTACTATCAAACCCGGAAAAAGGAGAAGATTATGAAAGATACGGTGAGCATCCACAAGGATGTACAAAATATGTGCGACTGCTATGCGACCACAGACCCTTTGAGGGAAATGTCGGTGCTGGGAAAAGACTCTGACCCGGCCGCGGCGGCAGTCAAATGGCTTGCCCTGGCTGCACTCCACGGGGTCAACAACAATGCGCAAAGCGTCAGCATCCGACGCAAAGCCGATGGCAATGTCACGGTGTCGGCCGAATACCGCCAAACCGAATTGCCCTCACCGGGTTCGGATGTTGGAGAAGGTATTTTTGAGGCCGTCAAAGCGATGACGCACGTCGATGGAAGCAAGGGACAGTCCGCACTGGCACTGGGCATACGGGACAGCAGCCTGGATTTGCAGGTCAGATTGAACAAGGAAGGCGATGAAGAGAGCGTGACCATCGACTTTCCCGACTGATCCATCCTGCCACTCGGTGGGCGCCGGCGACAGCAGCTACAACAACGCGCGGGCTGCCTCCAGAACCGGTCCGTAATCGGGCTCGTCTGCGAGTTCTTTTACGATTTGCGTATAGCGAACCGTGCCCTGCCTGTCGACGACGAACAGTGCCCGGGCCAGCAGCCGGGACTCCTTGACCAGCACGCCATAGGCCTTGCCGAATTCAGCGTGGCGGTGATCCGACAGGGTAACCACTTTGTCCACCCCTGCAGCACCGCACCAGCGCTTCTGGGCGAAGGGAAGATCCATACTTACCGTCAGGATGGCAATGTCCGGACCCAGTTCCGCAGCTTCGGTGTTAAATCGACGGGTTTCGATGTCGCATGTGACCGTGTCCAGGGAGCCCACGGAGGAGATGATGCACACTTTTCCCCTGTAGCCGGACAGCTTGACCGGCTGGAGATCATTGTCCAGCAGCTCCACGTCAGGCGCCGGGTCACCGGATGCGATTTCATCGCCGACAAGTGTGACCGGATTTCCTCCGACAGTGATGATGCCTGTTCGTTCAGTCATACAAACCTCTCTTTGTTTTTTCACGCTGCGGCGAAGCGCTGCCCCGACCGACTATCAGGGGGTGTGCAGCAGCCGCAGCTTTGGGTGTTGTGGGGATGTCGGGAACGCTTCGGTAATAGTAATGGCAAAATCAATGCAGTCAACTTGGCAGCAAAGTGACAAGCTCCCACAATTTTGGCATGTCTGAGTGTGCCGCCCGCAGTGCTGCAGGTATAAAGAACAAGTGTAAGGATTCCAACCGATTCTTGACTTACACACAGCCTGTGATAAAAACGGCAAAATTGTATATCTGTTACGATGATTTGTACGCCAAACTCACGAAAAGAGAGGTCTTCCATGCACAAGTCCCGTCATGTCGTGTTGCTGGCATTGGTGCTGACACTGCTGTTTACGGCTTCAGTGGTTTGCGCACAGGAAAAAAAGGTGACCATCGGCTATCAGTTGATCTTCAATCCATGGAAGGTCGCCATGGTGGAAGGCGCGGTTGAAAAAGAGACCGGCTATAAAATCAACTGGCGAAAGTTTGATTCTCCCGGCAAACTGCTGCCGGCAATTACCTCCGGAGACGTACAGATCGGGCTGCTTGGCTCCACAGGTGTGGCCACCGCCATGTCACGTGGAATCAATGTGGAACTGGTCTGGATTGCTGAAGGAATAGCAGCTGCCGAAGCGCTGGTCGTGCGCAACGGTTCAGGCATCGTTGCCCCCCAGGACCTGAAGGGCAAAAAGCTGGGGGTTCCCTTTGTGTCGACCACCCATTTTCATACGCTTTTTGCCTTGGAGCAATTCGGTATCACACCCGGTGAACTGACCATCCTCAACCTGCCGCCAAACGGGATCGCAGCTGCCTGGCTCAGAGGTGACATCGACGCAGCCTTCGTCTGGGATCCAGCGCTGTCGAAAATAAAAAAGACCGGCAAGGTGCTCATTACATCGGGAGAACTCGGAAAGTGGGGCAAACCCACCTTTGACGGGCTGGTTGCCAATCGGGATTTCACAAGAGGTCACAATGACTTTATGGTCGGATTCATTTCGGTTCTGGCGAAAACCGATGCTTCATACCGTGACAATCCGTCTGCCTGGACACCCGACTCCGCTCCGGTAAAAGCCATCGTAAGCCTGGTGGGCGGCAATCCGGAAGATGTCCCCGGTGTTCTGGCCAGCTATGTCTTCCCTTCACTGGAAGATCAGGTATCCTGTGATTGGCTGGGCTGCGGGAAACAAGGCGGGGCCGCCAGAGCCTTGCAGGCGACAGCCGAGTTTTTGAAAACAGAGAAGAAGATCCCTGCGGCGCTGTCGGACTACAGTCAGTTCGTGAATCCCAAGTGGGCGGAGCTGGCGCTCAAAAACAGCCGATAGCCGGACCGCCACCCACCATGTGTCCCTATTGCCGTCAAACCCGACAACTTTGTGAGGCAGATTGAGCCGGCTGGAAATAAGCAACGTTGCCCTGGAATATCCCGGCCAGAATAACGGTGACACCGTTCGGGCCCTGGCGGATCTGAACCTTACCATTGAGGGGCAGGAGTTTGTCGTGGTGCTGGGACCTTCGGGTTGTGGTAAAACCACGCTGCTCAACCTGCTGGCCGGGTTTATCTCACCGACCCAGGGTGAAATCCTGCTGGACGGCAGGCAGGTCCGTGGTCCGGCAAAGGATCGCGGAGTTGTATTCCAGAAACATGCCCTGCTGCCCTGGATGAGTGTGATTGAAAATGCCGAATTTGGTTTAAAGCTCCAGGGCGAAACGCTGTCAGAGCGTCGCAAGGTTGCCGGAAGGTATCTTGACCTGGTCGGGCTCGACGAGTTCAAGGATCATGCCATCTACCAGCTTTCGGGCGGGATGCAGCAACGGTTGGGTATTGCACGGGTGCTCACCAGCGATCCGGATATCCTGCTGATGGACGAGCCTTTTGGTGCGCTGGATGCACTTACCCGCGACAGTATGCAGGAGTTGATCCTGAAGGTGTGGGCCAGTACCCGCAAGATGATCTTCTTCATCACCCACAGTGTGGAGGAGGCTCTTTTTCTTGCGACTCGCCTGGTGGTGATGTCTCCCCGGCCGGGCCGCATCCTGCACAGTTTTTCGCTTCCTTTCTCCCGACAGTTTCTGGAATGCAGGGATTCCCGGGCGATTAAATCCCTGCCGGATTACATCGAATTGAGGGAAAAAATCTATTCCATCGTACGCAACCAGGGTGGACCTGACATCACAAGCAGCAAGCAATGAAACCTTCTGAAAAAAAACCATTTCTGCATCGCATCTACAAAAATCGCATTTCTTCCGTGACCGAGGAATACGGGGCACCGGGTAAGGGGCGGAGCCTGTTGATCAGCGTGGTAACCGCCGGAATGATCCTTGCTGGGTGGTGGGCGGTGGCCGCCATGAAGCTGGTGAGCCCCATTTTTCTGCCGTCCCCGGTAGACGTATGGCGGCAGGTAATGGAGGTGGGCAGCAGCGGCTTCGGCGGCGCATCCTTGTGGGAGCATTCCTGGATCAGTATCTTTCGCGTTTTTGCCGCTTTTCTGGCTTCCTGCCTGACAGCGATACCGATAGGCCTGGCCATGGGAATGAGCCGCATCTTCCGGGGCATATTCGACCCGCCCATTGAATTTTACCGACCCATTCCCCCCCTGGCCTACCTTCCGTTGATCATCATCTGGTTCGGGATCGGTGAGAGCGCCAAAATCCTTCTGATCTATCTGGCCTGTTTCGCTCCGATGGCCCTGAGCACCAGAGCCGGCGTTCGATCGGTATCCATCGAACAGATTCATGCCGCTTACTCTCTGGGAGCCACCCATTCTCAGGTAATTCGGTATGTCGTTCTGCCCGCTGCGCTGCCGGAGATTCTCACTGGCATGCGCATCGGCATCGGCTTTGGTTGGACGACACTGGTGGCCGCAGAGATGGTGGCAGCAGCAGCGGGTCTGGGATACATGATTTTAAACGCCTCCGAGTTTCTGGTTACCGACGTGGTGGTCATGGGAATAATCGTCATCGGCCTGATCGCGCTGCTGAGCGATTTGTTGATGCGAATCATCGAACGCAAGTTGGTACCCTGGAAGGGGAAGGTTTGATGATCGTCCCCACAGACACGTTCGCACCCAACGCCTGCAGTTGGCACCGGTCGATCTCGTGCCTCCGGAAAATGCCTCGTCGAATTCGGTAGCCGCACCATCTCGCAGCGCAGTGATTCCAGCAGACACGAACGAACCTTTCACCTAAATCAGCTACCTTGTCGGGATGCTGCCGGTGAAATGGTCATCCGCTCCTTCCGACGATGCATTTCGTGCTGATTTTGCATCCGCACGGGTCGCTTCCGGCATGAAAATGATTAAATTTTGTCATCCTGCCGATGGAAGCAGGCGGCAGCAATCCTGCCACGACGGGTTTGTAAGGGCTGAAGGCAATCTTCGACCAAGTCGGCAATGACAGTAAGCGCCAACAGGAGGTGTCAGAATGCTCTCAGGTAGAAATACGAAACATTGGACGTTGACGGCACTGACCGTGGCCATCCTGGCCTTTCCAGCTGTATCGCAGGCCAAGGACCCTATCAATACCAACTGGCAGGGTGTGGCAGTCAAAGGCTACGATCCGGTCGCCTATTTTACGATGGGTGAGCCCCTTAAAGGCAAAAAGGAGTTCGAGATAAAGTGGAAGGGCGCCAAATGGCGGTTTGCGTCGGCAGTTCACCGGGATCTGTTTGCCGACAATCCGGAGAAATACGCCCCGCAGTACGGCGGGTACTGAGCCTATGCCGTTGCGATGGGTACCACTGCAAACATTGATCCGGTAAACGGGTGGAAAATCGTCAATGGGAAACTGTATCTGAACTACAATCGGAACATCCAGGAAAAATGGTCAAAAGACATCCCCGGTTATATCCGCAAAGCAGACCAGAACTGGCCGGCGGTACTGCAGTAACCGGCTTCAGACTTCTGGTGCAGCGCGGCTGCAATGTCCGGCTAAGAGCGCTCCGGTGGCAGATGCCCACGGGGGGCCGGATGTTGAACATACCACCCCGGCCGGCAGTTGCCCTTCTGTGGCTGGGAGTTCTGGTCGCTGCCGTCATTCTGCCTGCCTCGCCGGTGACCGGTGCGGTGGTCGATCATGGACTTTACGGTCAATTGCTGAACAGCTA
>JAAUYE010089940.1_pt1 | contig 11390 bp, 9 predicted proteins | sample 7278081 | NCBI WGS metagenome assembly JAAUYE01 (sample SAMN14350131, study PRJNA611818) | marine sediment metagenome | isolation source: surface marine sediment (0.6m) | place: French Polynesia: Moorea | collected 2018-08
AGTCGATTTGCGCGTGGCCCTCGGCCTCGGTGTTCTGCGTGCCCCAGGTCATCGAGCCGAGGCAGATTGCGCTGACCTCGATTCCGCTGCGGCCGAGTTTGCGATACTCCATCAGGAATCCCGCTGGTAATTCAGTTCCAGTACGCGCCGTGTATCCTGCGCCAGGTCGTCGAGGCCGAGCCTGGTATAAGCCTCGAGCTGCAGCTCCAGCGTCGGGCGGATCACGCTCGAACCCTGGTAATTCTTCAGGATAAAGCGGGTGCGGTTGGCTACCGCCACCCAGGCGTCGCGCGTGGCGTAATAATTCGCTATCTTGAGATCGGCGCGGGCGAGCTCGTTGCGCAGGTAAATCATGCGCTTGCGCGAGTCGGCGACGTATCTGCTGTCGGGAAAACGCTGGATTAGCAGTTTGAAATCCTGGTAGGCGTTGAGCAGCAGATTCTTGTCGTAATCGGACAGATCGCGGTCCACCACCGCGTCGAGCACGGTACCGCCGCGCTCGAAGTTGACCAGGCCCTTGAGGTAATAGGCGTAATCCACCGACGGGTGGCGCGGGTGCAGTTTGATGAAGCGGTCGATCGCGGTTATCGCCGAGTCCGGCTCGTTGAACTTGAAATAAGCATAGGCCACGTCGATTTGCGCCTGGGTCGCGTACTTGCCGAACGGGAAGCGTGACTCCAGGGTTTCGTAGTATTCGATCGCGGTCAGGTAATTCGACTTGGCGAGTTCGCTGCGGGCTTCGCGGTAAAACCGTTCCGCGCTCCAGTCGGCGGTGATGTCGATCTCGTTTGTAGGGCCGCATCCGGCAAGGAAAAAGGCGAGCGCGGCGATCAGGAATAAACGCATGTCAGGTGATTCGGATTAAAACGGGATTACTTGCTGAACAACGGAACAAACAGTATAACCAGCGCATGAAATTAATTCAGCAAAGTTTCCAGATCGAAAAGCAGCTTTCTGGAAACCGCCTGGATCAGGCCTTGCACCAACTGCTGCCGGATTACTCGCGCAGCAGAATCCAGCACTGGATACAGCAGGGATTCGTGTCGATCAACCACCAGCTGTGCAAACCCAGGCAAAAGGTATTCAGCGGCGACCTGGTCGATCTCGACGTGCCGGAGCAGCCCAGTATCACCGACCGCCCGCAGGCGATCGAGTTCGAAATCGTTTACCAGGACGAAGACGTTTTCGTCGTCAACAAGCCGGCCAACCTGGTCGTGCATCCGGCCGCCGGCCATGCCGACGGCACCCTGGTGAACGGTCTGCTGGAGCGGGATCCGCGGCTGCAGCAGCTGCCCCGCGCCGGCATCGTGCATCGGCTGGACAAGGATACGACCGGGCTGATGGTGGTGGCGCGTAATTTGAGCGCGCACAGCGCGCTGGTCGAGCAGCTGCAGGCACGCACGGTGAAACGCGAATACGTCGCCATCGCCCGGGGGGTTATCACCGCCGGGCGCAGCATCGAGACCGGCATCGCGCGCCATCCGGTGGAGCGTAAAAAAATGTCGGTGCAGCAAAACGGCAAGCCGGCGCTGACCCATTTTCGCGTATTGCGCAAGTTCGGCCACTACAGTTTGATCCGGCTCAGGCTCGAAACCGGGCGCACGCACCAGATACGCGTGCACATGGCGCATATCAAACACCCGCTGCTCGGCGATCCGGTGTACGGCGGGCGCGAGCGCATTCCTGCCGGCCTCGCCCCCGAACTGGTGGAGCAGGTCAGGGCTTTCAGGCGCCAGGCGCTGCATGCCGAGCGTCTCGGTTTCGTGCATCCGCGCGAGCGGCGCGAAGTGGTTTTCGAAGCGCCCCCGCCGCCCGATTTCACCGCGCTGGTGGCGGCGCTGGAACGCTATGATTGAAGTCATCGAACCCGACTGGCCGGCGCCGACACGGGTGCGGGCCTGTATCACCACGCGGCGCGGCGGTATCAGCAAACCGCCCTATGACAGTTGTAATCTCGCGCTGCACGTCGGCGACGTCGACCACAGCGTTATCGCAAACCGCGCCGAATTGCGTCGGCAGCTCGAGCTGCCGACGGAACCCTGCTGGATGCGGCAAACTCACGGCACCGATGTCGTGCTGGTCGAACGCGACCGGGGGCGCGATGCCGACGCCGCGATAACGCGCAGCCCGGGATTTGTCCCGGTGGTCATGGTCGCGGACTGTCTGCCGATTCTGCTATGCAACCTCGACGGCAGCGAGGCCGCGGCGGTGCACGCCGGCTGGCGTGGGCTGCAGCGCGGGGTGGTCGGCGCCGCGCTGGATGCGATGTTATCGCCCGCCGCGCAGCTGATGGCCTGGATCGGTCCCGGGATTACGCAGCCTGACTTCGAGGTTGGCGACGAGGTCTATCGCGCTTTCGGCGAGACCGTCGACGGCGCCGCGGCTTACTTCGAAACGTCTTCGCGCAAGGGCCACTGGCTATGCGACCTGGGCGGCCTCGCCGAACGCGTCCTGAAACAGCGCGGCGTAGAACGGGTTTATCGCGTTTCGCATTGCACTTTTCGCGACCGTGATCTGTTCTATTCGTACCGCCGTGACGGGGCCACCGGGCGCATGGCGGCGTTGATCTGGATCAGGTAACACACCGGGTTACGGGCTTGAAAAAATCCCGTTGCGTCCCACATAACCCCATAGTTTTTAATGTTTAGAGGACGCTATCAATGCGTATGGATCGCTTGACCAGTAAATTTCAGGAAGCGCTGTCGGATGCACAGTCGCTGGCGGTGGGACGCGACCACCAGTTCATCGAGCCGGTGCACTTGATGATCGCGCTGCTCGATCAGCAGGGCGGCTCGGTGCGCCCGCTGTTGCAGCAGGCAGGGGTCAACATCAACCTGCTTCGTTCTCAGCTCGGGGAGCTGCTCGAAAAGCAGCCGCGCGTCGAAGGCGCGGCCGGCGATCTGCACATTTCGAACGCGCTCGGCAAGTTGCTCAACGTCACCGACAAGCTCGCGCAGGAGCGCAAGGACCAGTTCATTTCGAGCGAACTGTTCGTGCTCGCGGCGATGGACGACAAGGGCCCGCTGGCCGAGGTGTTGAAGTCGTCGGGCGCCGACAAGCAGGCGGTCGCGGCGGCGGTCGACGGTATTCGCGGCGGCCAGTCGGTGGATAGCGCCAACGCCGAGGACCAGCGCATGGCGCTGGAAAAATATACCATCGACCTGACCGAACGCGCCGAGCAGGGCAAGCTCGATCCGGTCATCGGCCGTGACGAGGAAATCCGCCGCGCGGTGCAGGTTTTGCAGCGCCGCACCAAGAACAACCCGGTGCTGATCGGCGAGCCCGGCGTCGGTAAAACCGCCATCGTCGAGGGCCTTGCGCAGCGTATCGTCAATGGCGAGGTGCCCGAGGGCCTCAAAAACAAGCGCGTACTGTCGCTCGACATGGGCGCCCTGATTGCCGGCGCCAAGTTCCGCGGCGAGTTCGAGGAACGCCTCAAGGCGGTTCTGCACGACCTGGCCAAGCAGGAAGGGCAAATCATCCTGTTCATCGACGAGTTGCACACGATGGTCGGCGCGGGCAAGGCCGAGGGCGCGATGGATGCAGGCAACATGCTCAAGCCCGCGCTCGCGCGCGGCGAACTGCACTGCATCGGCGCGACCACGCTGGACGAATATCGCCAGTACATCGAAAAGGACGCCGCGCTCGAGCGCCGCTTCCAGAAGGTGCTGGTGCAGGAGCCCAGCGTCGAGGACACGATTGCCATCCTGCGCGGGTTGAAGGAACGTTACGAGGTCCATCACGGCGTCGACATAACCGACCCGGCCATCGTGGCCGCGGCAACCCTGTCCTATCGCTACATTACCGATCGCCAGCTGCCCGACAAGGCAATCGACCTGATCGACGAATCGGCGAGCCGCATTCGCATGCAAATCGATTCCAAGCCCGAAGACATGGATCGCCTCGAGCGGCGCCTGATCCAGCTCAAGATCGAGCAGGAGGCGTTGAAAAAGGAAAGCGACGCGGCGAGTAAAAAACGCCGCGCGGCGCTGGAGGACGAAATCGGCAGTCTCGAACGTGAATACTCGGACCTGGAGGAAATCTACAAGTCCGAAAAAGCGGCACTGCAGGGCACGACCAACGTCAAGGAAGAACTCGAGCGTGCGCGCCTCGATCTCGAGACCGCGCAGCGCGCCGGCGATCTCGCACGCATGTCGGAGCTGCAGTATGGCCGCATCCCGGAACTCGAAAAACAGCTCGACCTGGCCGCCAATGTCGAAATGCAGGACATGAAACTGCTGATCAACAAGGTCGGCGAAGAGGAAATTGCGTCGGTGGTGTCGCGCTGGACCGGTATCCCGGTATCCAAGATGCTCGAATCCGAGCGTGAAAAGCTGCTCGACATGGAAACCCAGCTCGGCGAGCGCGTGGTCGGCCAGGACGAGGCGGTCAAGGCCGTGTCGGACGCGATCCGGCGTTCACGCGCCGGCCTTTCCGACCCGAAGCGGCCCAACGGTTCGTTCCTGTTTCTCGGCCCGACGGGGGTCGGTAAAACCGAATTGACCAAGGCGCTGACCGAGTTCCTGTTCGATACCGAGGACGCGATGGTACGCATCGACATGTCCGAGTTCATGGAGAAACACAGCGTTGCACGCCTCGTCGGCGCACCGCCCGGTTATGTCGGCTACGAGCAGGGCGGATACCTGACCGAGGCGATCCGGCGCCGGCCTTACTCGGTGATCCTGCTCGACGAAATCGAAAAGGCGCATCCCGACGTGTTCAACATCCTGCTGCAGGTGCTCGATGACGGCCGTCTCACCGATGGTCAGGGACGCACCGTGGATTTTCGCAACACGGTTATCGTCATGACCTCGAACCTGGGCTCCACCGAGATCCAGGCGCATGCCGGCGAGCAGCACTACGATGAAATCAAGGCCGCGGTGATGGAGCAGGTTAGCCGTCATTTTCGCCCCGAATTCATCAACCGTATCGATGAAACCGTCGTGTTCCACCCGCTGACACAGCAGCAGATTCGCGCCATCGCCAAAATCCAGCTGCAGTCGCTGACCGCGAGGCTGAAGGAAAAGGATATCGGCATTTCGATCAGCGACGCGGCAATGGATACTCTCGGCGAACTCGGATTCGACCCGGTATACGGCGCGCGTCCGTTGAAACGCGAAATCCAGCAGACGATCGAAAACCCGGTGGCGATGTCGATTCTCGCCGGTGAATTCGAGGCCGGCGACCTGATATCGGTCGACGTCGGCGATGGGCGCGACTTCAGCTTTGCCAAGCAGCGCCTGCACTGAGAATTGGCGCGAATATTTCGCCACGGCAATACAGGTTGAAGAGCAACGTCGGTTACACCACGGGAACGAGCGGAATATCCGGGTGAACTCGGCATTGGACTGATCCCCATCCGGCAGGGCGAAAATCCGGCCGCCGATCCGGCTGCTTTGCCCGGCTCCGCCACGGACTTGATCCGGGGCGCAGCCGGGGCTTCATTACCTTTTTTAAATATCCGCACCAGTTGGCATAATTTAGCGCCCAGTTGGCCTATTTCGTGCATTTTGTGGCTATAATCCTCTCATAACAGCATTGCGCGCACTTAAAAAGGCACTCATAACAATATGGCGGTGTTAGGTTCGATTCGTTTCAATCGTACGCTCAAAAAGTTTCTCGAATGCGAGGATCTCGAGAGCGAGAAGGGCGCGTCCCTGGTCGAAAAGTTGCGCGAATCGGCGAAAGACTCGCTCGAGCGTCTGATCCAGGCAATTCCGGATGCCGACGGCATGCACCAGGCGATGCTGATCGAGATTTGCCGCGAAAACGTCGATGGCGCCACCGAGGAGCTTTTCCTCAAGACTCTCGACGCCGATACCACCAATATCCGCACGACCGCGGCGTCGATCCTGTCGCAGTCGGCGCAGATCAACCCGAGCAAGCTGTTCAAGAAACTGCACGAATCGGACGTTTCCAAAACCGAGATCATCGATATTCTCGCATTCCAGCGCGACCAGCTGAAACCCGAGCAAATCATTATCAACGCGCTCAAGCTCGACAAGGCGCATGCCGAGCAGCTGCTCAAGCTCGCCTATGAAACGCCGGTGCCGCTCGATCTCGAGGTCATGCGCGTCGACCCGGACACGATTGGCAGCCCGTCGATCAAGATCATGCTGCTGCGCTACTTTGGCCAGGTCGAGCAGCCCGAAATCGCACAGGTAATCGCCAAGTTTTTAGCCGACGACAATAAAACCGTCGTCATCGAAGCGCTCAAGGCGATGAAGAACCTGCCGGTCAGGTTCGACGCATCGGTGCTGCTGCCGTTCATCGAGACCATGTCCGAAGTCGAATTCGAAATGGGGATCGAAATCCTGCGTGCGCAGGCGGATGACAAGCTGGTGCCGAGGCTGGCGCCGTGGACCTGCGGTAAATCGGAAGAACTGCGCGAGGTTTTCATCAAGCTGCTGGTCAAGCACGTCACCCCGGAGGGCCTGGAGAGCTTCCTCAAGCTGCTCGATCAGCAGGAATGGTGGGGCAAGGAGCAGGCGCTCAAGGCGATGCAAAAGTTCGGCAACGACAGGCTGTTTTCCGCCGCCGAGGGGCTGACCCAGCACGACAATGAATTCATTCGCGAGCAGGCGCAAAAACTCGCCGCGCAGAGCACCGACCCGGCCGACCTGAAGCAGCTGTGGGACAACGCGATGCACGAAAACTGGCAGGTGCGCGAAGCCGCGATCGAAGCCATCGGCCGTTCCGACAAGCGTGAATCGATCGGCATCCTGAAAAAGGTCATAGAGACCTACACCGAATCGGTACCCCTGGTGCTAAAGGCTATCGCCGAGCTCGGTTTCAGCAAGGGGCTGGAGATCGCGTTTGCCTGCCTGCGTATGCCCGAGGCGCAGATCCAGCGCGAGGCGCTGGAGACCATCGGCAAGCTGGCCACGCGCCGGCATGCGAAGACGATTCGCGACAAGCTGATGCAAAAGGTACCGCAGCTGCAGGCGACGGTGCGTGATACCGCGGGCGAAGTCGTAAACCGGCTCACGGAGGAATACGAGCTGGCGCCGCTCAACGTCGACCAGGAAGCCTATTTCGATACCCGGCTGCTGAAATTCGAAACGCAAAACGTCGATCAGCCCACCGAGCATGTTTCGATGGCGGAAATGGCCGCCGCGCAGCAGGCGCAGTTCCAGAACATCGAGGACCTGAAACAAGGCGACCTGTGGATGGAGCGTTACCGCATCGACAAGGAAATCGGCCGCGGCGCGATGGGCCGGGTCATGCTGGCCCGTGACGAAATGGTCGGGGAAACGGTGATCCTGAAATTCATGCATCCCGAATTAACCTCGGAAGAGGCATCGCGCGAGCGCTTTCTGCGCGAGGTCAAGTATTCGCGCAAGATCAGCCACCCCAACGTGATCCGTATTCACGACATGCTGTTCAAGGACAATCTGAGCGCGATTTCGATGGAGTATTTCGAAAGCAGGGGGCTCGACGAGTATTTGCGCGAGAAGAAACATTTCGACGTCAGGGAAGGGCTCGATATCCTGCTGCAGGTCGCCAACGGCATGGCCGCCGCGCACGCCCAGGACGTCATCCACCGCGACCTCAAGCCGAGTAATATCCTGATGAACGAGGACGGCCTGGTCAAAATCGTCGACTTCGGCATCGCCTCGGCATCGTCCAATACCGATTCGACCCTGACCAAGACGGGATCCATTATCGGTACGCCCGCGTATCTATCCCCCGAGCGGGCCAAGGGCCTGGACGCGGATCACCGCAGCGATATTTACGCCCTCGGCATCATTGCCTACGGCATGTTCACCGGGCAGCTGCCCTATACCGGCGAGCCCATGTCGCTGCTGTTTCAGCACCTCGAGGGCAAGGCGGTTCCGGTGCATGAAAGGCGCCCCGAAGTCGGCCCGCGGGTGAGCCTGCTGGTGCAGAAAATGATGGCTGTGGAACTCGATGATCGCCTGCAGACCATGGATGACGTGGCCGAAGCGATCAGGGAAATACAGCAAAAGGAAAAGTAAGACCGAAACCGATTATGACCATACAAAGCACGATTCAACAGAAACTCGAAAACGAATTCGATGCCGCTTTCCTCAGCGTCGAGAACGAGAGCCATATGCATAACGTGGCGCCGGGCTCCGAGTCCCATTTCAAGGTCACTATCGTCAGCGACCGCTTTCGCGATCAAATGCTGATCAAGCGCCATCGCATGGTCAACAAGACCCTCGAACAGGAGCTGCAGCAAATTCATGCGCTCGCGCTGCACACGCTGACGCCGGAGGAATGGCAGGCGCGTGAAGGCGTTGTCGCAGCCTCGCCCAAATGCCGCGGCGGCGGCAAAAACCAGTAAACCCGAGCGGCATCCAGCCAGACTCATCTCCAGGACCCCGCGCCAAAACCTCTCGCTTTCCTGTGATAGCCGATACCGCGCATTTGCGATTGGATTAGTTTCGCGCGGAGACGCAGAGGCGCGGAGTTCGCAGAGGATTTTAGATTTATAACCCTATCCGGGTAAAAAATCGCTCGAGGTTTAAGGCTTTTCTGCGAGCGACCGTCTGGCCCGCCAGGCAGCCAAACTGCATTTAGCGGCAAATAATATACGGTGCCTCTGGTCCCCCTTACGAGTTTCGCAGAATCAATCCAATACTGTCAGAATAGAAATATGTAAGCCGGATAGGGGCACCAACTCCAAAATCCTCCGCGCCCTCTGCGTCTCCGCGCCTCTGCGCGAAGCTGCACTTCAATCGATGGGTCGGTGATACGGAATAAGGATAACGAGCGGGTTCCGACTGGGTTAGAGGACGCCGCCGCCGACGGGGTTGGTGTTATAGATCACGGACAGGATTTTGACGAAGTCGATATCGTACTCGGCCGACAGCCGGCTTGCGTGTTCGAGATAAGCGCCCATGTCGCGCCGCGGCGGGCTGGCGCGAAAGCCGAAGGCGATGGTATTGGCGTAATCCTGTACCGGCATGCACAGGGTTTTGCCGCCGCAGGCGAGGCGCAGGTTACGATAAAATCGATTGAAGTCGGTTTCGCTGTCGATCAGCAGGTTGTACGCCAGTGCCCCGTTTTCGCCGAGCAGGCGATAAAGCGCTTCGCAGGTCTCCTTTTGCTGCAGCCAGCGCGGCGATTGCGCGCCGCTGAAGATATCGACCAGGACCAGGTCGTAACGCCTGCTGCAGCGGCGCAGGTAAGCCGCCGCGTCATCGTAGATGTAACAAAGCCCGTTTCCGGGCGGGGGCAGTACGGACAGTTCGAGCATTTTTTCGACCAGTTCGCTATCGATATCGAGCGCATCGATTTCGGCCCGCGGCATGTGGTAACGCAGGTAGTGAATCAGCGAGCCGCCGCCGATGCCGAGCAGTAGAATGCGCGTGGGCGCCGGGATGAACAGCAATACCGACATCAGCTGCTCGAGATTGCGCAGCAGTAGCCGCTGCGGCTGGTCGAGATCGAGCCGGCTCTGCAGGGATTTGTCGTGGCCGCGAATTTCGAAGCGGTTCTCATCCTGGCAAATCCAGAAGCGGTTATGCGCCGTTTCGAGCTTGAAATTTTTCAATTTTTTTCCATATTTATTGGTTTAAAAAAATATCGTAGCGAGACGCCCGTGAAATTTACCAGACCCTTGTTGATTACCAAACTCAAGGCAACGGGGATTCACCTGAGCCTTAGTATCGTTGTTTTTCTCTACCTGACCTACCAGATTTACTACCACTGGTATCCGCAGCCCTACTTCGAGGTCGACGGGGGCTGGCAGGGATTTCGCCTGATCGCCGCGGTCGACCTGGTACTCGGCCCGTTGATCACGTTCCTTATTTTCGATCTCAGTAAATCGACGCGTGCGATCGTCTTCGATCTGATCATCATTGCCGCGGTTCAGTTCGGTGCGCTGGCCTACGGGGTTTACACGACCTATACCCAGCGCCCGGTGGCCGTCGTTTTGATCGACGATTTCGTGGTGTCGGCAATCAGGGAGCAGTACCAGGACAGCATCGACTCGGTCGACGAATTGCGCCAGTACAGCGATGAAGTGCCGCCGATCATCTTCGCCGATATGCCGACCACGCAGCTGGGGATCGAGGAGGTGCAGCGCACCAAGCTCGAAGACAAGATTCTCGAGCACGCGCAGGTTAATCTTTACGCGCCGAAGGAAAGCCTGGGGGATGCGCTGAAACTGCGCCAGGTCAGGTTCAACGAGCGGCTCGATTTTCGCAAGGCGCGCGGGCGCTACGAAGCCTGGCTGCAGCAAAACGGCAAATCGGCGGACGAGGTTTTGATCGCCCCCTTCGACGGGCGCTACGGCCGCGTCTGGCTGGTCTTCGACACCGACGGCAAATACATGGCGTACTTTGAATAAATATCCGACCGGCCGGCTGGTTGCGGGGCCTCCAGGCCGCTTGAATATTGGAAATTCGCCCCGACTATTATAAAATTCCGGGCCTTTTCGAGAGGGCCCGCGTGTTATCGCGGGGGGCGCCCGGTTCAGTTGAGCGGAGATTCTAATGCCTATTTACGAATATGTGTGCGTTGATTGCGGGCACGAGCTGGAAAAGCTGCAGAAAATAAGCGATGTGCCGCTGCGCGATTGTCCCGAATGCGACCAGGAGTCGCTGAAAAAGAAAATTTCGGCGCCGGGCTTCCGCCTGAGCGGGACCGGCTGGTACGAGACCGATTTCAAGTCGGACAAGCAAAAGAACCTGTCCAAGGGCGATAGCGACAAGTCCACCGAAAACAAGCCGGCGAAAGCCGATGCCAAGAACAAGAGCAGCGGTAAGGAAGCGGCCGCCTAGAACCTGATCCGCTATTACGGCGGACTTTTATCGATCAACCTAATCGGATCCGAGCCCATGCGCACGCATTATTGCGGTGAACTGAATCAACAACATATCGATCAACCCGTTAGCGTATGCGGCTGGGTGAATCGCCGCCGCGACCATGGGGGCGTCATTTTCGTCGACCTGCGCGATAAAAAAGGCGTGCTCCAGGTGGTATTCGATCCCGACGACGCGGCGATGTTCGCCGATGCCGAAACCCTGCGCAACGAGTTCGTGATTCGCGTCGAGGGCAAGCTGCGGATTCGTCCCGAAGGCACCGCCAATCCGGAAATGGCCACCGGCGAGGTCGAGCTTGTCGCGACTAAGCTGGAGATATTGAACGCGTCGGAAACGCCGCCGTTCCAGCTCGACGAAGAGGATGTGCACGACGATAACCGCCTGCGCTACCGTTATATCGACCTGCGCCGGCCGGAGATGCAGTATCGCATGCAGCTGCGCGCGAAAATCACGCACTACATGCGCAGCTGGATGGACAGTCACGAGTTCCTCGATATCGAAACGCCGATGCTGACCAAGGCGACGCCCGAGGGCGCACGCGATTACCTGGTGCCCAGCCGTACCCATGCCGGCAGTTTTTTCGCCCTGCCGCAGTCG
>JAAUYE010073451.1_pt1 | contig 11387 bp, 9 predicted proteins | sample 7278081 | NCBI WGS metagenome assembly JAAUYE01 (sample SAMN14350131, study PRJNA611818) | marine sediment metagenome | isolation source: surface marine sediment (0.6m) | place: French Polynesia: Moorea | collected 2018-08
CCGCTGACGGCATGCATGCCTATGTCGACAACTGGCGCACCTATCTCGATGAGGAACCAACCAGTACGGAAACCGAGACATTACGCAGTCACAGTCGCAATGGGCATCCAGCAGGCTGTTTGCGCTTTATCACCGAACTGGAGTCTCTTACCGGTCGACGACTGGTCCCTGCCAAGCGTGGCCCGAAACGCAAACGGGACTCGCCTGGCACTTAAAGTCACTGTCCCCTAATTCGAGGCGGCGGCCAGGGCCTGGTCGAGGTCCGCGATGATGTCGTCGATGTGTTCGATGCCGATGCACAGCCTGATCATATCCGGCGTGACACCGGCGGTTTCGAGTTCGCTCTCGGAGAGCTGCCGGTGCGTCGTCGACGCCGGGTGCGCCGCGAGTGACTTGGTGTCGCCGATGTTCACGAGGCGCAGGAAAAGGTTCAGCGCATCGTAGAACTTCACGCCCGCGTCGAAGCCGCCCTTGATGCCGAAGGTCATCAGCGCCGACGGCTTGCCGCCGGTGTATTTTTGCGCGAGGTCGTAGTACGGCGAATCCGGCAGCCCCGCGAACTTCACCCACTCGACGCGCGGATGTTCGTTGAGATAGTTGGCGACGGCGAGCGCGTTGTCGCAGTGGCGCTCCATGAGCAACGGCAGCGTCTGCATGCCCTGCAGGATCAGGAACGCGTTCATGGGGCTGATCGCCGAGCCGGTATTCCTGAGCGCGACCGTCCGCACGCGGCCGATGTAGGCCGCCGCACCCAGGGCCTGGGTGTAGACGACGCCGTGGTAGGACTCCTCCGGTTCGTTCAGCATGTGGAACTTCTTCGGGTGCTTGTCCCATGGGAACTCGCCTGCGTCCACGATAACGCCGCCCAGCGAGTTACCGTGGCCGCCCATGTACTTGGTCAGCGAGTTCACGACGACGTCTGCACCCCAGGCGATCGGCTTGATCAGTGCAGGTGTCGCAACCGTGTTGTCAACAATCAGCGGTACGCCGTGCGCAGCAGCCATGTCGGCTAGCGCCTCGATGTCGACAATATTGCCGGCGGGATTACCGATCGACTCACAGAAGACGGCCGCTGTCTTATCGTCGATGTGTTTCGCCATCGCCTCCGCGCTGTCGTCTTCCGCGAAGCGCACGTCAATACCCTGCCGCGGCAGCATGTGTTTGAACAGCGTGTATGTGCCGCCATACAGCAGCGGCACCGTGACGATGTTGCTGCCCTGCTCCGCGATGTTCAGGATCGAGTAGTTGACTGCCGCGCTGCCGGCGCTGAGGCCGAGAGCGGCGATACCCTCTTCCAGGGCCGCACAACGTTCCTCGAGCACCGCGGTCGTCGGGTTCATGATGCGCGTGTAGATGTTCCCTTCCACCTCGAGGTTGAACAGGTCCGCACCGTGTTGCGCGCTATCGAATTCGTAGGCGACGGTCTGGTAGATCGGTACTGACACCGCCTTGGTGGCGCTGTCTGCTTTGAAGCCGGCATGTATCGCGAGGGTCTGGTCTTTCATTGCTTCTCCTTCAGGCTCAATGGGTCATCGGGATCGACCCCGGGCATGAACTGTTGTTTTCGATCCAGGTTGGTCACGCCATACACGAGGCCTAACCAGTTATTAATTATGGCTTTCGCCGTGTCGCCCCAGGTGTTGTCGAGGAGGCCTTCGACGTCGGCCTCCAGCGTATCGTCGAACGTGGCTCCGGTCTGGCGCGCCTCTCCCGCCGCGTCCCGGGCCGCCAGCGCAATACGTTCCGCCTCACCCGAAAAGTAATTCTCGGGCAACGGCGGCACTTTGTCGCGCTCCCGATTGGCATATCGATATAACTCGCGGCGGTATTCCTTCAGCAGGCTGTTAGCGTCGTACTCGGGGTGGCCCTGCATGTAGATGACGCGGAAGCGGTCCGGGCTCGCCGCCATGTGCACGCCGCCTTCGGGGCTCTCGGCGAGCACGGTCATATTGGCGGCCTCGAACTGCGCCCGCGAGATGTCGTTGTAGCGCGAGTGCGGCACATCGAAGCGCGTGTTGATATCGCGGATCAGCGGGTGTTGCGTTCCGTTCACCCGGTGGCTGTAAACGCCCCAGCGCTTCTTCGGCAGTGGCTGCCGGTCGATGTCATGGAAATGCTTGAGCACCGCGTGCGTCGCCAGGCAGGAACACAGGATCGACGTGACGTTCTCCCAAGCCCAGTCCACGACCTCCATCAGCGGGTCCCAGAATGCCTCCTGCTCGAGCTTCGGGTTCGCGACGTTCGCGCCGGTGATGATCATCGCGTCGAGGCCCGCCTCGCGCAGGCTGTCGAAGTCGCTGTAGTAGCGCTCGATGTAGCCGAGCGTGTCGTCGCTGCGTTCCAGCTCCGGCAATGAGAAGGGATAAACGAAGAACTGCGCGATGCGGTTGCAGCTGCCGACCAACCGGATGAACTGCCGCTCGGTCGCGCGCAGCGCCGCGTCCGGCATCATGTTCAGGAAACCGATGTGCAGCTCGCGGATGTCCTGGTGAATCGCGCGGTCCAGCGACAGCACCTGGTGCCCCTGCTCGCGCAGTTGGCGGAACGTCGGCAGGCTGGAGTGGGCGACGAGTGGCATGGTGCCGAGTTTAACGTCTTGCTCGGCAATGCGGTCAACTCCCGGAGAACGGTTACATGCGTCAGAGCCCGTAGAGAATCGGCAAAACGATCGAGAACCCGATCCACAATATCGCGATCAGCGGTATGCCGGCCCTGAGAAAGTCCGCGAAGCGGTAGCCACCGGTGCCCAGGATCAGCAGGTTGGTCTGGTAGCCGAAAGGCGTCGCGAAGCTCATGTTTGCGCCGAACAGCACCGCCAGGACGAAGGGCAGCGGGTCGACCCCCAGCTGCTGCGCCGCCGCGATCGCGATCGGCGTGCCGATAACAGCGGCGGCGTTGTTGGACACGATATTGGTCATTATCGCCATGATCAGCATGAAGACGCTCAGAATCACGGGCGTCGGCAGCGCGCCCGCACCGCTGACGAAACCCGCAGCCAGGTACTCGGCCATACCGGTCGCCACGAGCGCCTTGCCCATTGCAAGACTGGCGACGATCAACATGATCACGGCAACCGGCAGCGATCGCCCGACGTCGCGCCAGGAAAGGCACCCGAGGGCGATCGTGAGCCCGACACCGATGAGCGCCGAGACGGAAATCGGAAGTAGCCCAGCCGCGGTAGCGCCGACCACCAGTGACAGGACCAGCAATGCTCGCTTCGCCCGGTGCGGCCTCGGAAGCCCGGTCGTGCCGTCGACCACCAGGACCTTGTTATCGCTCTTTGCGGCATCGATCGCCTCTCGGGCACCCTGCACCAGCACGACGTCCCCGGCGCGCAGTCGCACGGAGGCCGGCTCCTCAGCCACTCGCTCTCCCGGCGCGCGCGCACGATGAACGGCCAGCGGTATCAGCCCCATGGCTGCGTCGAGTGATACATCCTTCAGCGTTCGCAGGTGCAGGGGCGAATCGGCGGTAATCACGATTTCCGCGAGTTGCTGCTCGCTCTCTCTGCGGGGGCGCGATTCCTGGTCAGCTGTTTGTACATCGTCCGCTGCAACCTGGATCGCGGCCCCGATCAGAATCTCGAAACGCTTCAGGTTTTCCGGCGTATCCAGGACGCGTAACCGGTCGCCAGCCTGCAGAGTCACCGACGGCAGCTTCGCCAATAGCAGGTCGTTCCCGCGCCGTATCTGCTCAACCCTCATTTCCCTGTCCGTCTTGTCCAGGATTTCGCTGAGCGTCTTGCCTTCCGCAAATCCTCCCTCGCGAATCACGAGCTGCGACTCAAACACTCGCGGTCGAGTATCGGACAGCGGCATCGGCCGATCCGGCAGTAATCGCGGCACGACCAGCCACACGAAGACAATGCCCACACTCCCGACCAGCAACGCAGGAAGCGTGATGTCGAACATGGCGATGTCAGCCACACCGAGGTCACGGGTGATTCCTACGACCAGCAGGTTGGTCGACGTGCCGATCGTCGTCGACATGCCGCCCATGATCGTCGCCAGCCCCATCGGCAGCATGAAGCCCGATGCCGCCAGCTTGGTGCGCAGGGCGATGCCTACAAGAATCGGGATCATCAGAACGACGATCGGCGTATCGTTTATGAAGGCGCTCAAGACGAACACGGCGACCAGCATCAGCAACATGGCAGCTTTCGGCCTTCTCAGCCACAGGCCGCCCGCAATCCGGGCCACGGGCTGGAGCGCACCGGTCGTTTCGAGTGCCTTGCCGATCACGATCAAGGAGCAAATGGCGATCAGTGCTTCGTTGCCGAACCCGAGCATGAACTGCGCCGGATCGACCGGCACGCCATCGATCTCGTAGGGAAACAGCTGGAAGCCGGCAATCAGGACGATGATCACGGCAAGGCTGGACGACTCGAGCGGCAGCCAGTCACGCGTAAACAGGAACAGCGCCGTAACGATCAGCACAAGTACGGCGATCCCGTGAGCGTCCGGCGCAATTGTCTGCATACTTGTCTTACCGGAAACGCATGCCAATCTCAGGCGTTTCCGGGGCACCTGTTCCACCTGTCTCCGGATCGCGTCTCGCTCCAGCGGCCCCTTGCCGTGACACGAAACCGACCTTTGCGACCGACGCAGACACCGGATCCCTGTTATCGTAGCTTAGCCGTGGCCGTGGAATAAACGGTTTTCGTCCAAAGCGGCAACCATTCCTGTCGCTTCGGCCGCTTCACCTGCGGAGGCATAATGCTGATCTTTGTTACCGCCGTTGGCGTCGTCCTCGTCGTCTCCTTCCTGTGTTCCATCTTCGAGTCCGTGTTGCTGTCGCTCACCCGGCCACAGATCGAAGTCCTCGGCCGGCGCCACCGCCGCGCGGCGCGGCTGCTTGCCGGATTCAAGGAAAACATGGACGTGCCGATCGCGGCGATCCTCATCCTCAACACCGCGGCGCACACGATCGGCGCAGCCGTCGCCGGCGCGAGCTATTCCAACGTGTTCGACCCCGGCACGCTGTGGATCTTCTCGATCATCTTCACGCTAGCGGTGCTGCTCTTCACCGAGATCATCCCGAAGACACTGGGCGTCAGCTACGCGACACTGATCGCGGCGCCGGTTGCCCACGGCATCAAGTTGCTGACGGTGCTGCTCAAGCCCCTGGTCACGGTCAGCGAGGCGATCTCGCGCTCGCTGCGACGCGACGATGTCGTGCCCGTCACCTCGGCCGAGGAAATTCGCCTGCTCGCGTGGCTTGGCCACCTGCGGGGCGCGGTCGGTCCGCTGACGGCCGGCATGATCGTCGGTGCGACGCAGCTGAAGCACCTGCACGCCGGCGACATCATGCTGCCACGCGAAGACGTGCGCTTTCTTTCCGCCGGCATGAGTCGCGACGAGGCGCTGACTTACATCCGCCAGTCGGGCCACAGCCGCTTTCCGTTCTCGCCGACCGACGATTTTGAAGGCGTCACCGGCGTCATCCTCGCGAAAGATCTGCTGCACTGGCTGCTGGAAAACGACGCGCCCGAGATCGACTGGGATGCGCTGCAGCAGGAGGCACTCGTGGTTCCCGAGAGCGTGCCGCTGCCGCAGCTGCTGAGGACTTACCAGGACACGCAGCGCCACCTGGCGATCGTCGTCGACGAATACGGCAGCGTGGAAGGCCTCGCGACACTCGAGGACGTATTGGAAGAAATCGTCGGCGATATCCGCGATGAAAGCGACCTGCCGGTCGAGGACTTCCTTGCTAAGCACGACGGCGAGCTGCTTGTCCGCGGTCATGTTGACATGCGCAGGCTGAGCGCACGGCTCGGCATCACCTGGGATCCCGAGCTCGAGGTCTCGACGATCAGCGGGCTTGTGACCGAGATCCTAGAGCGTATCCCTGTCGTTGGTGATGTGGTGGACTGGGACGACTATTCCATCGAGGTGCTGAAGGCGGACCGGCGCCGGGCGCGTGTCCTGTCGATCAAGCGCCGCTAGGGAACGTCGGGGTCGGACCCTTGTATGTGCTTGTTTCGTCTATCAAAACCCTCTAGAAATCGGCTTTAGGAGACGCTAAACCCACGATTTTGGCCAGCTTTTCGAGGAGTTTGTGGCGGTCCGAAGCGAGCTTACGACTACGATTCGCTAATAGCCGATTTCAGGCTCGAAATTCGCGGAATAGTAATAATTTGCCCTCGAAAAAGACACATAATTCTTTATTTTTCAATAAGTTAATAAGGTCCGACCCCGCATTACCGCATTATTATTCCGCGACGGTATCCTCGAGCGCCTTCTTGCACGCGTCGCCGAGTGCCTCGCTGTTGCCTTCGAGGCAGGAGACTATCCTGCCCTCGCCGGCCTTCACGTCACCGCACAGCGTCTTGATCTCCGTCTCGCAGCTCTGCGCAACGTAGGCAATCGCTACCGCCAGCTGCTCGAGCAGCGAGGCCGCCTGGTACAGCGCGTAGCTGCACTGACCGGACAGCTTGTCTTCGTGCGCGGCCGCACAATGCAGCAATCGTCCTTCACCCGGTGTCACCTGGCTGCAGTATTGCTTGAGGTCCGCCTCGCAGGAGGTCATCACGTATTCAAGCAGGGAATCCTGCGCGATAGCCGGCGAAGCGGCCGACACCGCGAGGACTCCCAGAACCAGTTTCAATTTTCTTATCATTTTCATCTCCATAGGATGCTGCAATCGTCTTCTCAGATACTAAAACGCCTCGCCAACAGAAACGTGTATAGCGTCACTGTCGCGCGATTTCGCGACATCCAGGCGCAGGTTGACACGTTTCGCCCGCAAGACAGAAAAACGTAGCCCGGCTCCATAACTCGGTATCGACGCTCGCTCCCGGAAACCGCTGAATGACCGGGCCACCTTGCCCGCGCCACCGAAAGCGACAAGGCCCCATCGCCTGCTCAGCCGCCACCGGAACTCCGCCTGCGCAGAGTAAGAAACCTCTCCAAGGTAATCGGTCGCCGAGAAACCCCGCAGCTTGATTCTGCAGGAATCCCACAACGGAACCGTCCCCTCTCGCTGGCAACCGCGAATTTCCCACGCCAGTATGGACGAATCAAGAACTTCATGAAACGACTTGAAACTGACATCGTACGACTGGTAGGTGTCATTGCTGCCGATGGACTCCTCGTTGAATAATGCGTCGAACCTGACGTGGCGACCGCTGTAGGTATTGATCGGCAGGTCGCGGCTATCGTATTCCACGGTCAGCCCAATACCGGCGGAACGCACATCGTCGGTGTTGAACCCGCCTGACTCACCGCCGAACTCCAGCCCTTGCGCGGCATCCACAACCCGGACAAACAGGCCCCCATACCAGTCGCCGCTAATTCGGCGCGACAGGCGTGTGAGCAAAAACGCCCCGCTTATTCGCCAGTCGACACTTTCCGAGCCGCTGTCTTCGTCGGGAGCGATCAGCGACAGCCGTAAGTCCGCGCCGCCAAGCACGCCCGTGAATCTCCAGCGGTCGTTACGCCAGTAATTCTGTTGCACGATGGCTGCGGCGCGGCTGTCGTTACTCGTATACATGGCCGCGACCGCCGTCACGGATGCAGGTTGGGTTTCACGCTGCTCTTCAGTCTGGGCGTAGAATTTCGCCGCACCGGCAACCAGCCCGGTATCGAGCGTCGGGTTCGAAATCGGGATCGGTACGACGACGAAGTTGCCCTTCTGCAGCTTCAACTTCGACTCGTCCTCCCGGATGTCGGGCGCCAGGGACGGTCTATTGTCCGCTTTGTCCTCGTCCGCCAAAGCGCCGACCGAGAACATCGCTAACATCGCCTGCAGGACGATCAGCTTCGAAGTGACGCGGACGAGGTCTTGCAGAGGCCTTTGGCGGTCCGGCCCCCGGGCACCGCCACATGCTGGCCGCTCGTCCCCCGTCATTACCGTGCCGAGCTTGTTGCGCGCCCGCGCTCGTACCAGGCCTTGCTCGAGTTGACAATTTTGACCACCGACAACATCACCGGCACCTCCACTAGCACACCGACGACGGTGGCGAGGGCCGCGCCCGACTCGAATCCGAACAGCACGATCGCGGTCGCAACGGCCAGCTCGAAGAAATTGCTGGCACCGATCAGCGCCGACGGCGCGGCCACGCAATGCGCGACGCCGAAAGCCCGGTTCAGCAGATATGCGAGCCCCGAGTTGAAGTAGACCTGGATCAGGATCGGCACGGCGAGCAGAGCGATGATCAGCGGTTGCGCAATGATCTGCTCTCCCTGGAACCCGAACAGCAGGACCAGCGTCGCCAGCAGCGCGACGAGCGACGCCGGGCCCAGGCGATCGAGCGCAGCCTGCAGCGACGCCTCGCCGCCGGACGCCAGCAGCCGCTTGCGCAGCGCCTGGGCGATGATCACCGGCACGACGATATAGAGCACGACCGACAGGAACAGCGTTTCCCACGGCACCGTTATCGCCGACAGGCCGAGCAGCAACCCGACGATCGGCGCGAACGCGAAGATCATTATGACGTCGTTGACGGCGACCTGGCTCAGCGTGAAATGCGGCTCGCCATCCGACAGGTTGCTCCAGACGAACACCATCGCCGTGCACGGCGCCGCGGCCAGGATGATCAGGCCGGCGATATAAGAGTTGATCTGGTCCGCAGGCAGGTGCGGCGCAAAAATATTGCCGATGAACAGCCAGCCGAGGAAGGCCATCGAAAACGGCTTGACCGCCCAGTTGATGAACAGCGTCACGCCGACGCCGCGCCAGTGTTCCCGGACCTCGCTCAACGCGCCGAAATCGATCTTGACGAGCATCGGGATGATCATCAGCCAGATCAGCACGGCGACCGGCAGATTGACCTGCGCAATCTCCAGGCTACCGATGAACTGGAACGCGCCGGTGAAGAAATGACCGAGGGCGACTCCGACGACGATGCATGCCGCGACCCAGAGGGTCAGGTAACGTTCGAAGACACTCATGCGCTACTCGCCCGCTGCCCTGGCGACGAAATCCCTGATCCGTGCGTCGAGTGTCGCGTAGGCCGCCTCGAAGGCGGCCCGGCGCTCGTCCGCCGTCTCGCCCACGCCCGCCGGGTCGTCGATATCCCAGTGATCCGTCGCGGGCCGGCCGGGCCAGACCGGGCAGGTCTCGCCCGCCGCGTTGTTGCAGACGGTGATGATGTGGTCCATCGCCGGCGCGTCGGCGCCTGCGAACTCGTCCCAGGACTTCGAGCGCAGGTCTTCCGTCGGAAAGGACAGCTCGTCCAGCAGCTCCAGCGCGCCCGGGTTTACGCGGCCAACGGGCTTGCTGCCCGCGCTGAAGGCCCTGAAGCGGCCCTCGCCCACGCGGTTGAGGATGGCTTCGCTGAGGATGCTCCTCGCGGAATTTCCCGTGCACAGGAACAGCACGTTACGGATCGGTGTCGATGTCGTCATGGGCGCATTCTGGACCGAAAATGTGACAGGAGAAAGAGGGGTCGCCCGCTACGGCCAGAACAGCAACAGGGCCGTCCCCGCAGTAAGGGCCACGGCACCGGTGCCGAGCATCCAGCGCCGCAGCTCGGGCGAACCCAGGAAGGCCGCGGCGACGAACTTGAACAGCAGGTTCGACAGGGTGGCGAGGAAGATCGCCCGCCAGGCGTCGAAGCCCGTGGCCTGGCCGCCGGAATACAGCTGCGCGATCGACAGCGTCAGCGCATCGACGTCCGTCAGCCCGGAAACGAATGCGACGGCATAAACGGCCTCGTCGCCGATCTGTGCGCGCGCCGCCGCCACCGCGAACAGGATCACGACATACAGCGCGGCGAAGGTCAGCGCCTGCCGCATGCGGGCGGGGTTTTCCTGTTTCGGCAGATCCGTCACCGACCCGCGGCCGAACGCCCTGAACGCGATAGCGCTCAGTCCGAGCAGCACGGCGCTGAACGCCAGGGCCGGACCCGCCATGCTCGCCACCAGTCCTGGCGCGACGACGGCAAGTTCCAGGAGCACGCGACCGTAGACCACCGTGCTCGCGACCAGAATCACCAGCGCCGCGACCGGGGCGAGGTCACGCTGCCGCTTCGACATCCCCGCATAGCTGATGGTCGTCGCCGTGCTCGACACGAGGCCGCCGACCAGCCCCGCGATCCAGCCGCCGGCCCGCGTCCCCGCCAGGCGGAACGCGACGAAGCCCACGAGGTTGATACCGACGATCAGGACGACGAGGAACCAGGCCGTGAAGGGATTAAAGACCCCGTAAGGGCCGAAACTCCGGTCCGGCAACACCGGGAGAATTACCAGTGCGATCAGCACGAAGCGCACGATGATCTCGACGTCGCGGGAGCCCATCGTGTCGACCCACCGGTGCAGCGGCTGCTTCCAGTGCAGCAACACCATGACGGCGCCGCCCGTTACGATCACCGGCACCCAGTAGCCGGCGACGGCCGCGGCACCGAGCAAGTAGACGATGAATGCCGCGACGAGGGTCGTGATGCCCTCGAGCTTGCGGCGATAAACGTGCAGGAAAAGTATCAGCGCCAGTGCGATCAGCCCGGTCGCGATGACCCACCCGCCGGCCTGTGGCAGCAGCAGGGCCGAGATTCCACCGAACGCGGCGATCAGGGCGGAGGAGCGCACGCCGACCGGTTTGTGTTCGGCCCATTCTCGTTCCAGGCCGATGATGAAGCCGACCGCGAGCGCAATCCCCAGGCCAATCACCTGGGTGTCGTAGCCGGGAGCAAATACCTGTGCATCGGTCACATCGTGCTCGCCCGCTGCAGGGCGCGAACCCTGTTTCGAGCTTACTCGATTTCGGCCGCGATTCGTCTACGTATCTTCCCCGTCTCTGCCCGGGGCGCGGTGCCGGGGCGCTGAAACAGTTTGTGACAATTGGGCGGATATTCGCCGCTTGCAAATCCCCGGCACAGCCACATTTCCGTTTATCTCAGCCGGCCAGCAGCCGGCACGAACAGGAAAGGATCGAAACGTGACCATCTACACACTCCCCAGTCTGGACTACGACTACAAGGACCTGGAACCGCATCTCTCCTCGGAGATTCTCGAACTGCACCACAGCAAGCACCATGCCGCTTACGTGGACGGCGCCAACGCGACGCTCGACAACCTCGCCGAAGCGCGCGAGGCAGGCGACTTCGGCGCATTGAACAAGCTGGAGAAAGACCTCGCCTTCCACCTGTCGGGCCATGTGCTGCACTCGATGCTGTGGAAGAACATGAGCCCCAACGGCGGCGGCGAACCGGGCGGCACGCTCGGCTCGGCGATCGAGGAGTCGTTCTCCTCGTTCGACGCCATGAAGAGCCAGCTGTCCGCGGCCGCGATGGGCATACAGGGCTCCGGCTGGGCCTGCCTCGCTTGGGATCCGCTGTCGAAGGGCCTCATCGTGCAGCAGGTCTACGACCACCAGGGCAACGTCGGCAGCGCGACCATTCCGCTGCTCGCGCTCGACATGTGGGAACACGCGTTTTACCTTCAGTACAG
>JAAUYE010048486.1_pt1 | contig 11376 bp, 7 predicted proteins | sample 7278081 | NCBI WGS metagenome assembly JAAUYE01 (sample SAMN14350131, study PRJNA611818) | marine sediment metagenome | isolation source: surface marine sediment (0.6m) | place: French Polynesia: Moorea | collected 2018-08
TACCACCCTCCGCTCTTCTACGCGCTCTCCGCTCTCGCCGCGAAGGCCTCCGCCGCGGCCGGAGCCCTGAAGGTGTTGCCGCGGCTCGCCGGCCTCGGCCTCGTGTGGGTGTCGTGGCTGCTGGCGCGTCGCCTCGCTCCCGAGTCGCCGGAGCGCGCCGCCCTCGCCACGCTCTTTGCCGCGACGCTGCCGGTCTGCCTGTACACGTCGTCCTACCTGTCGAACGAGTCGCTCCACGCGCTGCTGGCCGGGGCGGCCGTCACCGGCTGCGCCCTGCTCCTGCGCGCGGACCGTCTCTCCTGGGTCGGACTCCTGGCCACCGCTCTGCTCTTCGGGCTGGCTGCGCTCACGAAGTTCACCGTGCTCGTGACGCTGCCCGTGGCGCTCTTCTTCCTCGGCTGGAAGCTCCTCGTGCGCGACGCGGCCGGGCCGGCCCGCAGCGCCGGCGCGGTCGTGGCCTTCGCAGCGGTCGTCGCGGCGGTGGCGGGCTGGTTCTACCTGCGCAGCTGGAGCCACTTCGGCGCGCCGATCGTCGGCAACTGGGCGCTGCCCGGGCCGCACCAGGTCTGGTGGCAGCAGCCGGGCTTCCACACGCTCGGGTGGTACACGAAGTTCGGTGAGGCCCTGGTGCATCCCTACTACTCCGGCTTCCACTCGTTCTGGGACGCCGTCTACTCCACCTTCTGGGGGGACGGCTTCGTCGCGGGCCGTGCGAGCCCGACGCTGCGCCACGGATTCTGGAGCCACGACCTCGCGTCCGCGGGCTACTGGGTCGCGCTGCCGGCCACGGTCCTGCTGCTGCTGGGCCTCGCCGGGCTGGCGCGCGAGGCCCTCACCGGCGCGGACCCGCAGCAGCGGCTCGCCCTGCTCTTCCTGCTGACCGCGAGCTGGGCCGTGTTCCTCGCATTCCTGAGCCTGACCGTGGAGCTTCCCTTCTTCACCCAGGCGAAGGCCGCGTATCTCGCGATGCTGACGCCCGTGCTGGCCCTGGCCTTCGCCACGGGCTTCGCCGGGGTCGACGGCTGGCTCGCCGGGCGCGGCTGGCTCCCGGCGCGCGTGCTGCTCCACGGTTGGCTCGCGCTCCAGGCCGGCACGCTCTTTCTCGCCTACGCCCTGTGACCCGAAGCGGCGGCTGGTACCCTGCGCGCCGATGATCGAGGAGCGCAAGCGGCACTTCGTCGAGGAGCTGAAGGCGCACTACCGCGATGTCATCTCGGGAGCGCGGAGCGCGGAGACGGCGGCGGCCGAGGGGGCCGAGGACGTCCGTCGCGAGGCCACGCGCAAGGAGGACGCGAAGGGCGCGGTGGAGCTGGGACGTCTGGCGGCGGGCCACCGGCGGAGGCGCGAGCGGGCGAAGCAGGAGCTCGAGTCGCTCGTCGGCTTCGCGGCAAAGGGCCTGCGCGCGTTCCGCTCCGGCGAGGCCGTGGCGGTGGGAGCGCTCGTCGACGTCTCCGTCGAGGGCGACGACGGGGAAGAGGAGCGCACGCTCTTCCTGCTGCCCGTCGGCGCCGGCACCGAGCTCACCGGGCCCGGTGGCGACGGCTTCGTCTCGGTGGTGACGCCTGCCTCTCCCGTGGGCCGCGCGCTCCAGGGCGCCCGACCCGGCGACAGCTTCGAGGTGATCGTCCGCGGCCGCGATCTGGAGTGGACGGTCGTCGACGTCTGCTGAGCCGGCGCGCTCTGCCGCGCGCTAGACCCGGTCCCCCGGCCTCGCGATCCGGGGGCCGGTGGCGTCGGCCGGGGGCAGCGCGACCAGGAAGTCCCAGAGGCTCTCCACCGTGTCGACCACGTGGTGCCCCATGATCGCGTCGACGTGGGTGCCGCCGGGCACCTCGATCAGGTGGCGCGGCCCCGCCTGTTCCTCGGCCTCGATCGGGGCCATTGCGGCGCGCGGGGCGAAGATGTCCTGGCTGCCGACCACCGCGGCGACCGGCAGGGGAGATCCGTGGAGGGCCGCCACGAGGTCGACGTCGCCGAGGCGGGGACGCATCAGCACCGCGTTGCGCGCCAGCTCCTCCATCACCGCGGGCGACTCGGGATCGGCGCTCGCCAGGATCTCGGCGATGGCCTCGGGCGGCGCGGCCGCAGGGTTCGCGAGCCGCGTCAGGCGCTGGAGCAGCCAGAGCGGACCGCGGGCGTCGGGCCGGGACAGGGGCCCCGCCAGCGCCCGCAGGAAGAGATCCATCGGCACCCGGCGCGGCTTCGGCGCGATCGTGGCGAAGGGGCCCAGCACCAGCGAGGCGAGGCGCACGAGGGGTCGCGCGGCGCCGAGCAGGAGCGGCGTCGCCACGGCCGTGAGCGATGCGAGTGGGGCCTCCCGGGCCAGCAGCGCGCAGCCCAGCAGGCCGCCCATGGAGTGCCCCACCAGGTGCACGCGCTCCACCGCGGCGCGCTCCCGCACGCCGTCGAGGAGCACCGGGCAGTCGAGCTCGAGATGGGTCGTGAGATCCCAGCTCGCGGACGCGTCGGCGCGGCTGTCTCCGTGCCCGCGCAGCTCAGCCAGAAAGACGCGCGCCCCGCGCGCGAGCAACGCCTCGGGCATCGGCCCCAGTGTGTAGCCGCGGCGGTTCTGCGCGAAGCCGTGGAGCAGCAGGAAGGCAGGCCGCCCCGGCTCGGTGTCGGCCTCGGCGGAGCGGAACTCCGTGAGCGCGAGCCGCTGCCCGTCCGCAGCGCTCAGGAGATCGGTCGTTTCCACGAAGGCGGCCGGCTCGTTTCCCATGCCGGCGGAGTCTACCGCGCGTCTGGGCAGCCACCGACGGCGTGCAGCCGGTGCCAAGCCTTCCGCCACGGAGGGAGGAGGCCCAGGAAGCCGCGCGAATACACGGGCTGAAGGTTCCGGGAGGCCCGGCGGGCCATCCGCCGATGGATCCGCTGGTACAACGAAGAGCGACCCTCAGCAGGCGCTCGGTTGGCGAAGCCCGGCCGAACTCCGGGCTCGGAAACCAAACGTCGATCGGACCATGTGGGCCCGGACCGGGGCTTCGCTAGAAGTCCGCGCACTGCCCGTCGGCGAGCTCCGTGATGGTGTTCTCCAACCCCGGCTGCGGCGGATCGGGCGGCGGATCGTTGTCGAAGCACTTCAGCACTTCACCGGTATTGTTCGTGATCGATACGCCACCGGTGTTCTTGCTGATGTCGGCGTCCGTGAAGGAGTTGTCCCTGAACGTCACGTCGTTGTTCTGAATCAGAGAGATGTTGAAGTGCGAGTTCTCCGCAACTACGACCGGCCCGCCGTTGCCCGAGACGATCACGTCCTCCAGGGAGAAGCCGTTGCCGCGGAGCGTCACCGCCCCGTTCGATGCGATCGCGGCGTCGCTGCCCAAGGTCGAGTACTCGATGCTGATGTCACGGTTGTTGACGAGCGTCGTGTCGCTGTCGGTCTCGACATTCTTGAGAGTGACATTCCAGGATTTCTCGACCTTGAGGTCGCTGAGCGACGTCGTCTGCGCCATGCCGTCGAGCGTGACGTCGCCTTCCTGCTCGACCACGTTGAGGTCACCGGCGGCGAGCGTGGTGCCCGCGAGAGTCACGGCTCCCGTCCCCTTCTCGACGCTGACCGCACCGTCGATCGTGGTGCCCGCGTCGGCGCTCACGGCGCCGGTGGTCTCGCTGACCTTGACCTCGCCCTCGACCGTGGAGCCGATGATCGTCAAGCCGCCGTTGCCCTTCGAGAGGGTGACCGAGCCGGGGAAGACCTTCGAGTCGGTGAGGGAGAGTGCGTCCGACTCCGCGCTCTCGACGCTGCCGACGCAGGCGTTGGTCAGCCTGACCATTCCGCTCGACTGGATCTTGACGGAGCTGACGTTGTTGGCCGGTGGCGCGCCCGGGGCCGGGTCGTCGCAGAGAGCCGTCGGATGGATCACCACGTCGATCGAGTTCACGACCGAGAGGTCACCCAGGACCATCGCGTCGAAGACGTGGACCGTGCCGGAGCTGTCCGCAAGCACCCCCCCGTTGACCATCGTGCCGAGGTCCAGGGTCATGTCTTCCGCCCCGCTGCCGATCACCGAGCCGTTGATCTGTGCGCCATTGGCCGTGAGCGTGCCGCCGCTGGTCACCATGACGGAGCCGCGGACGAGGGTGCCCGGCTCGATGGTGCAGGAGACTCCGTTCACGATCACGTCGTCGTGGGTTCCCGAGATGCTCCCATTGCAGAGGGTCTGGGCGCTCGCCGCCACCGGCAGCATCAGCAGCGCGATGGCACCCGCGATCGCCAGCCCGGCGCCATTCCGATTCGATTCCTGCGACATTGGTGCCTCCATCCAGCGAGCGATGCACGGGTCATGCGGCCGTCGACCGCGGCTGCTCGAACCCGGGGCGGCCCCGCGCCTTTCCGGCCGCTGGGGGGCTTCCCATCAGCAAGGGGCGTGCCAAGCTCCGGCCGGACGACAGGGCCCCGTCCTTGCACGAGAATCCGGCGCGCGGCGCACCGGTGGTGCGCCCGGGCGAAGACGTCCTGTCGGCTCGGTTTACACTTCGTCGACTGAGAACGTGCATTATCACTGTACGTTCCGCGGATTCCGCAGCGAAACCGGGGGATTGAGCTCGCGCCGCACGAGTGTCAACCCGCATGACACTGAATAGAGTTACGTTTCGATTGTGGAGTGTCGTATCCTTCCGGGGAGCCGCGTTCGGCTCGTCGAGGAGCGTCCGTGACGACGGCTTCGCAAGGGCAGAGCCGGGTGAAGGTGCGCGGAATGTGCCGCACCTGCATGGTGTCCTGCGGCGTCTTCATGGACATCGAGGACGGGCGCGTCGTCCGCCTGATCGGAGACAAGGACGACCCGGCCTCCCACGGGTACACGTGCGCGCGCGGTCGCGACATCGAGACCCAGCTCTACGGCCCGAATCGCCTGCTGCGTCCGCTGCGGCGGACGCCCGGCGGCGACTTCGAGCCGATCTCGCCGGAGACCGCGATCTCCGAGATCGCCGCGCGGCTGCGCGCGATCGTGAGCGAGCACGGGCCCGCCTCCGTTGCGCTCTACAACGGCACCTATGCGCTCGCGCCGCCCGGGAGCATGCTCTCGGGCGCCTTCATGAACGCGCTGGGCTCGCCCATGACCTTCAGCTGCGGGTCCATCGATCAGCCGGGAAAGTTCCTGGCGCGGGCGCTGCACGGGCGCTGGCTCGGCGGCGGTCAGCCCTTCGCCACGGCGGACACGTGGCTCTTCGTCGGCACCAACCCGGCGGTGTCGGGGCTCGGCGGCGTGCCGACGGTGAACCCCAACTGGCACCTGCACCGCGCGCTGAAGCGCGGGATCCAGCTCGTCGTGATCGACCCGCGCCGCAGCGAGACCGCGCGCAAGGCGCGGGTGCACCTCCAGCCGGTCCCGGGCGAGGACGCCACCGTCCTGGCCGGCATGATCCGGATCGTCCTCGACGAGGGTCTCCACGACGAGCCCTTCGTCGCCGAGAACGCGGCGAACCTCGACGTGCTGCGTCGGCACGTGGCGCCCTTCACGCCCGAGCGGGTGGCCCGGCGCGCCGACGTTCCGGAGAGCCAGCTCCTCGAGGCCACGCGGATCTTCGCGTCGGCAGCGACGGGGGGCGCGAGCGCCGGCACGGGCTCGAACATGTCGCCGCGGGGTACGCTCGCCGAGTACCTGTTGGCCTGTCTGGTGACCCTCTGCGGCTTCCGGGCGCGCGCCGGCGACCGCGATCCCAACCCGGGCGTGCTCGTGCCGCGCGGACCGCGGCGCGCGGAGCCCCTGGCGCCCACGCCGGCCTGGGGCTTCCCGCCGAAGCTCCGCACGCGCGGACTCTCGAACACGGCCTGCGGCCTGCCGACGGGCGCCCTCGCCGACGAGATCCTGCTCGAGGGCGAGGGCCAGATCCGCGCGCTGCTCTGCCTCGGCGGCAACCCGCTCCAGGCCTGGCCCGACCAGATCAAGACCCGCGCCGCGCTCGAGAGCCTCGACCTGCTGGTGGTGCTCGACCCCAGGCTCACCCAGACCGCTCGTCACGCGCACTACGTGATCCCGCCGAAGCTCCCGCCCGAGATCCCGACCATGACCTACGACCTGGAGGAGCTCGAGTCGCACACGCCCGGCTGGGGCTATCCGCTTCCCTACGCGGCCTATCGCGAGGCGCTCGTCGATCCTCCCGCGGGCTCGGAGCTGCTGGAGGAGTGGGAGCTCTTCTATCATCTGGGCCGAGAGCTGGGCCTCCTGCTCCGGCTCTACCTGGGAATCCTGCGCACGCCCGGAGACCCGCCGGGCCGCTTCGTGCCGCTCGACATGGAGCGCGCCCCCAGCACCGACGAGCTCTTCGACATCCTGACGGAGGGCTCGCGGGTTCCGCTCTCGGAGGTGCGCCGGCACGAGGCGGGGCGCGTCTACGAGGATCCCGATGCGTTCGTGCTTCCCCGCAGCCCCGGCTGCACGGCCCGTCTCGAGCTCGGCGACGTGGAGATGATGGCCCAGCTCGACGAGGCGGCGCGCAGCCCGGCGGTGGCCGGCGACGAGGAGTTCCCCTTCCGCCTGGTCAGCCGGCGACAGGCGAACACGCTCAACTCCCTCGGCCGCGACCAGGCGAAGCTCGTGCGCGAGCGTCCCCATCACCCCGCGTACATGCATCCGGCCGACCTGGCTTCGCTCGGCATCGCGCCGGGCACGCTCGTGGCCATCAGCTCGCGGAGGGCCACGGTGCACGCCGTGGTGAAGGACGCCGCCGACCTGCGTCGGGGCGTGGTGTCGATGAGCCACGGCTACGGGGTCGACCTCGCCCGGCTCGGTCCCGACTCCGACCCGGGAGAGCCGCAGGCCTGGTCGATGGGCAACCACACGGGGGCGCTGGCGAGCGCCGAGCTCGACTATCAGGAGCCGCACACCGGTCTCCCGCGCATGAGCTCGATTCCCGTGCACGTGAAGGCCGCCCCGCCGCGCGGCCCCCAGCCGGGCTGACGTCGACGCGTCGGACCCGAGGAAGGACGCCAATGAGCTCACAGCACGCCTTCTATCCCGGAGCATGGGCCGAGAAGACCCCGGACAAGCCCGCGATCATCATGGCCGAGTCGGGGCAGGTCATCACCTACGCCGAGCTCGACGACACGGCCAATCGCCTGTCGCGGCTCTTCCGGGGCGCCGGGCTCCAGCCCGGCGACCACGTCGCCTTCTGCCTCGAGAATCGCGCGGAGTTCCTTCCCATCCTCTGGGGAGCCCACTACGCCGGCCTCTACTACACCGCGGTGAGCTCGCGGCTCACCGCCGACGAGATCGGGTACATCCTGGAGGACAGCGGATCCCGCGCCTTCCTCACCAGCGACGCCAAGCGGGACGCGGTAGCGCAGCTCTCGAGCGCGCTCGATCGACTGGATCTCCGCCTGTCCGTAGGCGGCGAGCTGTCGGGCTTCACCCCCTTCGAGCAGGCCATCGCCAGCCAGCCGGCCGAGCCGCTCGAGGGCCGGGTCGAGTCGCTGCCGATGCTCTACTCGTCGGGCACCACGGGGCGCCCCAAGGGCGTGAAGCTCAAGGTCGCACGGGAGCCGCTCGGAAGCGGCGAGCCGATCCTGCTGATGATCGCGGGGCTCTTCGGGGCCACGACCGAGAGCGTCTACCTCTCGCCGGCTCCGCTCTATCACTCCGCGCCGCTGCGCTTCTGCACGCAGTTCCTGCGGCTCGGTGCGACGGTGGTGGTGCAGGAGCGCTTCGACGCCGAGGGCGCCCTGCGCGCCATCGAGGACCACGGTGTGACGCACAGCCAGTGGGTGCCGACGATGTTCATCCGCATGCTGCGTCTCCCCGAGGCCATCCGCTCCCGCTACGACCTCGCGAGCCACCAGTTCGCGGTGCACGCGGCGGCGCCCTGCCCGGTGGGCATCAAGGAGCAGATGCTCGATTGGTGGGGGGAGATCATCCACGAGTACTACGCCGGCACCGAAGGCAACGGCTTCGTGTACTGCTCGCCTGCCGACTGGCTCGCGCACAAGGGAAGCGTCGGGAAGCCGCTCAACTGCACCGTCCACATCGTCGGCGACGACGGCAGGGAGGTGGCGACGGGTGAGGAGGGCGCCATCTACTTCGAGGGCGCCTCGACCCGGGACTTCGAGTACCACAACGACCCGGAGAAGACGGCCGAGAGCCGCCTGGGCAGCTGGAGCACCCTCGGCGACATCGGCAAGCTCGACGATGACGGCTTCCTCTACCTCACCGACCGCAAGTCGAACATGATCATCACGGGCGGGGTGAACGTGTACCCCCAGGAGACCGAGAACGTCCTCGCCGTGCACCCGAAGGTCGCGGACGTGGCGGTCTTCGGTGTTCCGAACCCCGACTTCGGCGAGGAGGTGAAGGCCGTCGTGCAGCCCGCCGACGGCGTCGCGGCCGACGAGGCGCTGGAGCGGGAGCTCATCGCCTGGTGCCGCGAGCGCCTCGCAGACGTGAAGTGCCCGCGCAGCGTCGACTTCCGCAGCGAGCTGCCCCGGCACCCCACCGGCAAGCTCTACAAGCGCCTGCTGAAGGACGAGTACTGGCAGGGCCGCGAGACCCGGCTGCTTTAAGCCGGCGGAGCCGGGAAGCCTTCGGCTACGCGAGCCGGGCGGCTCTCAGCGCGCCGCCTCCGCCTCCGCGCACGCGTCCGCGTCCTGCGGCAGGAAGCAGACGACGAGCCCGTTCTCCAGGACGTCCACCTGGCCGTCGCCGTTCACGAAGCGCACGTCGTAGAGGCCCGTCGTCACGAAGAAGCGGTTCACGAAGCCCGTGGCCGTCTCGTCGTCGACGACGGTGATGCCGAAGACGGGATTGGACGCGGCGGTGCCGTCGAGCTCGAGCTCGACTACGGGTGCCTCGAGGAAGTTCTCTCCCGTGAAGGTGACCATCTGGTTCTCGGGGGAGCCGGTGGTGAAGGTGATCGTCTCCGGCTCGACGGCGTCCAGCTCGACGGGCGGGAAGAGACCCGTCACGCGGGGGTCCAGCACGACGCGGTCGCGGAGGTAGGCCCAGTTGAGCGGCCGGAAGACGGCGGGGCCGGAGGGCCCGAGGCCGGCGAACTCGACGAAAGCGATGCTCGCTCCCTGGTTCATCAGATAGTTCTCGGCCGGTGTCGCGCCCGCGGGAGTCACGTTGTGGTCGGCGGCGCCTCCGAAGACTCCGCCATACAGCCCCGCCGGCGGGGCCTCGTGGGCGACGAGGCCCAGCATGTGGCCCACCTCGTGCGCGGTGGCAGAGGCGATGACCTGGGCGAAGGCGGTCATGGCACCGTGCAGGTCGGTCGCCCTCTCGAGCTCCTCGGGCGTCGCGTTGGCCGCGTCGAAGCCGGGGTCGGCGATGATCTCGTCGAGGGGATGCTCGCCGAAGGGCGTCCCACCCAGGTCGGGGTCGACCTTCGAGAACACGTCCTGGTAGGCGGGCTGCGCTCCCCAGAGGTTGTCGATCGCCTGGGGGAAGACCCCGAAGGTCGGCTTCGACGGGCTGCACTCGTCGCTGGTCTCCGCGATGTTGTTCTCGTCGAGCGTGGAGGCGCCGAGGTTGGGGCCACCCTGCGCCGACTCGCCTCCGATGCAGAGCCTCGAGCTCGGGCCGGCGGGTGCAGAGGCAGAGAACACGATGTTCACGGCGTCGGGCCCCGGCGAGCCATCCTCCTTCAGTCCGTAGTGGAGACGGACGCGGCGAAGGATCTGGTCGACCAGATGGCTGCGGGCGCCGCTCTCGAGGGCCGGCGCCGAGACGGAGCTCAGGCCGAACTCGCGCAGGTCTTCGACGAAGTCGACCTCCGGGCCGAGGCTCCGGTTCTGGTCGAAGTCGAGGAAGATCGTCTGGGTCGAGCCGAGGGGAGCTCCATGGGGGAAGTCGCGCACGGCGAATCCGTAGCTCGCCTCCGTCTCGTTGCCGGCCAGGTCGCTCACCCGCACGGTCAACGTGTGGGTCGTGCGCGCCAGGTCGGACCCGGCGGGCACCTCCCACGCGGCGCGCTCGGGGGACACCTCGAACAGGGGAGCGAGATTGCTGCCCTCCGGGTGCGGTCCGATCGGAAGCGAGCTCTTGATCTCCAGGCTGGAGAGGTCGAGCAGGCTGCCCTGCTCGCTGGTGAAGGCGACGGTGACCTGGAAGCCGTTCGGGGGGACGACGAGGAGATCGTTCATCTCGTCGGGGATGTCGTTGAGCGTGACGAAGACGCCCGGTGCCGTCGTGTCGGGGTCTCCCGTCGAGCCGTAGGCGCGGGAGAAGACCTGGTACTCGGGGGGTCCGATGGCGCCGTCTCCGTCGTAGTCGGCCGCGGGGTCGTAGCGGGCGTCGCCCGCCATGGAGCCGTAGACGTGGCTCCACAACGAGAGATCGGGAAGGCCCACCATCCCGTCGCCGTTCAGGTCTCCGGGTGGGGGAGTAGCGGCCGCCGGCAGCGCGATCGACGCGCACAGGAGCAGGAGAAGGCTCCGGGGGGACAGGAGCATTGGCGGCCCGAGATTCCTTTCGCGTACGCACCGCGGGCCGCGCCCGTGCGGCTCCGCCGGAGCGCCATCCGCCCCCGGGGCGCGGTCTAGCAACGCCTCCGGGCGCGGATCGCGGCGAGGCCCAGGAGCGCGAGTCCGACGAGCTGGAAGGTTCCGGGCTCCGGGATGATGGTGAGGTCCCACACCGTCGGGGCGTTGAGAAGCCCATTTCCGGCCGTGAAGTCCGAGCCGAAGTAGCCATTGAGGTCGGCGGAGGTGTTGATGGCCGGATCGGGGGAGTCCAGCCCGACGAACAGATAGCCCTTGGCTCCGACGCCGCCGTACTGCGCCGCGAGAGACCCTCCCACGAGCTCGAGCTCGTTGCCCGTGCCCCCGACCGTGAGGCTTCCGACGCCGATGCGTCCATCGGGGTCGTTGGTGCCGGCCGGGGACGCGTTCGAGATGGTCAGGACATCCGCGTTCACGAGGTCGAAGACGAGCAGGGTCGTGGGGACCGAAGCGCCGTCGGTGATCCGGAAGGTCACGTTCAGGCTGCGCTCGAACTGGGCCAGCAGGATGTTGTCCGTCGCCGGGTCGAAGGGGCCCGTCCCGAAGGCTCCCTCGTCGCTCAGCTCCGCCTCGAAGAAGACCTCGGCGGTTGCCAGCGGAATGAGTCCCACGTCCGGGTCCTCGTCGACGATGCCGGGAGACCCCCCGGTGTCGCTGAACGTCAGGAGGCCCGGATCTCCGCCGCTCGGCGCGGTGTACTCGGTGACCCCGTCCTTCCCGCCCAGCCGGAACTCCGTCGACTGGGCTGGGAAGCCGTGGAGAAGCAACAGCACGGCGAACAGGATCGGGGCCGCGAGCGGGCGACCCGCTCGCATGTTCCACAATCGACGCGATCTACTGCTCAACTCGAATCTCCTCAGCCACAGCAGACAGGTCAGAAGAGTCAGCGTCCGCGCGCGCTCCCGTGGGCCGCTAGCCCCAAAAGGCCCGCTGCCAGGAGA
>JAAUYE010128568.1_pt1 | contig 11371 bp, 8 predicted proteins | sample 7278081 | NCBI WGS metagenome assembly JAAUYE01 (sample SAMN14350131, study PRJNA611818) | marine sediment metagenome | isolation source: surface marine sediment (0.6m) | place: French Polynesia: Moorea | collected 2018-08
CTGTTGTCGCCTTCGGCCAGATGGTCCCCAAGGCGGCGGCAGCCATCGACTCACTGGAAGACAGCGGCATCACCTGCGACCTGATCGACCCGCGGACGCTGTCGCCGCTCGATACCGAAACCATATTCGAGAGCCTCGAGCACACAGGGCGACTGGTCATCGTCGATGAGTCGCCGCCGCGATGCAGCGTTGCATCGGATATCGCCGGCATCGTGGCCTCTGAGGCCTTCGGTAGCCTGCGTGCACCGATCAAGCTCGTAACGGCGCCGCATGCGCCGGTGCCGTTTGCACGGGAACTCGAGCGTGCCTACATGCCCGGCCCTGCCGATATTGCCAAGGCTATCGAGGAGGTCGTGCGTGGCTGAGAATCTGTATCCGATCACGGTGCCGAAGTGGGGCATCGAGATGCAGGAAGGGACGATCACGGGCTGGCAGGTGGCGGTCGGTTCGCCCGTCGCCAAGGGCGACGAGCTGATCGACATCGAAACCGACAAGATCGTCAACACCATGGAGGCGCCGGTCGACGGGGTCGTCTGCCGGCAGTTGGTCGACGAGGGCGAGACTCTCAAGGTCGGGGAGCTCCTCGGCGTCATCGCGACCGGGGATGCGAGCGATAGCGAGATCGACGCGTTCATCGCGGCTTTCATTCCCGCCGATGCGAGCTTTGGTATCGACGAAGATGAACCCGCCGCAGAGCCAGCGGCGACCGCATCGGCTCCCGAGGATTCTCCAGGCACCGAAGTACGGGTCAGCCCCGTTGCGCGGCGCCTCGCCGAGAAGCTCGGTGTCGACCTCGCCACCGTCAAGGGCACAGGGCGCAACGGCCGCATCTCGAAAGAGGACGTGGAACGTGCCGCGGCGGGCGCCACGCCGGGAGGACAGGCCGCGACCCCGCTCACGAGCCGCCGGCAGACTATTGCCCGGCGCCTGGCGGCCGCCAAACAGGCCATACCCCATTACTACGTGACGCGTGTGATCGACATGAGCGGGGCAGTCCGGCAGAAGACGGCGGACGTCTCGATAAATGCACTGGTCATGAAGGCGGCAGCCGACGCACTCAAGTCGCACCGGCTGCTGAATGCGCATTTCACCGATGACGGGATCTTCGAGCATGCCACGGTCGACATCAACATGGCCGTCGATACCGAGGAAGGCCTGACGGCGCCGCTCATTCGCGGCGTGGACAGCATGAGTGCTGCCGAGTTGACCGCCGCGACCCGTGACCTGGCCGAGCGCACCCGGTCCAACGCTTTGACGAGCGCGGATCTCGAGCCCGGCGGTTTCACGGTTTCCAATCTCGGCGTCCTGGGCGTCGAGGCATTTACCGCCATCATCAATCCGCCGCAGACCGGCATCCTGGCCGTGGGTGCAGTCGTCGATACGCCGGTGGCCGTCAGCGGTGACGTGGTCACGAGGCCGATGATGCGAGTGACCCTGTCTGCCGACCATCGCGTCGTCGACGGCGCCGACGCCGCACGTTACCTGGCCACGCTGGCTGAACTGCTTGAAGGGAGTTAAAGGAGTGCACATGCGCATTGCTGGACTGTTACTCGGGCTGTGCCTCGCCATACCCGCTGCTGCGGAGCCGACGAAGGGGGAACTGGCGTACGTCGAGCATTGCGCGGATTGTCACGACGGCAGGGTAAAAAAGGCACCGCACAAGATGTTCCTCGAAATGATGGCGCCGGACGCGATTCATACGGCGATGACGGAGGGAATCATGGCCGGTCAGGCGGCACCGCTATCCGCGGACGAGAAAGTGGCTGTGGCCGAATACCTGGCGAAGGCGAGCCTTGCCGACTATCGGGCGCCGGCACTGCCGCCAGCGTGCAGTGCAGACGAGGCAAGCTTCGATTTCGAGGCGCCGCCGGCTGCCAGCGTCTGGGGAGTCAATCTCGATAACAACCGCTACGTGGACGCGGCGACAGCCGGGCTGGATGCCGAGGCGATCGGCGCGCTCGAACTGAAATGGGCCGTCGCGTTTCCCAATGCGCTGCGCGCTCGCTCGCAGCCGGGAATCGCCGGTGGCAGCCTGTTCGTGGGATCGCAGGATGGCACGGTCTACGCGCTCAATGCGAAGACCGGTTGTGTGCGCTGGACCTTCCGCGCATCCGCCGAAGTCCGCACCGCCATCGCTGTTTCGCCCTGGACGGTTGGGGACGAGTCGGCGCAGCCGACGATTTTCTTTGGTGATCTCCTGGCTCGCGCCTACGCGGTCGATGCGGTGACCGGCGAGATGCGCTGGGTGGTCAAGGTCGACGACCATCCGAACGCTACGATTACCGGCTCGCCCGTCGTCGCCGACGGCAAGGTGTTCGTCCCGATCTCGTCCCTCGAGGTGACCTCGGCGGCAGACCCTGCGTACCCGTGCTGCACATTCCGCGGCGCCGTGATGGCGATCGATGCAGCGGACGGCAAGGTACTGTGGAAGCAGTACACGATCGATGAAGCGCCCGAGAAGGTTGGCGAGACCTCGGTAGGCACCGACATACTCGCACCCTCGGGAGCGCCGATCTGGAACACGCCCAGCGTAGACCTCGAGACCGGCATGCTCTACGTCGGCACGGGCGAGAATTATTCGAGCCCTGCCGAAGGTAACAGCGATGCCATCATCGCGATGGACATTGAGACGGGTGAGAAGCAGTGGGTATTCCAGGCGACGGAGGGCGATGCCTGGAATGTGGCCTGCATGATGCCGGATGCGCGTCAGAACTGTCCGGAGGAAGACGGTCCGGACTACGACTTCGGTGCGAGCACGATGCTCGTCGAGACGGAGAAGGGCACAGTGCTCATCGCCGGGCAGAAGTCAGGCGAGGCTTTCGGCATCAATCCAGCCAACGGTGAACTGCTGTGGCGCAATCGACTGGGCCGCGGCGGCATCCAGGCCGGCATTCACTTTGGCATGGCCGCTCGCCAGGGCGTCGTGTTCGTGCCGATATCGGACTTTGACGACGGACAGGAGCACGAGCTGCCGGCACGACCCGGTGTGTTCGCTGTCGATGCCGCGAGCGGCGAGACGCTCTGGTACCGCCCGCACGAGGATCTGTGCGGCGGAAGAGACTTCTGCGACCCGGGTATTTCCGCACCCGCCACGGTGACGGACGCTGCGGTGTTCGCGGGCGGCATGGACGGGCTGTTGCGCGCCTATGATCCTGAATCGGGCGAAGTGCTGTGGCGCTTCGACACGAACCAGGCATTCACCGCGCTCGGCGGCGAGATGGGCCAGGGCGGCTCGATCGGCGGCAGCGCGGGCCCGGTGCTGTACGACGGCATGCTGTACCAGACGTCCGGCTACGGCATCTATTTTCACATGCCGGGTAACGTGCTCCTGGCCTTCGGCCCGGCAGACTGAGCCTTGTTTTTTCGCGCTTTTTCCCCGTGGTTACGTTCCGAAACAAAAAAAACAGTCCAGCTTGACTTTTTTTCGGTAATGGCGAATGATGAAAGCCTATTCGAAACACCAACGCGTAGGAGGGGGTCCATGCGTACACGCATTTTGTCTGGTTTCTTGAGTGGTGCCACGCTGGGAGGGCTCGTGTTCGCCACGCTCTCGGCAGCCGCACTCATGCTTCCCGGGGTCGCAGGCGCCCAGGTCGACGAAGTCGTCGTTACTGCAACACGCCGCGGCGAAACCGATATCCAAACGACACCGGTAGCGATCTCGGTCGTTGGGCAGGAAGACTTCGCAAAGCTCTTCGCGGCAGACGTTGGTGAGATTTCCCAGTTCGTGCCCAACTTCTCGGCCGCGACCGTGACCGGCTTCAACGCGGCATCCTTCGCGATGCGCGGCGCCGGTGAAACCGACATCATCGTGTACTTCGACCCGAAGGTCGGCGTGCTCGTCGACGACTTCGTCGTTCCGCATGTCCAGACGCAGCTCCTGGAGCCCTTCGACATCGAAACGATCGAAGTTCTGCGTGGGCCACAGGGCACCCTGTTCGGCAAGAATACGACCGCCGGCGCTGTCGTCATTCGCACGATCCGGCCGAAGCTCGGGGAAACCAGCCTCGATGTTGCGGCACAGGTCGGCAATATTGGCAACCAGCAGGCGAGGTTCGCTGCAAACCTGCCGATCGGTGAGAATTGGGCGTTCCGTTTCGCAGGTATCTACCAGCAGACGGATGGCTACTATGAAAACGGCAAGATCGATTTCCCGAATGACACTTTCGGCGCCGGAATCGGCGATGCGGGCCAGACGGACGGCTCCCCGGTTGCCGGTGATGGCCGTGATCTTGGCGGCAAAGACGTGCTCTCGATGCGGGCGAAACTGCTGTGGCAGCCGAATGACGACCTGACCATCCTCGGTCAGTACGAGTACATCGAGGATCGCAGCGATCCGGTGCCCGTGATCAACGAGACTCCCGCTGCGGCGGGCCAGATTGCGACCCTGCTCGGGTTCCCCGGCGTCGAAAGTGGCGATCCGCTCGACCAGGCCGGTATTCACTCCAGCAGCGTGGTCAACCTCGATGGCAGTCAAAAAGTAGACGTCAACGGCCTGTACCTGAATCTCGAATGGGCACTGGGTAACAACACGCTATACGCGAACCTCGGTCACCGCGACCAGGAGTCACGCCTCCCCAATGAATACCTTGGCACGCCCTACGAGAGCTTTTTCGCAGCGACCCGTGACGACGATCGTGAAACGACGCAGTTCGAAGTACGCCTCGCATCGAATACGGGCGGACGCTTCGACTACGTCGTGGGCGGCTTCTACCAGCAGAACGATGCCGAATTCTGCGTATTGCAGCAGCTGGGCCTGACCGAGTTCTTCGGCTCGGCCGTCCCGGGTATTCTCGACAACCAGAACCCGCTCCTCATCTGTAACCGGCAGGATGCGACGGCGGCTGCGGTGTTCGGCGAAGCAACATTCCGGGTTACCGACAAGTTCTCGCTGGCACTCGGCGGCCGCTACACTGATGAAGAGAAAGACTTCATCGCGCGGGAAGGCCTGCCGACGCAGATCCTTTTCCCCGGCGGCCAGTTCAATGAGCCGCTCGATGGGCAGGACTACTCGCTGGGCGCCTTCGCAGTGCAGACGGACAAACAGTCCTGGCAGGAACCGACGTATCGCTTTACTGCGTCCTATGACTTCAACGAAGACCTTTTCGGTTACTTCACTTATACACGTGGCTTCAAATCCGGCGGGTACAACGACCAGGCCGGGTCGGGTGGTTTCGATAACTTCCCCCTACAGGCCTACGACCCGGAGTTTGCCGACAGCTACGAGGTCGGCGTCCGGTCGGACCTGGCAGACGGCCGGGTTCGTCTGAACGGAACCTTCTTCTTCGTTACCTATGAGGACTTCCAGCGCAGTACCGTCGTATCGATTCCGGGAACGGCATTCCAGGAAACGCGTACGTTCAACGCGGCCGAGGTCGAAGCGTATGGTGTCGAACTCGAGCTTGGCTGGAGTGTGACCGACAACTTCACGCTCAACGCCCACCTCGGTACGCTCGACGCGACGTATAACAAGTTCCTCCTCGACCGGAACAACGATGGTGTACTCGAGGATTTCTCGGGGCGTGACGTCGTTCGGGCGCCTGACGTCAACGGCGGTATCGATGCGACGTACAGCATGGACCTGCGCGGCGGCAGCAACCTGCGGCTCAACGCGAACTACAAGCATGAAGCCGAAAACACCTATTACTACAACGACGATATTGGCGAGGAATTCGACACAATCCTCGACCAGCGCGACATCGTCAACGCGAACGTCACGTGGACGAGCGCGAACGACCAGTGGACCTTGTCGGCCTTCGGCAAGAACCTGACGGACGAGCGCTATCGCACGGCATCGCAGGCGGTCGGTGTCCTTTGGACATTTGCAAACTACGGACCGCCTCGCACCTACGGTGTCGAGGTTGGCTTCCGCTTCAATAATTAACAAGAACCGGATCCGGCGTTTGTCTCCCCTTGGTGCGCCGGATTCCTTTTGACTGGGACTCTCCCCCCCTATGTCAAAGCTGCGTGGCAAACGCGCAATTGTGACCGGTGCCGGCAACGGCATCGGTCATTCTATTGCAGCCGCTTTCGCCGAGAACGGCGCGACCGTATTGGCCGTCGATCTCGCCGCCGATGATCTCGACCAGCGCTTCGCCGCGACCGATAGCGTTTCGACGCTCGTCTGCGACGTCGCGGACGACGGAGCGCCTGGCCTGATTGTCCGCACCGCAATCGAGCGGCTGGGCGGCATCGACATCCTCGTCAACAACGCGGGCATCGTCGTGGCCGGCCAGTTCGAGGAACTCACGGACGAGCAGTTCGACACGATCATGGCCGTCAACGTCCGCGCAATGTTCCGGATCTCCCGCGAGGCCGTTCCCGCGCTCAGGGAAACTGGCCGCGGCCGCATCATCAACCTGGGCTCGATCATGTCCGACCTTGCCGGCCCCATGCTCAGCATCTATGGCACCTCCAAGCACGCGGTGGCTGGCCTGACCAAGGGCATGGCTGTCGATCTCGGTCCGTACGGCATCACCGTCAACTACCTGCAGCCGGGCTCGATCGTCACGAAGATGTCGGAGCCTTTCATGGACGACCCCGAGTTCAGGAAGTACTGGGAAGACAAGGCACCAATAGGACGGCTCGGCGAACCGGGCGAGGTCGCGGAGGCTGCGCTGTTCCTTGCCTCGGATGAGGCACAGTTTGTCTCGGGCGTCGGCCTCAACGTCGATGGCGGCGCGATCGTCAAGTTCTGACGCGATGCTCACCCTTTACACGGTACCGACGGCCAACGGCCAGCGCGCGAGCATCGCGCTGGAAGAGTGTGGCCTCGACTACACCACACGGCACGTCGATTTCACGAAGGGAGAGCACAGGAGCCCTGACGTGCTCGCGGTCAATCCGCTCGGGCGCCTGCCCGTGCTCGTTGACGAATCGCAAGGGCTCAATGTGTACGGGAGCCTCGCCATCGTGCGTACTGTGACGCGTCTGGCGGGACACCTGCAGCCGCCGCCAGGCACGGAGACTGCGGCAGACCACTGGACCGGCGTTCTGATGACCGACCTGTCACCGTGCTTCGCTAGCCAGTTCCACCTGGGCGTACTGGCGCCCGAGCCATTCCACTGGGGGCTCGACTACTACGCCGAAGTCATCCAGCGGATTCTCGCGCTGATCGATGCGCATCTCGCCGACAATGACTTCTTCCTCGGTTCCGAGTACAGCTACGTCGATGTGCTGATGTACCCCACGGCCGCGACCTCGGCAGCCCGGCTGCCGGAGGGGCTGACGCCTTATCCTGGGATTGAGCGCTGGCGGGACACGGTTGCTGCACGCCCAGCGGTCCAGCGAGGCATGGCTGCGTCGGGGACGATGTGAGTCGCTATTCCGCTGCCACGGGGTCGAGATTGTCCATGTCACGCAGCATCAGCCAGTCGCCGTCGACCTTTTCGTATACGACCAGGTAGCGACCGTTATGCACGACGACCGGATCGCCGCCTTCCTCGGGCGTGACTTCGACGGCGAAGCGCCCGAGGACGAGCGCCCAGGTACCGTTGATGCGAATCTCTTCGAGATTGTCGACGAAGCTGACGCCCGGGCGACCAATTCGCGATCCGAAGAAGGCGCGGACTTCCTCGAGTCCGGTCGACGTCGGCTGGTTGTGGGGCATCACGATGCTGTCCGGATGCATGAGCGCCATGATCCCGTCGAGGTCGCCGTTGGCATAGGAATCGAGCCACTCTCGCGATACTTCGGCCATGCGCGCACGGTCTTCGGCCGTGCCGCCAACGATTTCAGTGGCATGGGCAAGCGGGCTCACGCCTGCGAAGAAGATCGCGACGGCGAGTGGCAAATAGAAGGTATGTCTCGTCAGGCACGTAGTCATGGCGGGGCTCCTGTAGCCGGGTCGAGGGTCAATGGCGCGTCAATTGCGTGTAATAAGACCTATTGTTATATTGATAGAACCAAAAAGACAATGCGTCCCGGTTCCGGGGCAGCGACAAATTCCTGATTCGCCTGCAACGCACAGGCCCGACACAGAAGTACACGTTAAATGAACGACAAGACGGCGCGGAAAGGCCCGCTTACCGATATACGGATGATCGAACTGGGCCAGCTGATCGCCGGCCCGTTCTGTGGCCAGCTTTTCGCCGACATGGGCGCCGACGTGATCAAGGTCGAGCCGCCCGGCACGGGCGACCCGATGCGCGTCTGGGGACGAGGCGACTACCCGCTGTGGTGGCGGGTCTGCGCGCGCAACAAGCGGGTGATTACCGCGAATCTCCGTGAGCCGGAGGGTCAGGAACTGGTACGTCGCCTGATCGCCGAGGCCGACGTCGTTCTCGAGAATTTCCGGCCCGGCACGATGGAGCGCTGGGGGCTCGGTTACGAGGAGCTCTCGAAGGACAATCCGGGCCTGATCATGGTGCGTGTCTCTGGCTACGGACAAACCGGCCCGTATTCGAAACGGGCCGGCTATGCGGCCATCGGTGAAGCCATGGGCGGGATGCGCTACCTGTGCGGTGAGCCTGATCGGCAGCCGAGCCGTGCCGGCCTGTCGATCGGCGATACCCTCGCCGCGACGTATGCCTGTACGGGGGCACTGGCTGCCCTGCATCACCGTGAAAAGACGGGTGAGGGCCAGGTGATCGACGCGTCCATCTTCGAGTCGGTCCTGAACGTCATGGAAGCGACGATCCCCGAGTACACGGTCAGCAACTACGTGCGGGAGCGCTCCGGGGCCACGTTGCCCGGCGTTTCGCCGTCGAACATCTACGACTGCAAGGACGGCATCTTCCTGATTGCCGCCAACCAGGACACTGTCTTCAAGCGCCTGGCTGCCACAATGGGTCAGCCCGAACTGGCCGAGGACGAACGCTTCAACTCGCACACGGCGCGCGGCGCGAACATGCAGGAGCTCGATGACATCATCAATGCCTGGACGCAGACAAAGACCATGGCGGAGATCGACGAGCTCATGCAGGAAGCGGGCGTGCCTGCCGGACGTATCTATAGAGCGCCCGAGATGCTGGAGGACCCGCACTACCAGGCACGCGAGGCTATCGTCGATACACCCACCGACGACTGGCCGGACCTCAAGATGCAGAACGTGTTCCCGCGCATGTCGAAGACGCAGGGTGAGATTCGCTGGACCGGGAACACGACGCTGGGCGCGCACAACGACGAGGTCTACAAGGAAATACTGGGACTGAGTGACGAGGAACTCGACCGGCTGCGTAACGAATCGATAATTTGATTCGGCAGCGCGCCGGCAACCATTCACCAGGCTGAAAGCAGCCTGTACATACTGAACGCATTGTAGGAGTGCATTGATGAGCTATCGTCTCGGAGTCGACGTCGGCGGCACGTTCACCGACTTGCTGCTAGTCGACGAAAACAGCGGCGAGACCTTCATGGCCAAGGTGCCGTCGACGCCGGAGGATTCGTCGGTCGGCGTACTGAACGGAATCGAGCGGATCTGTGAAGAATCGAAGATCGATCCCAAGGCCGTTGAATCGGTCATGCATGGCACGACGGTTGCGACCAACGCGGTACTTACCCGCAGAGGCGCCAGCGTCGGTCTCGTAACGACCAAGGGCTATCGGCAGGTGCTGCAGGTGGCGCGGTCCTTCTGTCCAGGTGGCCTCGGCGGCTGGGTCAGCTACGTCAAGGCGCCGCTCATGGCGCCGCTCGAGCTGACGATCGAGGCTGACGAGCGACTGGACGCCGACGGCAAGGTCGTCAAGCCGCTGGACGCCAAGGCTCTCGAGGCCGATCTCAAGGCCCTGAAGGCAAGCGGCGACGTCGAAGCGCTGACGATCTGCCTGCTGAATTCCTACGTCAACGGCGAGCATGAGGTCGAGGCTCGAGCCATTGCACAGAAGGTATTCGGCGACATTCCTATCTCTATTTCCAGCGAAGTCGTGCCCGAGATGCAGGAGTACGAGCGCACCGAGACCACGGTCGTGAATTCCTACGTCCGGCCGCAGGTCTCCAAGTATGTCGTCAACCTGCAGCGCTCACTCGAAGAGCGGCTCGGCGATGATGTCGCGCTCGCGATCCTGCGGTCCGATGGCGGCCTCGCATCGGCACGTGCGGCGGGAGAGTCTCCCGTCAACCTGCTGCTCTCGGGACCGGCCGGCGGTGTAGCCGGCGCCATCTACTTCTGCCAGCGCGGTGGCTTCGACAACATCCTGACCTTCGACATGGGCGGCACGTCTACGGACGTTGCGCTGATCCAGAATGGCGAAGCCAGGGTGCGGCGGGAGACGCGCGTCGGTGACACGACGGTACGTGCGCCGTCCGTCGACGTTCGAACCGTGGGCGCGGGCGGCGGCTCGATCGCCTTCGTGCCGGAACTCACCAAGGCGCTGCGCGTGGGACCGGATTCCGCCGGGGCCGAGCCGGGGCCCGCTGCCTACATGAAGGGCGGCGAGGTGCCGACGGTCTGCGACGCCAACGTCGTGCTCGGCTACCTGCCGTCCGACGTCAAGCTCGGCGGCGCGATGACGATCAATCGCGACGCGGCCGTCAAGGCGGTCCAGACCGTCGCCGATGCCATGGGTATCGAGCTGATGGAGGCCGCCGAGGGGATCATCAAGATCGTCAACGAATCGATGCTCGGTGCGCTGCGCCTGGTATCCGTCGAACAGGGCTACGATCCGCGCGACTTTGCGCTGGTCGGCTTCGGCGGCGCGGGGCCCCTGCATGCTAACGCGCTCGGCATTCTCTCCGGCGCCTGGCCGGTCGTGATCCCGCCGGGTCCGGGCGTACTGTGTGCCTATGGCGATGCGACGACGCAGGTGCAGGACGAGGCATCGCAAACCTACGTGAAGCGAGTCGATGAAATCACGACGGCCGACTTCATCGGCGCGCTCGAAGAATTGCGGGCGCGCGCCGGCGAGTCTTTCGAGGCGGATGGAATCGGCATCGAAGACCAGGAGGTGACGTACCAGGCCGATATCCGCTATGCAGGGCAGGCGTTCCAGCTGTCGCTCAACGTGACGGCCGACGAGTTGAATGACCAGGGCCTCGCGGTCCTGACCGACGAGTTCGATCGCCAGCACGAGCAGCTCTTTACCTTTGCGCACGGCAAGGATCATGAGATCGTAATGATCCGCGCGATCGTCAAGGCGAAAAGCGGCCTGACGGCCGACCTCAAGGAAGTCCACGAGGGTGAGACGGACTTCGACGCGGCGAAGATTCACGACACGAAGTTCTATTACGAGCAGGAGTGGCACGAAGCGCCTATCTATGATCGCGGCAAGCTCGGCGTCGGCGCCGAGGGGCCCGGGCCGGCCATCGTCCAGGAGATGGATTCCACGACACTGGTGCTTCCCGCTCACGTTGCAACGGTCGACAAGGTCGGCAACCTGCTCATCAACCCGGCTTAATCGAGGAGTCTTTCAATGCCAGCGAAAATCGTCGAAAC
>JAAUYE010177891.1_pt1 | contig 11371 bp, 9 predicted proteins | sample 7278081 | NCBI WGS metagenome assembly JAAUYE01 (sample SAMN14350131, study PRJNA611818) | marine sediment metagenome | isolation source: surface marine sediment (0.6m) | place: French Polynesia: Moorea | collected 2018-08
CCCTCGTAGATCTGGTCGGATTCCAGCGCCGCGAGCAGCGCGGTCTCGATCTGGTCGATGGTCGCATCATCGGTGACCGCCTCGCCGTTAGCGTCCTGGATGATGAAAGTATCCATCAGCTTGTCGTCGCTGGTGGTGAAGATTTCGGCATTCAAGATGCTGAGCCCCAGCGAACCGAGGGTGCCGGTGACCTGGGAAAAGGCGTGCTCGACCTCGTCGCCGTAGACGAAGACCTTGGTATTGGCGGTTTGCGTCGACTGGCGGATGCTGACCAGGCGCGGCGCGTCGGGATTGCTGAGGATTGCCTCGACATGCCAGCGGATCTCGAGCGGATGGTGGCGCAGGAAATAATCGCCAGGCACGCGGTCGCATACCGAGTCGATCTGCGCCGCGGTGAACGGCAGGTCGGACATGACCTCGAAGGCGGCGTCGCGGTTTTCCTGGATGATTTCCTCGATATCCGGGGTCTGGTCGATGCCGCGGCGAATGACTTTCTTGGTCGCGTGGTATAGCTGCTTCAACAGTGCATCCTTCCAGTTGTTCCACAGCTTCGGATTGGTGCTGCGGATATCGGCGACGGTCAGCAGGTAGAGATAATTGAGCATGTTCATGCTGCCGACCCGGCTGGCGAATTCCCGCACCACGTCGGGATCGCTGATGTCCTTGCGCTGCGCGGTAACCGACATTAGCAGGTGATCGCGCACCAGCTGCGACACGATGCGGGTTTCCTTGCGGTTGATGTTGTGCTGCAGGCAGAACTGCGTCGCTTCTTCGGCCCCAAGCACCGAGTGGTCGCCACCGCGGCCCTTGGCGATATCGTGAAACAGCGCGGCGAGATACAACAGGTAGGGATTCTCCAGCTTGCTGTAGACCAGGTTGCAAAACGGGAATTCGTGCTCGTGGATTTCGAGCGCGAAGCGCCGCAGGTTGCGGATCACGAAGATGGTGTGCTGATCGACGGTATAGGCGTGGAACAAATCATACTGCATGCGCCCGACGATGCGGCCGAAGGCGGGAATATAGGCGGCCAGGAAGCCGTAGGAATTCATCCGCCGCATCTGGTGGGTTTGACCGCTGGGCGCGCTCATCAACTGCATGAACAAATGGTTCACCGTGTCGTCGCTGCGGTAGTCGTCGTCTATCAGGTACAGATGTTCGCGCACCAGGCGAATCGTCGACGCGGTAACTCCCTCGCAGCCATCGGTTAGCGAGATCAGTAAAAAAAGTTCGACCATCGCCTCGGGGTATTGCCTGAACACGTCGGGATGCGCGACCTCGATGAACTTGTTGCGCAGGTTGAAACGATCGTTGATCGGTTTGCTCCTGCGTTGCCGGGCGGTTAGCAGGATTTCTTCCCTGAAGATCTGCAGCAGCATTTCGGACAGGCGCTCGAGCTCCATGATGGTGCGATAGTATTGCTGCATGAACTGTTCGATCGCCAGATTGAACTCGCCCGATTTGAAACCGAAAAACTCGGCTATTTTTTTCTGGTAATCGAACAGCAGCCGGTCCTCGCGGCGGCCGGCGATGCGGTGCAGCGCGAAGCGGACGCGCCACAGGTGCCGTTGGCCGGCGTCGAGCAATTCATACTCGGCATCGGTGATGAAACCGTGATCGACGAGCTCCCTGAACGACTTGTCGCCGAAATGGCGCTTGGCGACCCAGCCGATAATCTGGATGTCGCGCAAGCCGCCCGGACCCTCCTTGATGTTGGGCTCGAGGTTGTAGGCGGTATCGTTATAGCGCTGGTGGCGCTCCCGCTGCTCTTCCAGCTTGGCCTCGAAAAACTTCGCCGAGGACCAGATCTTGCGCGGCGAGATCGCTTTTTGAAATTTCTCGTAAAGCTGTTCGCTGCCGTAGATCAGGCGCGACTCGATCATGTTGGTCATGACGGTAACGTCGACCTTGCCCTGGCGTACGCAGTCCCGGATCGTGCGCACGCTGTGCCCGACCTCGAGGCCGATGTCCCACAGGAATGTCAGAAAAGCCGACAGCTGCTGCTGCTGTTCGCGGTTGGCGCTCTTTTCGAGCAGTATCATCAGGTCGATGTCGGAACCCGGCATGAGTTCGCCGCGGCCGTAACCGCCCACCGCCACCAGGCTGCAGTTGCAGACTTTGCGCTCGCCGATGAAATGCCGAAAGCAGAATTCCAGTACCTCGTCGATCAGGTCCGAGCTCCGCTGAATCAGCGTTGCCGCCTCGGCGCCGGCGTCGAAATCGGCGTAGATTTGTTCGCGCGCGGCCTCGAGTCCCCTGGCGATGGTGGCGGCCTGCAGGCTTCCGGCTGTTTCCGCCTCGGCGAGACAGGATTCGAGTGCGGCTTCCACGACGCGGCTAAAATCCGAATTCCGGATGCAGCGTAAGCACCTCGAACCCGGTTTCGGTGACCAGGTTGGTATGCTCCCACTGCGCCGACAGGCTGTGGTCCTTGGTGACCACGGTCCAGTCGTCCGGGAGCAGCTTGACGTAACGCTTGCCGAGATTGATCATCGGCTCCACGGTAAAAGTCATGCCCGGCTCCAGCACCAGGCCGGTATCGGGCTTGCCGTAATGCAGCACCTGCGGATCTTCGTGGAACACCTTGCCGATGCCGTGCCCGCAGTATTCGCGCACCACGCTGCAGTTGTGTTTTTCCGCGTGGCTCTGGATCGCGTGGCCGATATCGCCGAGACGGACCCCGGGCCGGATCATTTCGATCCCGATTTTCATGCAGTCATAGGCGATCTGAGCGATGCGTTTGCCCTGAATCGTCGGTTTACCGACCTGGAACATGCGGCTGGTATCGCCGTGATAACCGTCCTTGATCACGGTGATGTCGATATTGATGATATCGCCGTTCTTGAGCTTTTTTTCCGCCGGAATGCCGTGGCAGACGACGTGATTGACCGAAGTGCAGATCGAGCGCGGAAAGCCGCGGTAGTTCAGCGGCGCCGGCACGACCCCGAGATCGTTGACCATGTAATCGTGGCAAATGTCGTTGAGCTGCTGGGTGGTAACACCCGGTTCGATACGGGGTTCGATCATATGCAGCACGTCCGCGGCAAGACGCCCGGCGACGCGCATTTTTTCGATTTCATCCGCTGATTTGATCGTTACACCCATAAATATTCGACTGCCTGGTTGTTGCAAATACGCGATTATGGTATAAAGCGCGCGCCTTCGGCAACAGCCGGGCTAATTTAACCGGAATTCGCGGCTGGGCCGCGGGTTTCTAACGACACACACATGCCGTAACGCGCCTATGGGTGCCTGTTGTTTACCAGAGAGCAGGTCGTAGGCGTCGGGTATGTGGAGGCTTAACCCAGGATAATCCCCCGGGCATTATCCACCTGACATCTGGAGCTACCATGTCTAACGTCACCATGCGTGAAATGTTGGAAGCGGGCGTGCATTTCGGCCATCAAACCCGTTTCTGGAACCCCAAAATGGCGCCGTTCATTTTCGGCGAGCGCAACAAGATACATATTATCAACCTCGAGCAGACCATGCCGATGTGCAAGGACGCGGTCAATTACCTCGGTAAGGTCGCGTCGAAAAAAGGCAAGATCATGTTCGTCGGCACCAAGCGCGCCGCCAGCGATTCGATTCGCGAGGAAGCCGAGCGCTGCGGTATGCCCTACGTCAATCATCGCTGGCTCGGCGGCATGCTGACCAACTTCCGTACCGTGCGCGCGTCGATCAAGCGGCTCAAGGAGCTGGAAGAGATGGCGGCCAGCAATTCCTACGAAAAAATCAACAAAAAGGAAATCCTGCAGCTTTCGCGCGAGCAGGAAAAGCTCGAAAAGACCCTGGGCGGAATCAAGGAAATGGGCGGCTTGCCCGATGTCCTGTTCGTGATCGACGTCGGTTACGAGAAAATCGCGGTACAGGAAGCCGCCAAGCTCGGCATTCCGGTGGTCGGAATCGTCGATACCAATAACTCGCCCGATAACGTCGACTACATCGTGCCCGGCAACGACGATTCGATGCGCGCAATCAAGCTGTACGCGCGCCTGGTCGCCGATGCGATTCTCGAAGGCAAGCAAAGTATCGTCACCGGAGCTGACGGCGATGACGAATTGATCGAAATCGACGACAAAGCCGAGAAGGTCGAGGAGCCCGCGGCGCCTGCGGCGGCCGAAGCAGCGCCTGCTGCCGCGCCCGAGGAACCCGCGGCGGACGCGGAGACCGCTGCGGCGGCCGAAACTGCGAGCGAGGCGCCGGTAGAAGAAGCAGCGTCCGCGGAAGCCGAGGCCGAGGTGGCGGAAACGGCGCCGGCCGAGGCCGAAGCCGCCGCAGAAGCGCCGGCCGAGACCGGTGCCGCGGAAGCGGAAGAGCCCGTTGCGAAAAAAGCGGCGGTGAAGAAAGCCGCGACCAAGAAGGCCGCGACCAAGAAAGCGGCAACCAAGAAGGCCGCGACCAAGAAGGCCGCGACCAAGAAAGCGGCGACCAAGAAAGCGGCAACCAAAAAGGCCGCCAGCAAGGACTAAACCAGCGCCCGCGCCGGTTGGCGCGGGACCAACGTGAGGCAAGAAAGTGGCTATTACAGCAGCATTAGTAAAAGAACTGCGTGAGCGCACCGGCTCGGGCATGATGGAATGTAAAAAAGCGCTGGTCGAGACCGACGGCGACATCGAGGCCGCGGCCGAGCTGATGCGCAAGTCCGGCGCCGCCAAGGCGGATAAAAAGGCCGGACGGGTTGCCGCCGATGGCGCGATCAAGGTCAGTGTCGGCGAAGACGGCAAGTCGGCGGTCATTCTCGAAATCAACTCGGAAACCGATTTCGTGGCCAAGGACGAAAACTTCCAGGCCTTTGCCGACCAGGTGCTGGCCGTGGTCGCGCAGCAGCGGCCCGACTCGGTCGAGGCGCTGGCGAACCTGGCCATGGACAATGGTCAAAGCGTCGAGGAAGCGCGTCAGGCGCTGATCGCCAAGGTCGGCGAAAACATTCAGATCAGGCGTTTTCAAATCGTCGAATCCGAAGCCAGGATTGCAAGCTACCTGCACGGAGCGCGCATCGGCGTGCTCGTCGATTCGACCGCCGATGAGGAAATGGCGCGGGATATCGCAATGCATATCGCGGCGGTAAACCCGCAGTTCGTCGATCCGGATTCGGTACCGGCCGAGTTCGTCGAAAAGGAAAAGTCGATCCTGATCGCGCAGGCCGAGTCCAGCGGCAAACCCGCCGAGATCATCGAAAAAATGATCCAGGGCCGGCTCAACAAGTTTCTCGGCGAAATCACGCTGCTGGGGCAGCCTTTCGTCAAGGATCAGGATGTTACCGTGGCCAAACTGCTTGACGGTGCAAACGCCGCGGTAAACGGATTCGTGCGCTACGAAGTCGGCGAAGGCATCGAGAAAAAAGTCGAGGATTTTGCCGCCGAAGTTGCGTCGCAACTCAACGGCTAACTGCGAAGGCCGCGCTTTAGCGGCCTTTTTTTTGGCTAACCGCGGGGTAACCCGGGCGATCGGCTGATACGATCTTAAAAAACCGGGCCAATCCCGTTAAACTGCCGTGGCGCGATTGGCGGCGCGGACGATCCCCGGGCAACAGGTTCGATAAATGGCACAGATCAAGTACAGACGAATCCTGGTAAAACTCAGCGGTGAAGCGCTGATGGGCAAGCAGGAATCAGGTGTCGATCCGCAAATGCTCGACAAACTGGCGGGCGAGCTCATCGCGTTGAGCGATGCCGGCGTCGAGGTAGGCATAGTCGTCGGCGGCGGCAACCTGTTTCGCGGCGCGGCGCTTGCCGAAGCCGGGCTCGATCGCGTTACCGGCGACTACATGGGCATGCTGGCAACGGTCATGAACGCGCTGGCGCTGCGCGACGCTCTGCGCCGTCAGGATGCGGCGGCAACGGTCATGTCGGGCCTGGATATGCCGCAGGTTTGCGAACGTTTCACCCAGCGCGACGCGCGGCGGCGGATTGCCGCGGGTGAAATACTGATTTTTGCCGCCGGCACCGGCAGCCCTTATTTCACCACCGACACCGGGGCCAGCCTGCGTGCAATCGAGATTCGCGCCGACCTGATGATCAAGGCCACCAAGGTCGACGGTATTTACGACCGGGACCCGGTCAAGCACGCGGATGCCAGCCGCTACGACGAGTTGAGCTACGACGAAGCCATCGACCGGCGGCTCGCGGTGATGGACGTGGCGGCAATGATTTTATGTAATGATAACCGGTTGGATCTCGTCGTTTGCGATATCAACCATCCCGGCGCTCTGCTGGGACTGGCGCGGGGCGAGGCAATCGGAACCAGGGTCGTTCGAAAAGAGGCACAGACATGATAGAAGACATTCAGCAAGAGGCGCGTGGCCGCATGGGCAAGAGCATCGAGGCGTTCAAGGCCGAGCTCAGCAAGATCCGCACCGGCAGGGCGCACCCGAGCCTGCTCAACCATATCATGGTGGACTTTTACGGCAGCGAGGTGCCGGTGGGTCAGGCGGCGAATATTACCGTCGAGGATGCGCGCACGCTCGCGGTTTCGCCGTGGGACAAAAGCATGGTGCCGGTCATCGAAAAAGCGATTATTTCTTCCGATCTCGGTTTGAATCCGACTACCGCCGGCACCGTGATCCGCGTGCCGATGCCGCCGCTGACCGAAGAACGCCGCAAGGAACTGGTCAAGGTGGTTCGAGAGCTTGCCGAAAATGCCCGGGTCGCGGTCAGGAATATACGGCGCGACGCCAACAGCGACCTCAAGTCGCTGGCCAGGGACAAGGATATCTCCGAGGACGACGAGCATCGCGGCCAGGACCTGGTGCAGCAGGTGACCAACGAATCCACCGATGAAATCGAAGCGCTGCTGCAGACCAAGGAAAAGGAATTGATGGAAATTTGATCGCAACCCCGTTGCGAGATCATGAATACCTCCGACTTATCAGCGGTTCCCGCCCACGTATGCATCATCATGGACGGCAATGGTCGCTGGGCCAGAAAAAAACTGATGCCGCGCAGCTTCGGCCACCGCAAGGGCGTCGACGCGACCCGCAGGGCGGTCGAGTTTTTTGCCCGTAGCGGCGTATCGCATTTAACCCTGTTCGCCTTCAGCAGCGAGAACTGGAATCGGCCGGCCGACGAAGTCGGCAGCCTGATGGAGTTGTTCATGGAATCCCTGCGGCGCTACACCCGGGAACTCGATGAAAAACAGATCAGGATCCGTTTTATCGGCGATAAATCCTCGTTTGCCGACTCGCTGCAGCGCCAGATTGCGAAAACCGAGGCCGAAACCGCGGCGAATTCGAGAATGACGCTGAACATTGCCGCCAACTACGGCGGCCAGTGGGATATCGTCAACGCCTGCCGAAACCTCGCAAGACGTGTCGAAGCCGGCGAAATCAATGCCGACGATATCGATGCCGAAGATTTCTCGCGGCAGCTGTCGCTGGCCGATAGCCCGGACCCGGATCTGTTTATCCGTACCGGTGGCGAACAGCGCATCAGCAATTTCCTGATATGGCAGCTCGCCTACACCGAGTTTTATTTCTGCGACACGCTGTGGCCCGATTTCGACGACGTGCACATGCAGGCAGCGCTCGAAGAATACTCGCGGCGGCAGCGCCGCTACGGCCGTACCGGCGAACAGGTAGAGGTCGGCGGTTAATGCTGAAGCAGCGCATCGTAACCGGTTTGATCCTGGCCGTGGTATTCGTCGGCAGCGTCATCTATGGCAGTACGCTGTGGGTAAGCCTGCTGTTTGCGCTGGTGCTGTTCGCCGCTACCCGCGAGCTGCTCGCCCTGACCCTGCGTTTACCGCTGCTGCCGACCCTGATCCTGGCGGCCGTATTCAGCCTGCTGTTCTGGTGGTCGCTGACGCTGATGACGCCGCAGCTGGTTTACGCGCAGGCGCTGGCGGGGCTGGTGCTGTGGCTCGTGATCGCCGCCGCGCTGCTGGTTTACCGGCATAGTGGAAACTGGTCGCTGCTGGTGCGGGTGTTTCTGCTGGGGCTTGGTCTGGATTTATTGTGGATTTGCATTCACGGGCTGGTGTTCGTGCATTACGTTTACGGCGGGCCGGTGCTGCTGTACCTGTTCTCGCTGGTCTGGGTTGCCGATATCGGCGCCTATTTCAGCGGCCGCAAATTCGGCAAGCGCAAGCTTGCGCCCCGGATCAGCCCGGGAAAAACCTGGGAAGGCGTCGCCGGCGGCCTGCTCGCGAATCTGCTGTGGATTTCGCTGGTGTATCAGCTCAGGGACGACTGGGGCATGGCTTTCCCGACCTTTCTCGCCATCGGTATCGCCACCGCGTCGATTTCGATCGTCGGTGACCTGTTCGAAAGCATTCTGAAGCGCGAGGCCGGGGTCAAGGACAGCGGCAAGCTGCTGCCCGGGCACGGCGGAGTGCTCGATCGCATCGACAGCGTGATCGCGGCTTCACCGCTGTTCGTGGCCGCGGTGCTGACGGTGGCGCCGGCATGAAGCTGCTTACCATCCTCGGCGCTACCGGCTCGATCGGCTGCTCGACGCTCGACATCGTCGCGCGCCACCCGGAGCAGTACTCGGTCTATGCGCTTGCCGCCAACCGCAATGTGGACAAGATGCTGGACCTGTGCAGGGAACATAATCCGCGTTATGCGGTAATGTCCGACGAGGCCAGCGCGGCGGCGCTGGCCGCGGCGCTCGGCGGGACCGGCTGCGAGGTTCTCGCCGGCGAGGCGGGACTTGCCGAGGTTGCCGCCGCGGCGGAAGTCGATACCGTGGTCGCCGCTATCGTCGGCGCCGCTGGTCTGCTGCCGACGCTGGCGGCGGTGCGCGCCGGCAAGCGGGTGCTGCTGGCCAACAAGGAGTCGCTGGTCATGGCCGGCGCCTTGTTCATGGAAGAGGTTCGGCGCCACGGCGCCGAGCTGATGCCGGTCGACAGCGAACATAACGCGATTTTTCAGTGCCTCCCGGACGGCGCCATCGGCCGCGCGGCGGCCGCGCTCGGAGTGCAGCGAATAATCCTGACCGGCTCTGGCGGGCCCTTGCGCGACATCGATCTCGCCGAGTTCGAACGGGTGACGCCGGAGCAGGCCTGCGCCCATCCGAACTGGGACATGGGGCCGAAGATTTCGGTCGATTCGGCGACGATGATGAACAAGGGGCTGGAAATGATCGAGGCCTGCTGGCTGTTCGCGGTGGATGCCGACGATATCGAAATCCTGCTGCATCGCCAGAGTATCGTGCATTCGCTGGTTTCCTACCGCGACGGATCGGTCATCGCGCAGCTCGGCAATCCCGACATGCGTACGCCGATTGCCAACGCGCTGGCCTGGCCGGAACGCATCGATAGCGGCGTTGAACCATTAAATTTGTTGCAGGTCAGTCAATTAGACTTCACACTCGCCGACGAGACGCGGTACCCCTGCATCGCGCTGGCGCGCCAGGCCTGGCAGCGCGGCGGCACCTGCATGGCGGTGCTCAATGCGGCTAACGAAATAGCGGTGGAAAGATTTTTGCAGGGTAGTATCGGTTTTAACGACATCGCCTCGACCATCGACGAGGTTATGCAGCGGACCGAATGCGGTCCCGCGAACGATTTGCAGCAAATTCTCGAGGCTGACCGGGCGGCGCGCCGCCTGGCCGGCGCGGTAATCGAGGCCAGGAGTTGAATCAGGATGGACTTTTTCGGAATTATTTATAGCGTACTGGCGTTTATCGTCGCCATCGGTGTACTGGTTACGGTGCATGAATTCGGCCACTTCTGGGTGGCGCGCAAGCTCGGCGTCAAGGTGTTGCGCTTTTCGGTCGGCTTCGGCAAACCGATCTGGAAAAAGGTATCGGGCGCCGATCGAACCGAATACGTGGTTGCCAGCATTCCCTTCGGCGGTTACGTGAAAATGCTCGACGAGCGCGAAGGCGAGGTGGCGCCGGAGGAGCTGGAACGGGCCTTCAACCGCAAATCTGTCTGGCGCCGTATTGCCATTGTTGCCGCCGGCCCCGCGTTTAATTTCATTTTTGCGATCGTCGCCTATTACCTGATCTTTCTGGTCGGTGTCGGCGGGGTCAAACCGCTGGTGGGTGAAATCGCCGATGCCAGCCCGGCTCATACAGCCGGCGTTCAGCAACGCGACCTTATTATCGAGGTCAACGGCGTTGCCACCCCGAGTTGGGAAAAGGCCCGGTTTACGATGCTGGAGGAAGCGGTAAGTGCGGACAAGATCGTGCTGAAAGTGCAGGGCGAGGACCAGCAGATCCGCGAAAAAGTCATCAGGATTGGCGATCTCGGGCTGTTGAAAAAGGAACAGATCGACCTGATGCGCGATCTCGGGCTCAGCGCCTGGCGGCCTGATATACCGCCGACGATTGCCGAGGTTATCGGCGGCGGCGCCGCCGAGGCCGCAGGATTGCGGGCCGGCGACATCGTTTACCAGCTCGGGGATACCCGCATTGTCAACGCGCGGCAGTGGGTCGATCTGATTCGCGGCAATCCCGAGGTTGCGCTGCCGCTAATCGTCCTGCGTGACGGTATCAGGACCGGGCTCGAAATCACCCCGCGCAGCCGCACCGAGGATGGCGAAACCTTCGGCTACATCGGGGTCCGAAACCAGATCGAGATACCGGAATCGCTGCGCCGGGAAATGACCGTGGTCGAACGTTACGGTCCGGTGGACGGCATGCTGCAGGCGCTGGACAAGACCTGGCGCATGACCTGGCTGACGCTGCGGGTTCTGGGCAAGCTGGTCACCGGGGAGGCGAGCGTCAGAAACCTGAGCGGTCCGATAACCATTGCGCATTACGCCGGCGTATCGGCGCGTATCGGCCTCGAGCCTTTCCTCGGGTTCCTCGCAATCATCAGCATCAGCCTCGGCGTGCTCAACCTGCTGCCGGTGCCGATGCTCGATGGCGGCCACCTGTTTTATTACCTGGTCGAAGTCTTCAAGGGCAGCCCGGTTTCCGAACAAACCGAAATCATCGGTCAGAAAATCGGGATCCTGCTGCTTTTCTGTTTGATGTCGATTGCAATTTATAACGATTTACTGCGCCTGGTAGAGTAGGTTTGAGATTTTCGGTCTGGATCAGTGCACTGCTACTGTTGGCGGCATCCTTTGGGGTTCGCGCGGATAGCTTCACCGTCGAGAATATCGAGGTCATCGGTATCAAGAAGATCAACATCGGTACCGTATTCAACTACCTGCCGATCAATGTCGGCGAGGAGCTGAACCTGGACCGCACCCCGGAAATTATCCGCGAACTCTACTCCACCGGGTTCTTCGACGATATCGAACTGCTGCGCCGGAACAACGACCTGATCATCAAGGTGGTCGAACGGCCTTCGATCGCGGAGGTCAATTTCGACGGCAACGACGATATCGAGGACGAGGCGCTGGAACAGGCGCTGGACCAGGTCGGCATGGCCAAGGGCCGCATTTTCGACGAAAACAAGCTGGCCAAACTCGAGCTCG
>JAAUYE010066864.1_pt1 | contig 11368 bp, 4 predicted proteins | sample 7278081 | NCBI WGS metagenome assembly JAAUYE01 (sample SAMN14350131, study PRJNA611818) | marine sediment metagenome | isolation source: surface marine sediment (0.6m) | place: French Polynesia: Moorea | collected 2018-08
CACGAAGCCCACGCCAGGCTGGAAGAGGTCGCCCGGACGGACAAGCTGACCGGACTGTATAACCGCGGGCACTTCGATTCGACCCTGCTCACCGAAACCATGCGCGCGACCCGGCACGCTATGCCCCTGTCGCTGATGTTGATGGATGTCGATTATTTCAAGAAATTCAATGATCATTACGGTCATCCGGAAGGCGACCGTTGTCTCCAGGAGATCGCTCAAATTCTGCAACAGACGTTCCTGCGCGGCGGCGAAGTCGTGACCCGATACGGTGGCGAGGAATTCGCGGTGGTACTGCCGCACTGTGACGAGCAGGAGGCCATGAACAGGGCCGAGCTGTTGCTGGACACGGTGCGTGACCGGAAGATTCCACACGAAAAATCCGGGGTCGCGGACCATGTGACCGTCAGTATTGGTGTGGTCACGCACTACCCGAAATCGAAGCAGCCGATCAACCCGGACGACTTCGTCAAGGCCACCGATGAGATGCTGTACAACGCCAAGGGCGCGGGCCGAAATCAGGCTTGCCATAGCGTGTTCCAGCAACAGACAGAAGATCTGCGTTCCGCGGTTACGCCATTTTCAGCTTCCGGACGAGCCAAACCAGAATAGCCGGTCAGGCGATTCTGTCCGCTGGTTGGTGCAACCCGCAGTTCAGGCGTCATGCCATGGCCCGACATCCAGGTGCTTGGGACCTATTGGATTATTCGTTAATATTGGCGGCGCGGCGGCTTACAAAAAAATATCTGAACGGGTGCGGACTTGAATGGGTGAATTTGCGATATTGCTGGTGCTGCTGGTCCTGTCCGGCCTGTTTTCCGGTTCGGAGACAGCGCTGGTTGCCCTGTCGATGGGGCGCGTCGAAGCTCTGAGAAAGGAAGGCCGTTTCGGCTCAACGGCGCTCTATAATCTCAAGAAAGACCCGTCACAGATGCTGACCACGATATTGATCGGCAACAACCTGGTCAATATCGCGGCATCAGCAATGGCCACCGTGATCGCTACGCGTGAATTCGGCAGCATAGGTCCGGGAGTGGCTGTCGGACTGCTGACGTTCTTTATTCTGGTATTCGGCGAAATCACGCCGAAGAGCCTGGCGACGCGTTATCCCGAGCGCATCTCGTTGTCTATCGCTGTACCGCTTCTGGTGTTCATGCGTGCGATATATCCGCTGGTATGGCTGTTCAGTCGATTCACGACCTGGGTCTATCACCTGACCGGCGGCAAGGAAGAGCCTACGGTGACAGAATCCGAGTTAATCAGCATGCTTGGATATGGTGTACAGGAAGGCGAGATCGAGCACGACGAAAAGGAAATCATCGAGCGCGTGTTCAGCTTCAACGATCTGACCGTCCGCGATGTGATGACGCCTATGAGGGATGTGTTTTCGCTGGACGGCAAGCAGACCGTGGCGGAAGTGCTGCCGATCGTTATCCACAAACCCTACTCACGCATTCCTTTGCTGAACAAGGAGACCAACCATTTCGACAAGACCCTGCATCTGCGCGATCTGCTCACGGCGTCGTCAAATGAATGCCATGACAAGACGATCGAAAGCATCGCGCACGAGCCCCTTTTTGTGCCGCAGTATCTGGCCATCGATGAGCTGTTCGCGAAATTCAAGCGGCGCAACCGCATATTCGCCATCGTTGTCGACGAATTCGGTGATGAACGCGGGGTCGTCACGCTGGAGGATGTTATGGAAGAACTGGTAGGTGAGATATACGACGAAACGGATATTGCACCCGATGTCGTGGAACGCGTGTCGGATGATGAGCTGATCGTTCTGGGATCAGCAGAACTCAGGATTATCGAATCGATGCTTGATCTGGACCTTCCCGGCAAACCGACCGACACCGTTGGATTGTGGGTACTCAGCCATACCGAGAAAATTCCGAAACAAGGCGAAGTGTTTATTATCGATAACCTCGAAGTAAAAATACTCAGCGCGACTACCCGCAGCATCGAGCAGGTCAGGGTACGGCGCTTGCCCCGGAACTGACTATGGCGGACGTTCTTATAATCTATTCCACAACCGACGGGCATACGCTGAAAATTTGCCAGCGCCTGAAACGGGAATTAGAACAGTATCATCACAAGGTAGAACTGGCGCCGATCGATGACGCGTCGCAACTGAATCTGGATACGCCGGACAAGATCATCCTGGGTGCCAGTATCCGTTATGGCAAGCACCGGCCGCAGGTCTATGAATTTATCCAGAGGAACCAGCGAGTACTGGAAAGCAAACCCAATGCCTTTTTCTCGGTCAACGTGGTCGCGCGCAAACCGGAGAAACGCCAGCCGGATACCAACCCTTACCTGAGAAAGTTTCTGAAACAGATAAGCTGGGTACCGATGAACATTGCCGTGTTTGCGGGCAAAATTGATTATCCAAGGTACAGTTTCTGGGACCGGTCGATCATACGCTTCATCATGTGGATGACCAAAGGGCCGACTGACCCGACAACAGTAATAGAGTTCACCGACTGGGATCAGGTCGATGCCTTTGCACGCGTAATCAGCGATATGTAAAGACGGCGGAAGTTGCAGAGCTGCACCGGATTAGCGCGGCGTCGTCGAGGAACGGGATGAAGCGCACGACGTAGCGGGATATACGCTTGATTCAGGAATAACTGTTGTCGCTTTCTCGGGTTAAATGGCTACCAGGCTGTTCTCGATTGCGTAGGTAGTCAATGCCGACACTCCACGAATATCGAGTTTTTTCATCAGGCTGGAGCGATGTTTTTCCACCGTCTTGATGCTTAGAGATAAGTGAGCCGCGATTTCCCGGTTTTTGTATCCTTCCGCGACCAGCTTGATAACCTCGCGCTCGCGCAGGGTGAGATTCGTCCATGAATCCCTGTGCTGACAGTTGCTCGTATTACCCAGAAAGCCTGAAACCACTTTGTCACAGACACCCGAACTGAGATAAAACTGTCCGTTCATTACGCATTCGATAGCCGACAGTATACTGGTCGTGGATTCATCCTTGAGCAGGTAACCGTTGGCGCCCGCGGCCATCGTTGCCTGAACGTACTCATGCGACTTCTGTTCGGTCAAGGCGATTATTCGAATATCCGGATTGCGTTGCTTGATCAGGCGAATGGCTTCGGTGCCATTCATGACCGGCATAACAAGGTCCATCAGTATCAGGTCAGGCTTCAGCTGCCTGGCCTTATGAACGGCAACCTTGCCGTTTTCCGCTTCGCCTGTGATCTGAAGGGGGGTTAGACTCGACACGATTGTCTTGAGCCCCTCGCGATAGATAGGGTGGTCGTCCACGATCAGTACATTTTTGGGCATTCCGTTTTTCTCTCGAACTGTGCTTGAGTCACAATACGTCTCTGGGTTTGTCCATACAAAAATAGTGCCAAAACAAAAAGACAATAAAAACAGCGAGTTGGAAAATCGTGTAAACAAAGTGTAAACGCATACGATCGCAAGGACTGAGAATAATTCGTATTAATACGCTTTTTTTACGCGGTGCCAACAAAAAATCAATCACTTACTGATACCTGGTTGACAGCCGCCGCATGAGTAAAAAAACCCGACGTCGGATGGGGCTGAATCAGACGATCTTTCGTAAATACCTGTACCTTTGGGCTAAATACCCACAGAGCGGGGTTTGATTGTGTAAAACATTACGACAATGCCCGTCGTCGATCTCCATCAATAAATGTTTGAGCTGGTTACAGTGCGCTGCTGCCTGTCACCATTAAGTAGGCCAGCATCTGTTTATAAGGTGATGTTGCCAGTTGAAAAGGTATACAGGTCAGGATCAGAACCCGCAGGCCGGTTGTTGCCCGAGAAAATACGGGGCATCTCGCATTCTCCAACCCGTGCGTGAACTGCTGTCCCGTTCCAGCCGCCTCGTGCACCCGGCATCGCTTGGGCAGGGTTGACCTTGCGGAAAACCTGGTGCCGTGGCTTCCACCTTATTTGAACTTTCTCAGATCCCGAACGTTGACGACATGACACGACGAGTACCGCATTTCATCATGATCAACGAGCTCAGGATTGTTGCCTTACCCGGTGTACGAAGACCACAAGAGAACCACATCCAGCACTGCGCAACAGACACTTCATTGATTTTCGATCCTGCAAGTTAGGGAAAACCCTACCAACGAAGCAGGGTTTATTTTCCGCAAGAGGAGGGTTTCAACTCAATGCGCTCCTTTTGAAATATCCGAATACTGTCACGACGAGGAATAGCGCAAGGAAGACTCTTGCCAGTTCCGCTAAACCGTTACTCGGCCGATCAGCCGAGTGATATTCCAGATGCAGCGATGGAAGGGCCTGCTACATCCTTCCGTTTACAGGCAGAGCCGAGACCTGAAGCACGTTCTGGAATTCAGAAATGTCGTGACAAAGACGGAGGAGACAAGAGGAATGACCATCAAATTTCGACAACGGCCTTTGGCGCCGATCGCCAGATTTGCCGTGCTAATGCTCGGATTGCTCGCGGTCTCGGGCGCCCAGGCAGCCCAGTTCGTGTTGAGCGTGCAAGACGGTGACGGCAATCCGGTCAGCGGATTCCGCTACGTGCTGCAGGAGGACACCACCTTTGCGGTGGATCCCAACAATCCGGCAACCAGCGCCGATGACATCCTGTCGCTCAGCTTCCATGCCAGTAACGCGCCGGTAGCGAAAGCTGCCAACGACGGCCGCGGCCTGAGCGGCAATACGGACGCTGCCAGCGTCAACCTCACCAATGTGCCGCCCGGCCGTTACTATGTGTCGGTGCTGCCGTACTCGGGTCACAGCATTGGTGGTCAGTCGGTCACTGTTCTGCCGAATGCGCAGGACCCCAACCAGACCCGCGATAATGTCACGGTAACGGTACAGGCAAACCCAATCCCGACCGCGCAGATCGCGGTCTTTTTGTTCCAGGACAACTGGCCCGTGAACGGCGCACCGGACCTCCCGGAAGAGGACAACCCGGGTGCCGATGGTGAGCAGGTCGACTGGAGCACCTTCAACATCATCGTGGAGGAACCCGCGGGCCGATATGGTGTCGCCGGCGGCCAGGTGATCGCCGATGCCTTCGGTAATCCGATCGGCACGACCTATCTGCCGAACTGCAACCCGAACGAGGCAGACTGTGTCGACGTCCTGGGCGATGGCACCATCCAGCCCGATCCCGTCACCGGTACCGTGCTGATCAAGAATCTGGCCCCGGGCAAATACGGTATCCTCGTGAGCCCACCGACTGGCGAAGGCTGGCAGCAGACCTCAACGATCGAGGGTTCGCCGGTCATCGATGCCTGGGTCAAGGCCAACGAGCCTCCATTTTTTGTCGAGTTCGGTTTTCCCGGGCCGCACGTGTTCGTCGGGTTTACCAAGGCGTTCAACAAGCTCAACGGGACGGGAGCCACCATCAGCGGCGCCGTCACCGACATGCACATGTCCCGGTCGCCAACCTTCCAGTTCTTCAGTGGCCGTCTTTTCCCGAGCTGCTGGGTCGCCCTGAACGAGGGTGGCGCTGCGGCCGGTGAAGGCCTGTTCGCGGCCCCCTGCGACGCCGACAGCAATTTCAGCATCCCGAACGTCGACCCTGGCAGCTATGTGCTGACGATCTGGGACAGCAACCTGGACGTGGTCATCGCCCAGCAGCCGATCACCGTCGATTCCACGGGTCTGACCTGTAACGGCGGTGCGGACTGCGCTCTCGGCGAGGTCGCCGTTTTCAACTGGTTCACGCGTTTGAATACCGCGATCTTCACCGATACCAACCAGAACGGGTTCTGGGACGTTGATGAGTTGCCCGCTGGCGCTGAACGAGGTCCCGTGCAGATCCGCTGGCGCGACGGCACCATCTACCAGGTCTTTGGCACCGACGGTGAAGGCCTGGCGCCCTTCGACGAGGTCTTCCCCTTCTTCCACTGGCAGGTGGCTGAAGTGGGCTTTACCCGCGACAAGATTACGGGTGCGACCTTCGTGGTCGATGCGGGCGGTTTTGTCGACACCGGCACTGACGCCTTCCCCGGATTCGGCGAGCTGACGCCGCAGGAGCAGTGCAACACGCCGACATTCGATGCGACCGGCGCCTGTCTGGATCTCGCGATCAATCCGAATACGGGCGATGCTCTTTCCCGCACCGAGCTTGGTCCGGTGCTGACGCAAGCCTTCCAGGGCTTCCTCGGCCAGACCAGTGTCATGCAGTTCGGCATGACATCATATACCCAGTTCACCGACCCGGTGTTCGACCCCATCAACGGCTTCGTACCTCCACAGTTCGTGGGCGAGAACGGCGGTATCTCGGGCATGGTCTTCTATGCCACGACTCGCGCGGAGAACGACCCCGAGCTGGCCGCGGCCGAGGAGTGGGAGCCCGGTGTACCCCGGGTACAGGTCACGCTTTACGCCGATGGTGACATCGACAGCCTGGACCCACCACCTGTATTTCCTAATCCACCAACGGTGTTCCCGAACGGACTTGCCGACATCGACTGGAACGGCAACGGCGTGTTCGACAGCAACGACAATGTCATCGATGACGTCAACAGAAACGGCATACTCGAGCTGGCCGACGTCGATAACTACCCGCTGGGTAACTTCCCCGGCAACGAAGACGTGGACCGCAATGGCAACGGCGTTTTCGACTATGGCGATGCGATCAACGTGACCTGGACCGACAGCTGGGACGACAGCCAGCCGACCGGTTGCCAGGGCCGCAACAACGTACCCGGTGTTTCGGTCATCGATCCGCCGGTCGTCGACGACCGCTGCTTCGATGGCCTGCGCAACTTCAACCAGGTGCGCCCCGGCGTGTTCGACGGCGGCTGGGCCTTCGCGGCTTACAGTGCTGACGCTCTCAACGCGGCCGGTCGTGGCGATCTCGTGACCAAACTCGGTGCTTTCTACGCCAATCGCATCGCGCTGGTTGGCAACACGACGGCCGGCATACCGAAGCTGCCTTCTGAATGGATGCTGCCCGGTGAGTACATTGTCGAGGCGTCCACGCCTCCCGGCTACAAGCTCATGCAGGAAGAGCACAAGAACGTCGACTTCGGGGACGAGTACGTCCCGTCGCTGCAGGCCTTCCCGCAGGCATGTGTGGGTGACCTTGATCCGGTGCCCCAGTACCTGTCGATGGTAACCAAGGACGGCTCCGGTAACGACCCCGGTGACGGCAGCAACCTTACCGATAACGCGTTCCTGAACGATCCTGACGCATTTGCTCCGTTTGCCCTGACGGATCGTCCGCTTTGCGACAGAAAATCCGTGCAGCTGTCGACCGGACAGAACGCGGCGGCGGACTTCTTTGTGATGACCGATGTGCCGATCGCGGGTAACGTGTCCGGGGTAGCACTCAACGACCTGGCGAACGAGTTCAATCCGAACTCACCGGCCTTCGGCGAGAAGTTCGCACCGCCTTTCACTCCGGTAGGCTTCTACGACTGGGCCGGAGCGGATGTAAACCGCGTGTACGCTGACCAGTACGGCAAGTTCAATGCGCTGTTGCCGTCCACCTACACGGCTAACCTGCCGCAGCCCTCGGGCATGTCGCCGAACATGATCCTCTCCTGCATGAATGACGCGGGTCCGATCCCGAATCCATTGCTTGGCACCGTTGATCCGGATACGGGCGAGATAATCGAGGGACCCGAACTGATCATCGATCCGTTCTTCAACCCGCAGTTCAGCCAGTTCTGCTACACGTTCCAGTACATGCCGGGTGCGATTACCTACCTGGATACCCCTGTAGTGTCTATCGCTGCCTTCGCCAATCCACTTGAGTTCCCGGCCGACTGTGAGCGGCCGGACGCCACACCGATGATCGGCGCGGTGACGCGTGCTGGCGGTACCGGACCCTTCGTCGTCGCCGGCGCTAATGAGCAGATCAGGGTACGGTCCATGGGCAGGGTTGAGGTACCGAATCCCGAATGGGATGGCATCGATTTCAGCCAGCGTTTCATTACCCGTGACTACCGTTTCCCTGGTGGTCCCAAGGATGTCATTCTGGTGGCCGAAGATGGCACCGAGTACTCGTTGGACGGCAATAGCGGCAACCGGCGGGTCCTCAGGCGCACGGTTCAGGCCGACGTGCCCCCGGGCGAATACCAGGTGGTCGTCAGGCGCACCGACACGGGTAACCCGGCTACGCGCGGTGTTGAGACCCCGGCCGGCGTGACACTGACGGTCGGCGTGGCCGAGGATGTCGGCCTGCGTCCGAACGGCGATACCTATACCGTGCATCGCGTCGCCGGGCCGGGCATCTATCCCGACACGCCGATTCAGGACGCGATTGACGCTGCCGTGCCGGGCGACCTGATCCTGGTGCCCCCGGGCGCCTACGAGGAGCTGGTCGTGATGTGGAAGCCGGTCAAGCTTCAGGGCTGGGGTGCGGGCGAAGTGTTCCTGAATGCTCGCCAGGTGCCCACCGAGAAGATCAACGACTGGCGTACTCGGGTTGAGCAACTGGTCGCGGCCGGTGCGATCGATCCGCTGCCGGGCCAGGATCTTCCATTGCCGGGCTTCCCCGCACTGGGTGCCCCAACCTTCGCCACCGAGGAAGGCGCCGGCATCTTCGTAGTAGGCAAGGCCACGGGTCCGGACCGGTTCAATCGCCTCGCTAACCAGGGTGCGCGCATCGACGGCTTTACCATCGTCGGCGCCAGCCAGGGCGGCGCGATCGTGGCCAATGGCTATACGGGTTTCCTGAACATCGGCAACAACCGTTTGCAGTCCAACGCCGGCTTCTTTGGTGGCGGCGTCCGTCTCGGTCACCCGACCCTGACCTTCGAAGATCCGGTTCAGGGTCTGGTCTACCCCGACGCGCAAAACGACCGGGTCCGTATCCACCACAATCACATTGCCCAGAATGGCAACACCTTTGGTGGTGCGGGCGCAGGTATTTCGATCCACACCGGCGCACACAACTACCGGGTGCAGAAGAACTGGGTCTGCGGTAACTTCAGTCAGGGCGACGGCGCCGGCATCGGCCACCTGGGTCTGTCCAACAACGGCCTGATCGAGGATAACCACATCATCTTCAACGAGTCGTTCCAGCAGGCGACCGCCGCCAACGGCGCAGGCATCTTCGTCGGCGGCAAGCCGGCCCTGCAACCTGAAGCCGTGACTGACCTGCTGCTTAGCCCGGGTTCGGGTAACGTCACCATCGACGCCAACCTTATCCGGGGCAACCTGGCCGGTGCCGGTGACGGCGGCGGCATCCGCATCCAGCGGGCCAATGGCCTCGATATCGCGAACAACCTCGACAACGTTGGTCCATGGTACGACGTGCGCGTCTTCAACAACATGATCAACAACAATGTCGCAGGGCTTGCCGGCGGTGGTATCTCTGTCGAGGACTCGCTGCGGGCGGTCATTCGCAACAACACCGTGGCGAACAACGACTCCACGGCGACCACCGCCCTCGCGTTCGACCTCACGGATCCGCTGAACCAGGGCGGCAACAACGTGACCACGGCGCAGCCGGCGGGCATCGTAGCGCGCACTCACAGTGCAGAGATGGCGTTGCTCATGACGGACGTGACCGCAAATATCCCGCTCGACTGGCTGACATTCTCCGATCCGGTGCTGCGAGGCAACATCGTGTATCAGAACCGCTCGTTCTACTGGACCAACTTCGACGATCCCGCGACCGCGGTCATCGAGACGGGCCTGGTGCCGGCGACCTGTCAGGACCCGACGAATCCGACGATCGATCCGACCTGCGACATCAGCTCGGTCGCTGTAGATGACTACTCGAATGACCTGGCAGTGCTCCACGGATTGTCGGATAGCGGCGATCTGCTGAATCCGCGCTTCTCGCTGCTGACCGATGCAACCGGTTACCACGGTAGCAACATCATGGGTGACCCGGCCTTCGTTAACCCGATCTTCAACACCACCCGCGGTGGCGCGAACATCGGTGAGTTCAAGACCCTGCAGACCGCCGGGGCCTTCGACGAGGGTGGCAACTTCATCCAGGTGACCTATGGTCCGCTGTCGCTGGTCGACCCGGATGGCACGCCGGCAGCGTTGTTCGACTATCACATCACCACTGGATCCCCTGCCATTGATGCGGGTAACGGCGTAGGAGGCCGACTGCTTGAGGATTTCGATAACGAACCGAGGCCCCAGGGCAACGGCTCCGACATCGGCGCTGACGAGGTGCAGTAGCACATGGGAGTCGCCGTCCCGTCGGAGGAACACCGCAGGCGGGACGGCATGAGAAAACTTCAGAGGAGGAGTTTAAATGATCAGAAACTTTAAGAAACACGCACTCCCGGCCGCTGTGCTGCTTGCACTGCTCGGGGGGGCGGGCACGGCCTTGGCCGTGGTCAACGTTCAATGCCCGGGCGACCTGGATGGTGACGGCGCCTGGAACAGCCCGGGCGAGACGCAGCCGGCACCCAACATCAAGTGCGTCCACCTGATCGCTGGTGACAGCTTTGCCATCATGTCCGACGGCAACCCGATGTACACCTTCGGCTTCAAGGATATCACCGGTACCGCGCCGGAAGACGCGATCGCCTCCGGCATCCTGGCCGCCGAATGGCCGGGCACACGGATCGAACTGGATGAGGGCGACGAGCTCTATCTCTCCTTGACCAATGTCGGCACGGTTATTCGTCCCGACCTGTTCGACCCGCACACCGTGCACTGGCACGGTTTTCCGAATGCGGCGACCGTGTTCGACGGTGTGCCGGAAGTATCCATTTCCATCAACATGGGTGCGACGCTCACCTATTACTACAAGGTGGTAGAGCCGGGTGACTACATGTACCACTGCCACGTCGAGGCCACCGAACATATGGAGATGGGTATGCTGGCCAACCTGTTTGTACATCCCAGACAGGATGAAACCGGTTGCACCGGTTCCATTCCGTGTCCGGTAGCAACCCGCAAGGGCGGCGTTGATCCCGGGGCACCGACGGGATACGCCTACAATGACAACGACGGCAGTACCGCCTATGACGTGGAGAAGGCCATCCAGATATCGAGTTTCGACTCCGAGTTCCACGACGCCAGCTACTTCGTTCAGCCCCTGCCGTTCGCACTGCTGGAAGCCGACTACCCGATGATGAATGGCCGCGGGTACCCGGATACGGTCAATACCGCCGCGCTGCCGGCGCCGGCCGATAACGGCAAGATGACCGGTATCGCGGGAGAGATCCTGAACAATGGCGAACCCACCCAGATCGAGGACTCCTCAATCGAGGTGACAGCAGGCGAAAAAATATTACTCCGTCTGAACAACGTCAGCGTCGACCGTTTCTACACCATCACTGCGCAGGGGCTGACCATGCAGGTCGTTGGCACAGGCGCCCGTCACGGGCGCGGTATCGATGGCAAGAACCTCTATCTGAAGACAGCGTCGGTCAACACCGGTGGTGGCGAGACCAAGGACATCCTGATC